>Ga0315902_10006080_pt1 | contig 16840 bp, 10 predicted proteins | sample LakEriMetagenome_9_FD_203523 | JGI IMG/M metagenome (GOLD analysis project Ga0315902, IMG submission 203523) | Freshwater fungal communities from buoy surface, Lake Erie, Ohio, United States - Buoy 12 MA117 | ecosystem: Environmental > Aquatic > Freshwater > Lake > Lake biofilm | place: USA...
CAAGGCGTTGTCTGGGACCTCAGCGATCTCTATCGCGGTGTGGATGATCCACGGATTGATCAGCACCTGCAGGACCTGGCCACCCGTTGTGCCGCTTTTGGTCAGCATCGCGGTTTTTTCACCCGCCCCGATTTCTCTCCCCTCGCCCTGCGGGATGTGCTGGTGGAGTACGAGGCGATCTGCGAGTTGATGTCGCGGCTGGGGGCGTATGCGGGGTTGATTACCGCCGCCGATACCGCCTGTGACGCCGGTCGTCGCCTCGAAGACCGCATCCGTCAGCAGTTGGTCGAACGGGAAAACGAACTGACGTTTTTTGATCTGGAGTGGCTGGCGGTGGACGACGCCCGGGCCCAGGCTCTGGCGGCCGACCCCGTCTTGCAGAATTACGCCCACTATCTGACCAGCGCCCGCCGGTACCGCCCGCACACGAAAAGCGAACCGGAAGAGTTGCTGCTCAACCAGAAGTCACTGACGGCCCGCGCCGCATGGACCAACCTGTTCGACGAATTCGTCTCGTCCCTGAGGTACGAATTCGACTACGGGGGAGAGCGGCAGACGTTGTCGCAGCCCCAGGTGCTGGCCCTCAGCTATCATCCCGAGCGCGACCGTCGTCGGGCCGCCCAACAGTGCCTGTTCGACGAGCTCTCGAGACACGAACTGGTCCTGTCGACCGTGCTGAACACCGTCGCACAAGATCACGCCATCAACGACCAGGTGCGGCAGCACACCGGTCCCATGAACAGCCGGCACCTCGCCAACGAAGTGGCCCCCGCCGTCGTCGACCGCATGCTCGATGTGGCCGAGGCGAACTACCCCATTGCGCACCGCTACTACCGGCTCAAGGCCCGGCTGCTGGGTCTGCCGAAGCTGGCCACCTACGACCAGTACGCCCCCGTGGCGGCCAATATGCCCCCCTGCAGTTTCCCCGAGGGACGCGACACGGTGCTCGAGGCCTTCGAACGGTTCGATCCCCGGATGCGCGAGGTGGCCCAGCAGTTCTTCGATCTGCGGTGGATCGACGCCGAGGTACGCCCCACCAAGCGGGGCGGGGCCTTCAGTGCCAGCACCATCCCCTCGGTGCATCCCTACATTCTGGTCAACTGGACCGACAAGCTGCGTGATGTCTCGACCCTGGCCCACGAGCTGGGACATGGCATTCACCAGTACCTGTCGCGGAAGCAGACCTACTTCAACTTCCATCACCCGCTGACCACGGCCGAGACCGCCAGCGTGATGGGCGAATTTGTCACGTTCGACCATGTGATGGAGACCACCCGCGATCCGCAGGTGCGGCTGGGGCTGCTCTGCAGCAAGATCGAAGATGCGTTCGCCACGGTGTTCCGGCAGACGGTGTTGACCCGGTTCGAGCAACTGGTGCACAACGCCCGCCGGCAGGAACGGCTCTCGAGCGAGCAATTGTGCGAGTTCTGGTGGCAGGCCAACGGGCGGCTGTACGGCGACGCGGTTGACATGTTCGAGCCGTACCGCTGGGGCTGGTCGTACATCCCTCACTTCGTCCACACCCCCTTCTACTGCTACGCCTACGTCTTCGGAGAGCTGCTGGTTCTTTCTCTCTATCGGATGTACCAGGAAGAAGGGAAGCGGTTCGTGCCGCGGTACTTCGAACTGCTCGAATCGGGCTCGATCGACGCCCCCGACCGGCTGCTCGCGAAGGCGGGAGCCGACATCTCGGAACCGGGCTTCTGGCAGAAGGGGCTCGACGTGCTGGGGGATATGGTCACCAAGGCCGAGCAACTCGCGGCCGAAGTCTTCCCCACCAAGAGCTGACCGCGCGACGGGGCGCGTCGCGGTCGACTCGACGCGCCCGCCGGCGGAGCGATTACCCTTGCCCCAGTTCACGCGACCGTTGGGTCGCGGCGACCACGGCATTCATCAGCGCGCCCCGCACGCCGGCCCGCTCGAGTTCATGCAGCCCAGCAATCGTGGTTCCACCCGGGCTGGCCACGGCATCCTTCAGAACTCCCGGGTGTTGCCCCGATTGCAACACCATTTGGGCCGTCCCCAGCAAGGTCTGCGCCGCCAGTTTCAACGCGACGTCACGCGGCAGACCCGCCCGCACCCCGCCGTCGGCCAGCCCTTCGATCATCAGGCAGGCATACGCCGGGCCGCTCCCCGACAGCCCCGTCACCGCATCGAGCAACGGCTCGGGCAGTTTGACCGCCAGCCCCACCGCCCCCAACAACCTCTGCACCAACGCCCCATCCGATTCGCTCGCCGCGCTCCCCACGCAAAACGCCGAGGCCGAGGCTCCCACCAGACAGGGGGTATTGGGCATCACCCGCACCAGGCGGTGGCCCGAACCGAGCAGATCGGCCAGCCGCTGCAGCGGAATGCCCGCCGCAATCGAGATGATCAACGGACGCGATTCCAGATGGGGCTGGATCTCGGCCAGCATCGCCGGAAACTGTTGCGGCTTGACCGCCAGAATCAACACCTGCGAGACCTGTGCCACCGCGCCGTTGGTGTCGACCGTGGCGACCGCCGTGTCGCGGGTGAATGCCTCGCGGGCGGCGGGATAAACGTCGCTGGCCAGCATCTGGTGAGCGGGGCAGATGCCCGCCTGGATCCAGCCCTGGGCCAGTGCCGTGGCCATCTTCCCCGCACCAATAAATCCAATCCGCAGTGTCTCGGTCGCCATCCGTTGTTGTTCCTGGTCCCGGGAGACCACGTGGGGAGTCGATCAGTCTGTGTCGTGGGAGAATAGTCCCGCCGTGGCGCCGCTTACCAGCGGGGCCGGGGGATCTTGTCGGGAGGGCCGGGGGGCGGCTGCTTCTTCTTGCGGGCCAGCCGGGCCTGAAGTTTCTCGAGACTCTTGCTGCGCCGGGGAGAGGGCGGGGGCAATTCCGGGGTGATCCGCGGAACCCGCGTGTGCGGCGGCGGGGGCAATGCGTCCTCGGCGGCCGGCTCGATCGTCAGCAACGTTCGCTGGCGGGGCCGTTCGGCAGGCGCAGCCGAGGCCACCTCAGCGGCTTCCCCCGAAGCGTTCGGCGGGCTCGGCTCCTCAACGGCCTCTTCGTCGGCCACCAGATCGAGAGCGCCCGTACCCGCCGCGGTGCGCAACCACTCTTCCACCGCCGGATGCGGCGCACCCAACCAGCGAATCTCACGCCCCACCACCGACACCACCGGCACCCCGTCGAGCAGCACCACGCGATTCGAGGCGGTGGCCGGCACGCGGTCGTGCGGAGTGACAATCCCCACCAGGTTCAGCGGGTCGGCTGCGGTCAGAACCACCAACTCCTGCCGGGGCCCCTCATCGCGCAGTTGCCGCAGGTGACGCACCGTGTCTCCCACAGCAAACTGTTCCCCCCCCACCCCGGTGATGAACCGCCCCCCTCGAATCTCTCCCCGCGCCTCCAGCCGCCGCAGCACCTGCAGCAGTTCGAACCAGCTGGGGGCACCCGGCTCCCGTTCGAGCAGATCGCGGAAGACAATTCCCCAGCGCCGCAGCAGTTGCCAGGCCCAGGCGGTGACTTCTTCCGTGGTCAGCCGGTTCCGCTCGGCCGTCGCAGGTCGATCGGCCGCTCCCTCGTCCATTCGGGTGCCTCGCGCTCGCCACAGCGACCACCGACCGGCACCAGCCAGGGGGGTCCGCCGCCGGGGGAGTGCCGAGCCCGCGGTGGCCGGTGCCGGTTCCTCCCGTCGGACCAGGGCCCGCAAGCCCGCGAACCCGTCGGCGGTCACCAGTCCCTGCGCCACCAATTCGCCCAGCACCTCGGTCAATTGCTGCGGCAGCATGCGGGTCTCGCTCAACAGATCGGCCGCGAACATCGCTCCTTCCCGGGAAAGCAATTCCAGCACCTGCCGGCCGGGAGTGCTCAGGCTCGCGGAATCGGGTTCGGCGGAGGTTGTCCGCAGCCAGCCCAGATCGCTCCGCAGAAACAGCGACAACGGCACGACCCGCGTGAGGCTGGCAATGGGACGGGGACGGTCGGGGGCCCGCCGGGGAGGATACAGCCGTCCCCAGCCCACTTCCCCCGCCAGACACAATTCATCCAGCCATTCGCCGCGATAACCCCGTACCCGGATGGGCAACAGGTCGCGCTCCCAGGCGACCGCGGGCAGGTCGAGCCCCTGCAGTTGCGACAACGCCTCGAAGACCCCCGCCGCTCCGGTCCGCTGGCTGTTGTCGAGCAGTCCGTGATGCCGGGACAAAAACCTGAGGAAAACATCGACCGTGACCGGTTCAATCTGCTTCCGCAGCCCCTCCATCGTCAGGCGGTGGATACGGGCCAGCAGCCGCCGATGGCACCACTCAATATCGGGGGTGGCCGGGACATGCGGCACAGGCTCGTGATGATGATCGCCGCAACTCTCCTCCGCTTCCTGCGTGGCAGGCGGTGCTTCGGGAGGAGGAACAACCACCGGTCCCGCCGCCAAACCGCCGGCTGGCGCTGGCGAACGGAACCGGCCGCGCAGCACCACCCCCTCCCCTTCGAGCGCCTCGAGACTGGCCGTGATCTGGTGCTCGGGCAGTTGCAGATAGCCGGCAATGTCGCCGCTGGTCACCGGCCCGCAGACCTCCAGTAGCCCCCGCAGCAGGGTCAGCCGGGCTTCGAGATCGTCCCAGTCGTGACGGACCGTGTCGGGGACCTGCACCGGGGGCGTGCAGGTTCCCTCCGGAAAGGTGGCGAGGACGGCGGGAACCCGCTCGGTCGCCACCCAGAAGCGGACGCCATCAGCACGCTGGTAAATGGTCGCCCGCCCCTCGGCGACCAATTGGGCGAACAGGGTGTCCCAGGCGGCGGCAAGCCGGCATTCGTGCAAGCCGCCCGTCGTGGGAATCGCCAGCCGACCCAGCAGCAGGTCGTGCAGTTCGTCGAGCGAGCGGACCAGAGGCTGCGCCTCGGCACACACCGTGTCGATGGCGCGGGGGTCGAGCCGGCCGAGATCCGAAACACTCTCGACCGTCAGGGAGCGGCGGGTGGCGACCGCCCGGCTGCGGCGTTCCACCGCCTCTCCCCCGTCGAGGAAGGCGTAGGGATTGGCGTTGAGCAACTCGTAGCAGAACGGCGAGGGTTCACGGGTGTCGCGGGCGACCAGTTCGATTTCACCCCGGGCGATCCGCCCCATCACCATCCGCAGTCCCTCGAGGTCGTGCGCCTCCTGCTGCGCATCATGCATCGACTGCCGGACGAGGGGATGATCGGGCAGCACATGATCGCCGGTGATGTTCTCCTGGCAGCCGGTCAGCTTGGGAAACACGGCGGTCAGCAGGTCATCGGCGCGAAACCGCTGGATGGGTGGGGGGACCTTCTTGCCGTTCTTCATCCGCGAGACCAGAAGGGCCCGCGTCACGTTCCACCGCCACCGGGTCTGGAACGTGGGAACATACAGCAGCGCCTGTTCCAGCAGCTTGGCGACATTGTTCTCGTGCAGCATGGGGAACATGCTCTCGAGCGGGAAGCTGTGCTGTGGGCCGAGTGAGAGAATCAGCCCGTCATCGTCGGCGGTCGCCTGCAGCTCGAAGTCGAAGCTGCGGCAAAACCGCTTCCGCAGGGCCAGTCCCCAGGCCTTGGTGATGCGGGCCCCGAACGGGGCATGGATCACCAGCTGCATCCCCCCGGACTCGTCGAAGAACCGCTCGAAGACCACGCGGCGCTGCGTCGGCAGCAGGCCAATCGCCCCTTTTTGAGCGCGGGAGTACTCGACCACCTGCGCGACGGCGGCGTCGCCCACGCCGGTCTCGGCCTGCAGCCAGGCCCGACAGGCGACGGGGTCGTCCACCCGCGCTTCGAGTTCGGTTCGCAGAGCCGAGACTTCCTCGGACAGTTCCAGCGTGCGGCCCGGCGCCTCGCCGCGCCAGAAGGGAATCGACGGCGGGGACCCGCCGGCATCGGCCACCGTCACATCATTGCCGCGCACATGCAAAATGCGCCACGAGGTGTTCCCCAGCAAAAAGACCTCTCCCGCCTGGCTCTCGCTGGCGAAGTCTTCATCGAGCGTTCCCACCACGGTCTGGTCGGGCTCGGCCACCACCCGGTACGAGGCAATCTCGGGAATCGCTCCGCCATTGGTCACCGCGATCAGCCGGGCCCCCTTGCGGGCGCGCACCCGGCGTTGCACCTGGTCGTGATGCAAAAAGACCCGCCCGCGGTTGGTGGGGGTGATCCCCTCGCTGAGGTAGGCGAGGGTGTCGTCGAAGTCCCGCCGGGAGAGCTGGCGATAGGGCCAGGCCCGGCAGACCAGCTGGTACAGGTCGTCGGTCTTCCATTCCTGGCAGCCGACTTCGGCCACAATCTGCTGGGCCAGGATGTCGAGCGGCGCGAGGGGAATGGGGGTGGCGTCGAGCCGGCCTCCCTTGACCGCCCGCAACAGTGCCAGGCATTCAACCAGTTCGTCGCGGGTGAGAGCGACCAGGCGTCCCTTGGGAATGAGCCCCAGGGCGTGCCCCGAACGCCCCACCCGCTGCAGGAAGGTGGCGATCGAGCGGGGGGAACCAATCTGGATGACCAGGTCGATGTATCCGATGTCGAGCCCCAGCTCGAGCGAGGCCGTGGCGACCACCGCTTTCAGCTGGCCATTTTTCAGCCGCTGTTCGGTGTCGTGACGGCGTTCGGCGGCCAGCGATCCATGATGGCTGCTGACCGCGTCTTCCCCCAGGATCTGCGTGAGGGAATGGGTGATCCGCTCCGCCAGCCGCCGCGTGTTGACGAAGATCAACGTGCTGCGGTGCGTGGCAATCAGCTCGGCCAGACGGGCGTTGAGCTCGGCCCACTGCTCGTGCATGCAGACCGCGCCCAGTTCACTGGGGGGAATCTCGACATCGAGATCGAGCTGCCGCTGGTGGCCGACGTCCACAATCGCCGCCACCGGCAAAGGAACCGCCGGCGGTTCGGTCGCCGTCGCCTCGGTCGCCAACGGCTCAGCCCTCTCAGGCGCAGCCGCCGCGGTGGTGCCAGGGGTTTCCGGAGTGACCCGCGACTGAGGGGCTGCGTCTCCGGAATGGGCATTCCGCCCTGCGTTGTTCCAGGCGAGAATCTGCTGTTCGTCGCCCCCCACGAGGAACGCGGCCATCCGTTCGAGGGGACGCTGGGTGGCGGAGAGCCCAATCCGTTGCACCGGGTGACCGCACAGGCTGTCGAGCCGTTCGAGTGAGAGGGCCAGGTGCGAGCCCCGTTTGTCGCGGACCAGAGCGTGGATCTCGTCGACGATGACGGTCTCGACCGTCTGCAGGCGTTCACGGCCGCGGGGGCTGGTCAGCAGCAGGAAGAGCGACTCGGGGGTGGTGACCAGAATGTGGGGCGGGTTGCGGATCAGCCGGGCACGATCGCGGGGCGAGGTATCTCCGGTCCGCAGGCCCACCGAGATTCCGGGGAACGGCACATTGAGATCGCGGGCGAGCTGGGTGATCTCGGCGAGCGGGGTCTCGAGGTTCCGCTGCATGTCGTTCGAGAGTGCGCGCAGCGGCGAGAGGTAGACGACGCGCAGTTCCTGGGGCAGTTCGCCCCGTTCGGCCTCCCGCACCAGACGATCGATGGCGGCCAGAAACGCGGTGAGGGTCTTCCCCGAGCCCGTGGGGGCGGCAATCAGCGTGTGTTCGCCCGCCTGAATGCGGGGCCAGCCCGCCTGCTGCGGTTCGGTGGGACCCGCGAACCGGCTGAAGAACCACTGCTGAATAAGAGGATGAAACTGCTCCAACCGCATGCCGCCAGACTCCCTCGCCAGTTGCGGGCGGAGAACCGACTCTCCACCTCCCTGTGACCCCTCTCTCAATTTACTGTGCTGGAGTTCACAAGGCGAGGGTGGCGGGGGCGGGTGGGAAGGGGGCCCCACCAACCCCGGAGCCTGTTGTCCGCCCCGCCTGGTTCCGCGCCCTTTCCTCGGGGAGGTTGGACACGCTGGTTGTCGGCAATCGGCCCGCATGCCGGCGATCCGCATCGCCCGCCTCGCGGAAACATCTTGAATTGCTCATTTCCAGACGGTACTGTTCTAGTGTACGCAAGAATCGCGGCCGGGCCTCATCCGACCGCAACTCGAGTGTCACTCGACACTGCATCTCTCGGCCGAGTTTTCGGTGGGTCATCATGCCCGGAATCAAACAGTCCAGCGACAAGAGCCCCTCCCACAAGAAGACTCCCCGCAAGAGTTCTGTGGGGACCGGCCGCATGGCCCTGGCCTCCAGTCGCGGGAAAATCGCCGCGGGACAAACCGGCCGTGTCTCTGTGACCGCCCTGTTTGACTTTGCTCTCGAACGGCACGTCGTGCAACAGAAAGCGGGCTGGTTTGAATTTGCCACCGCCCGCCTCGGCCAAACCCGCAGACAGGCCATCGACTTTCTGAAGAAAAACCTGCTGGTCGCGTCATCGCTGCACAAAAGCGTGCTGAACAACGTCTTGAAAGACCCCAAACCGGGGGCTGCGACGCTGCCTCGAGTGACCAGCCGGAGCCGTTCCGGGGCCACCCATGCTTCCCCATGGCCAGCACCGGAAGCCCGGGCCACCCCCACTTCCAACGACCCCATCAATCAGCTGTATGACGAACTGGCCGTTCTGACCGCAGATCAGATGACGCGCCCCAAGGACGCGAAACTGCGGCGTCAGGTCAGCAGCAAACTCGCGCAATTGCGTGCCCTGCAGGAGGCTGAAGCGGCTGTCATCCAGCAACGTTTCCTCGGCAGTTTGTCGGTCCCCCTGGGAACCCTGCAAAACCTGTTGAATCCGACACGCGAGTTTTCCGGCCGAGATGAAGATCCTGCCGTCGCAGACGACACCCCCGACGTCGCCGATTGAACGCCGACATCGTCCCCGGCCAGTCCGTGGACGCCAGGGCTACCTGAAATTCCGCCCCTGCCTGCGCTGGGACTTCGGGTTCACCTGTCCTTTTTGCCTGCTGCATGAATCGGACTTCGTGCGCGGAGGATGTGCCGAAGGGAGCGGAGTCACCTGGATTGAACACCTGGCTCCTCAATCCCACGATCCTGCCCAAAGGAACGTGTATTCGAACCTCGTCTACTGTTGTGGATTTTGTAATCGCGCTCGTTCGAATCGCCCTCTCAAGTCCGCACGCGGCGAAATCCTGAATCCAACGCAGACCACGTGGGCGAACCGCTTCGAAGTGCAGGGAGATGAACTGCAGCCCAAGGCGGGGGACCCTAATGCCGTCTACACCCACGCCTGTTACGACCTCGCCGACCCGCGCAAGACAACCTTGCGACGACTTCGACGGGAGGTGATCGAACATCACCGGGAACTGCTCACCGTCGTGCCGGGCCTGGTGGTCGAAAAGATCCAATTGGCACAACAGAATCAACGGAATCCCGCGGCAGTCCGGAAATACCTCGGTGAAGCCCAATTTCTGCGCCGAATTCTGAATCGCGCCATCAGCGATCTGCGGACCTACTCTTCGATTCCCCGTGACGCAGATCAAAAATGCCGGTGCGGCACCACCAGACACCACGTGCTGCCAGTCAGTCTGGCTCAACAATCGTGGGACTTGTTGAGCGAACTGCCGGCGACCGACCATTGATGGCCGCTTGCCGGACGAAAAGCGGCAGGCCGCGGGCAAGGCCCCGTTCCGGAAGGGCTGGTTGCTTCGCTCCTCAGGAAGGACTCGTTGCCTTCTTCGCCAGGCTCTGGCCGACGGAGTCAGGTGGGCACAGTCTTCGCATTTCGAAGGTTCTGCGAAGGGATACCGCATCTGATCTTGTTACAAAAGACGACCGTTGGTGAGCACCCCGGAAAACGACCAAAATGCCTGTGACAGAGTGGCCCTTCATGACCACCGATGAGGCGGGCGTGCCACGAATTGTCGGCACACCGCTCAAGGTCGTTGGGATTGCCCTGGATCGACTGGCACATGCATGGACAGCGGATGAAATCTGTCGGCAACATCCCGGTCTGACACTCCCCCAGGTTCAGGCGGCTCTCGGCTGTTATTTCGAAAATCAGGCGGAGTGCGATCGACAGATTGAGGAGAGCCTCAAAGTGGCCGACGAGATCTTCGCCCGCCACTCGAATCCACAGTGATTGGCCAATTTGCGCACTGCGGCCGGACGATGACGCTGTCGCTCTACGCTGATCATCACGTGAATTCGGCAATCATCGCTGGATGACAACAGAGAGGGATTGATGTGTTGACGGTCCAGCAAGACGGTTTCGACCGCCTCCCCGAGGCGGAGATCCTGGATCGCGCGAAGGAACTCGGCCGGGTCGTTTTTTTGCGCAGGACGTTGTTTTTATCGTTCTGGCCGACAAGTGGCTGGCCGAAGACAAGCCGTTTGGAGGCGTGGTGTTCACTCATCAATGGCAGGTGACCATCGGCCAGGCGGTTCGGGATCTCGACCTCGTGTGCCGAGTCTTATCGCCCGCAGAAATTGCGAATCAACTCATCCGGTTGCCTTTGTGACGGGCAATGCAAGCGGGCTGGCAACCGCAGGCAATTCCACCAAATCAGCCTGCGGCGTCGTTGTTCTCGACCACCAGCAGATGCACATTTCCCGGGCCATGAACGCCGGTGGTGAGTTTCAGTTCGATATCCCCCGTCTTGCTGGGGCCGGTCACCAGCACCATGTTCGAGGGGAGTTCAGCCTTGCGCTCTTCGAGGCGGGCGAACAGGTCGAACAGATCGGGCAGAATCTGCGACGGCTCGATGATGGCCAGGTACCGCTTGGGCAGCAGGCTGACGACCCGCCCCTGATTGGGCTGGGCGAAGAGCGCCAGTGAGCCGGTCTCGGCAATCGCCCAATCGACACTGGTGATCCCCAGATCGGCGGCAAACGCCCGCTGCCAGCGGCTTGCTTCCGCATCGCGGGCCAGGTCGCCCCAGTTCCAGACATCGCAACCGGTATCGCGGCAGACCCGGCCCACCTCCAGCCGGTCGAGCACCTCATGCTGCCAATGAAGAATCCGCTGGCAACTGTGCTGCAGCACAAACTGGCTCACCCAGGCCCGGGCCGCGGACCAACCCGAGACACGGGTCCCTTCCCCACCCACGGCCTGCCATTCGGTCAGCAGGGCTCCCACCTTGTCGGGACCACAGCCCACATAAGACTGGGTGTGCGTGGCGTGCGGGTTGACGGCTACGCGATACGCCCGCCCTTTGGCCGCCTGCTCGCGCACATGGTCGAGAAACGCCTGACGGTCCGCCATGGATCGGTCTCCACTCGGTGACGGTTTGGGCCAACAGTCCCCAGACTGCCCCGACTTCGCTTAGCCCTGGGGCAGCATCCGCACAAACTCGTCGAACAGGTAGTGGCTGTCGTGGGGGCCGGCCGCGGCCTCGGGGTGATACTGCACCGCGAACGCCGGCACATCCTTCAGCCGGATCCCCTCGACCGTCCGGTCGTTGAGATTGAGGTGGGTCACCTCCACGTTCTGGGGCAGCGTCTCGCTCGCCAGGGCAAACCCATGATTCTGGGTGGTAATCTCCACCCGGCCGGTGAGATTGTTCAACACCGGCTGGTTCGCACCGCGATGGCCGAACTTGAGCTTGTAGATCTCTCCGCCAGCGGCCAGTCCCAGCAGTTGCTGCCCCAGACAGATGCCGAAGACCGGCTTCTTCCCCAGCAGATCGCGAATCGTCTGGATCGCGTAGTCGAGGGGCCGCGGATCGCCGGGTCCATTCGAGAGAAACACCCCGTCGGGCTGATGGGCCAGCACTTCGGCGGCGGTCGCCGTCCCGGGCACCACCGTCACCTTGCATCCCCGGGCCCGCAGGCAGCGCGGAATGTTCCACTTCATGCCGTAGTCAATCGCCACCACATGCGGCGACCGGGCCGTCAGTTCGGGGGTGGCGTGCGTCGCCAGCTCCGAGAAGGGAGACAATCCCTCTTTCCACTCGTACGCCTGGGGGGGAATCACCTCGCGAACGAGGTCGCGGCCCACCAGACCAGGGCTGTTGCGAGCCTTGGCGACCAGCGATTGATCGTCCAGATCGGTGGTCGAGAGAACGCCATTCATCGCCCCGCGGATCCGCAGGTGCCGTACCAGCCGCCGGGTGTCGACCCCCTCGATGCCGATCACATTCTGATCGCGCAGAAAACCGGCCAGGTCCTGACGAGACCGGAAGTTGCTGGGGCGGGAACAGAGCTCGCGGATGACGAACCCACTCAGAAACACCCGCCGGCTTTCCGCGTCGACGTCGTTGATGCCGTAGTTCCCGATCTGGGGATACGTCATCGCCACGATCTGGCCGCAGTAAGAGGGATCGGTCAGGATCTCCTGGTACCCGGTCATGCTGGTGTTGAAGCAGACCTCACCAAAGACTTCCCCCGTCGCGCCAAAGGCGCGCCCGGCAAACACCTGGCCATCTTCCAGGGCGAGTTTCGCGGTGCAATCCATGATGTGGGTGAGCAAACAACGGCGACTGTCGTCGCAGGCTCGAAGGAGCGGAGGCCCGTGCCGGGATCCGAACCTTGCGAAGCGCAAAAAATGTGCCAGCCCGAGGGAGCTGGCAGGTTTGGACAGATGCCCGGAGTGTACTGCACGGCCCGCGCCAAGGGAAGCGGGCGGAGACCACAGAAAAACCCCGTTCAGGTGAATTGCTGAACGGGGTCTGAAAAACGCTTCGGTCGAACTTGGCCCCGGGCGGATGGCCCGGCCAGGTCCCGTCGCGGAGGGGCGGTCGCCCCGGCGAAACTACCGTGTCTGGGAAACGACGAAGTCTTCGAACTTGATTTCCCCCTGCTCGCCGAAAGCGGCCAGCAGATCCACCATCAACTGGTGGAAATGGCCAGTTTTCACCGAGTAGAAGTTGTGCTTGCCATCGCGGCGGGCTTCGATCAGGCCCGAGACCCGCAGCAGCGCCAGATGGTGAGACACCGCCGGCTGACTCTGACCCAGCCGGTCGCACAGGGCGGTCACGTGCATCTCTCCCGCCTGCGAGAGGTAGTACAGGATCCGCAGCCGCGTTTCGTCAGACAGCAGCTTGAAGACCTGCACCAGGTTCTTCTCGAGACGCTCGGGCATCTCGGTCACAGAGGGGGGGCCCGCTACCGGGTCCAAAGTGTTCGAAATCATGGGATCCTCAATCTTTCTTCCCGGAGTCCGGGGGGGATGATCCGCGCGGCCATCTGACCCCGCAGCGCCATCCACACTTGAAAATGAATCTGGCAAACAGCACTTCCCTGAGCGATTTGCCCAGATGATGAATTTCCGACATGCGCCCCAGGAATGACCCACCGACGAACAGCCAGACCGCCAGCAGCAGCCTCTCCCGAATGGAGAAAGACCCTCTGCGATCCAGCCACACGGCCGAGTCAACCTGGGTGATGCACTGTGGAGACAACTTCAGACAGGAACCGGTGCCGGCCCATGGAACCACAGGCCCTGCACATCACTTGCCGTCGCGCGATCAGGCTGCACTCAAGATGGGATCAGAGAACGCCGCAGAAACACGGCGACAGTCCATCAACGCGACTTCATGTGAGACCCAATTCTAACACACGGCAGGGGAACGTCAATTGGCGGAAATGATCACAAGAACACCATACGACCCGTCGATTGACCAACCATCGATCGGCTCTCAGACTCTCTCGGCAGTGGCGTCTGATCTGGCTTTTGCCGAAGTTTTGGCTCCCCTCCCCCGGCCTGTCCCGCAAGCGACGGCCCGGCACTGCTCCTCCTCTTACGGTTTGGGTCCATGCCCTCCCACGTCGATTCTCTGCCCTTTTGTTCCCTCTCTGGACGCCGGGCGCTGGTCACAGGTGCATCATCCGGCATTGGCCGGGCGATTGCCCTCGAATTCGCCCGCGCCGGGGCCCAGGTCTTGCTTCACTACCGGGCCAATCGCGCGGGGGCCGAGGAAACCGCTCGCGAATGCCAACACCTGGGAGCCGCCACCACGCTGCTGCAGGCGGACCTCGCCAATGCCGAAACCTATCGCCCCCTCATCGAACAGGCCTGGGCGGCAGTGAACTCCGTCGATATCTGGGTGAACAACGCCGGGGTCGATCTGCTGACCGGAGACCAGGCTCGCCTCCCCTATGCCGAAAAACTGCGTCTGTTGTGGGACATCGACGTGCGGGCCACCGTGCTGCTGGGGCGGGAGGTGGCCGAACGGATGAATGCCGGCCGCGGAGGGGTCATCCTCAACATCGGCTGGGACCAGGCCGACCGGGGCATGGAAGGAGCCTCGGGCGAACTCTTCGCGACCGCCAAAAACGCCATCATGGGCTTCACGCGCAGCCTGGCGGTCAGCATGGCCCCCCGGGTGCGGGTCAATTGCATCGCCCCCGGCTGGATCAAGACGGCCTGGGGAGAACAGGCCCGCGACGAATGGCAGCAACGGGTCTTGCGCGAAACTCCGCTGGCCCGCTGGGGAACCCCCGCAGACCTCGCGAATCTCGCCCGGTTCCTCTGCAGTGATGAAGCCAGCTATCTGACCGGGCAGGTCATCAACGCCAATGGCGGAGCCGTACGCTGACTCGGGGCCTTTGCCGCGTTGGGCATCCGCCGCGCGGGACCTCTTCAAAATACAACGGTCCCGGGTGGTGCCGCAGAACGGCGCACCACCCAGGACCGGATTGTCGACAGAACGAAGCGAACCCGTCGGGATGGGCTACTCTTCGGTGTTGTAACGGACCAGTGGAGCGGGAACTCCCGGACGACGGTTGGGGCCGGCCAACACGCTCTGCAGCGAACGCTTCGGCGTCCGTCCCAGGGCCCGCGCGATCGACCGCACCACCTGTTCCTGGTCATCAGCCGACAGCTCGGCGTAAATCGGCAGTGCCAACACCTCGGCACTCGCCCGTTCCGAATGGGGCAACATGCCCGCCTTGTACCCCAGATCGGCGAAGCAGGTCTGCAGATGCAGCGGCTTGGGGTAGTAGATGGCGCATCCCACCTTCTGTTCCCGCAATGACTTCAGCACCTGGTCGCGACGGCCGTCCAGCACCCGCACGCAGTACTGGTTGTAGACGTGCCGACGGCCCGGCAAAACCACCGGCAGTTCAATCGCATCCAGCAGGTTGTACTCCTGGAACAGCACGGCATACCGGCGGGCGTTCCGCTGGCGGCCGAGGGTCCACTGGTCGAGCGACTTCAGCTTGATCCGCAAGACGGCCGCCTGCAGGGCATCCAGCCGGCTGTTGATGCCCACTTCAACATGTTCATACTGACCCGCATCGCCATGCACGCGCAATCGGCGCAGGCGTTTGGCGAGGGTCAGATCGTCGGTGGTCATCAGCCCGCCGTCGCCGGCGCCCCCCAGGTTCTTGGTGGGGAAGAAACTGAAGCAGCCGACGCTTCCCAGCACACCGGCCCGGCGCCCCTGGTACTCGGCCCCGATCGCCTGACAGGCATCTTCGACAATCGACAGACCCGACCGGGTGGCGATGCGGCAGAGAGGTTCCATCTCGGCACACTGGCCGAAGAGGTGCACTGGCATGATCGCCCGGGTGCGGGGCCCGATCTTCTCTTCAACCGCCCGGGGATCGATGTTGAAACTGACCGGGTCGATGTCGACGAAGACGGGGCGGGCACCAACGCGGGCGATGCTGCTGCCGGTGGCGAAGAAAGTAAACGGACTGGTGATGACTTCATCACCCCGCCCGATGTCGAGCGCCATCAGAGCCAGCAGCAGGGCGTCGGTTCCGGAGGCGCACGAGATGGCCTCGCGGGCGTCGCAGTAACTGCCAACATCGTGTTCGAATTCGGCCACTTCGTCGCCGAGAATGAATCTCTGTTCGGCAAAGATCTTCTGGACGGCGTCGAGCACCGCGGGAGCGATCTCCCGGTGTTGGGCGACAAGGTCAATCAGGGGAATTGAACGTTCCGCGGCGGGCGCTCCATCCTGTGAGCGATCGGTCTGTGGGCGATCGGCACTCATCGGCGACTCCATTCGCACGTGAATCCGTGGTGTGATCCGAATCCAACCGGGGTGACCGGCAGACTTCCCGCTGTGAGGGGAAGCAGTCAGCCGGGTTGGTCTCGAGGGGGAAGTGGGAGAGAGGAGGGGGCGGGGACGGTATTCCGAACCCCAAAGTCTGTCAACGGGGATCTCGGCGAAAAACCAGTCTCGGGCCCCCGCCCAAAGCGGCCCAATTTGCCCAGTTTGGCGGCGAAGGCGAACACCGTGCGGAATCCAGCCGCAGCCGGTCTCAAACCCGCCTGGTGCGCGACGTCTTTTTTTGCGATCAGACAAACAATGCCGTTGTCGCCAAGACGTTACCGTCCTCGCTCTCCCGAACGTGCCAGTGGGGCCATTCCTCCCCCAGACCTCCCCCGGCCCAGAAAGAGAGCGAGCCATCTCATGGCCCTCCCGACAAGGCTGGCCGGTACCCGGTGCCCAGACTGACCCGACATTTCCCGCCGGACGGGAACACGACCCCGGGAACACTTCCCCCTTGTGAAGGAGCGACGACTCCTCCCATAATTTGCGGTTCCTGAAGCGGGTTGGTTCTCGACCGTTGCGCAGGCGGTTCCCCTTGAGACGCTCATGACACCGGGTCGGATTTGTGGGTTGGCTCGCGGGACTTGCCTGGTCGTCTGGACGGGTCTGGCCCCGCTCTTGTGCTTGCTGGGCCCGGCAGCGGACGCAGCGGAGCTCGCTCCGTTCCTGACCAGATACTGCCACGGCTGCCATGCCTCGGGCAATTCTGCCGGGTCCGTGCGGCTCGACACGCTGTCGGTGGCTTCCACCCAGCCAGACGATCTGGCGGTCTGGAAACGGGTCTACGACCAACTGGAAAGCGGCCAGATGCCCCCGGCCGACGAAGAGCAGCCTGCCTTGGCTGAACGACGCGGGGCCCTGGCCCGGATCCGCACGCTTCTGGCCGAGACTGGCTCTCCGGTCGACGAGTCGCAGGCCCGGCTGTCGTCCCATGGCAACTGGGTCGATCATCAGTTCCTGTTCTCGGGCCGGGCCGAGGGAGACGCCG
>Ga0315902_10006081_pt1 | contig 16836 bp, 14 predicted proteins | sample LakEriMetagenome_9_FD_203523 | JGI IMG/M metagenome (GOLD analysis project Ga0315902, IMG submission 203523) | Freshwater fungal communities from buoy surface, Lake Erie, Ohio, United States - Buoy 12 MA117 | ecosystem: Environmental > Aquatic > Freshwater > Lake > Lake biofilm | place: USA...
TAAGACAATTCCTGCAACCAAGTGGGGCCACTTATATGGATCAGGGAAAAATACAAACTTAAACACCTGGCCAACGGCAGAGAGCGTTGAAGTTGGTGCCCCTCGCTCTATATGGAATATCGAATACGTAGGAGTGCCAGAGGATGCAAAGGCAGCATTTAAATATGCGGTTGATATCTGGGCTTCATATTTTGAATCAACAGTTCCTATTGAAGTTCAAGCGTATTGGGAGCCTTCAACTATAAATGGAGTTCTGGGATCAGCTCGTCCTGGTGATTACTTCAACGCCTTTGACGGAGCCCCAGATATAGATCTTTGGTATCCATCCATTTTGGCAGATCGCTTAGCAAAAAAAGATCTCGCTCCAGGAAAGCCCGATATCGTGCTTCGTTTTAATTCGAATGCGCTCTGGTATACCGCAATTGATGGCAAGCCAGAGCGGTTTAGTTATGACCTTTCCAGCACTGTTTTACATGAAATTGGCCATGGATTGGGCTTTCTATCAAATGCGGAATATGACAAGTTTTTTGGCACTGGATATTTAGTCCAGCCAACTCCATTTGATGCATATGTTCAACTTAGTGATGGCCGACTATTTACTGATTTTTGTGCTCGCTCAGTTGATTTAGGTAAAGCTATGACATCGCCGCTTTATTGGGCTGGCTCGCAAGCGACAGCTGCAAATAATGGCGTAAAGCCTAAGCTCTATTCGCCCCAGAGTTATGAAGATGGCTCATCAATTACACATCTGGATGAAGCAACGTTTCTATCTACGAGCACAAACTCCATTATGACTCCTGTGCTTGACGCTGGAGAGGTCTTTAGAGCTCCAGGAGGTATTGCCTTAGCGATGATTGAAGATATGTTGTCAAAGCCTCCAGCAAATAAAGCGCAAAGCCTTCCTGCAAAACCAATTGATGTTAGAGCTTTAGTTGGCGATGAATACGCGCTACTAACATTTGATTCCCCTAATTGTCGCCGTATCGATCGTGTTACTGGATACACAGTCACTATCAGCCCCGGTGGGCAGGAGCGAAGCTTTACTAAAAGCCCTGCGAAGATAACTGGGCTAAGCAATGGAAGTAGCTACTCATTTACCATTAAAGCTAAGAACGATAATGGTGAATCTGAAGCTGTTAGCAGTAATGAGGTAACCCCTCGCTACACAGCAAAGGTTAAAACTATTGATAAGAGAGCTGATGTTAAATACCTTGCATCTGGAGTATTTAAAAAGAGCCAAGTTATTGCTTACTCCGATGCCATTTCTGGGAATCTAAAACTAGCAACACTTGTTAGAAACTCCTGGAAGACATCAATTATTGATGGCATTTCAACTGCTGGCGGGAGATCCGATAGGAATTTAGCTGGTCCAGTATCGCTCTGTGTTTCAAGGTCAAAGGCGGGTGAGAAGCTCCATATTTTCTATACCGATACAGAGAATAAAGATCTTCGTCATGCCTCATACGATGGCAAGAAGTGGCGCTTTGAAACTGTGGATGGCGATGGCGAGAATATTCAGATTTATCAAGAGAGCACCAGGCGAAAAACTGCCAGTGATGTCAGCGTCTCCAATGCTTGCGCTGTTACCCCTGCTGGAGTTCAAGTTTTCTATCGCGATGAGTCTCAAGGAATAATTCTTGGCGCAGCTCTAACTAAAAGTGGCTGGATATATGAAATTGTTGATGGAGACCGGCAGAGCGAAGGTCGAACAACTGGGGATGTTGGATTCTCTCTAAGCACAGTTGCAAGTGGGAAGAGCGTTTATTTGATTTATGATTCAGTGCTAACACTTTCCTCAAGTAACGTTGCTACTCAAGGGGAAGTAAGACTTGCTAAACGCAACTCTATATTTCCTGAAGATTGGAGTTATAGCACCCTTGATGGTCCAGATAATGGCGTTGCGGTGGCTGGCTATGATGTTTCGATAAGTAATTCTGGAAATAAAATTGCAGTGGCATGGCTTGCTGCAAGTGGTATCCGTCTACCTAACGCTGATGAAGTTCGCTTTCTTATAGTCGATGAGAATAACTCGCCTAGCCGGTTGTCTCCTGAAAAATATGGAACTCCTGGTTCTCCCCTCTTTATTGATAGCAAGGGATTAGTTTTTGGATGCCAAGAGCGCCTTTGTTCAGTTAGTTCATATAGTTCAATGCCTAAATTAAGTAATGGAACTATCCTCAATAACGTTAAGGATAGCACCATAGTCACAATTAATAAGGCCCGCTATGTAGTGACCTCAGTTTCCAAGAAACTAGTTTTGGTGAAGCTTTAAAACTACTTCTTATTACGTCGTTGGATACGCGTCTTTTTTAGTAGCTTTTTATGTTTCTTTTTTGCCATACGTTTGCGGCGCTTTTTTACAACAGATCCCACAAGTTACTTCCTTTCTTGTTTAAACTAAAGTCAATCTAATGAACTATAACATCATGCAGTAATCAAACCTTGACCATTTAGAGACCCATTAATCTAGCCTGTTCGTCAAACTTCTGTACTCTTGCGCGTAAATCTTCAAATAATCCTATATCTATAATCTGTCCTTGTTCGAGATAAATTACCTTGTCAGCTTTTCGAACGGTCGATAACCGATGCGCAATCATAACAATTGTTACCTTACCCTTTAAGTTATTAATGGCCGATGAAATTTCTGACTCAGTGCTTGCATCTAGCGCACTTGTAGCTTCATCGAGGACAAGTACTTTTGGATTTGGGTAAAGCGCTCTAGCTATTCCAAGTCGTTGTTTTTGGCCCCCGCTTAAACCCCACCCCGACTCTCCTACGAGAGTGTTTATCCCAAAGTTTAAACTCTCCACTATTTCCTCGAATTGCGAAAGTTTTAATGCCCTATCTAGGTCCACTCTAGACATTGAGTCTTCTGGATAACCCAGTGTGATATTCGCAGCGATGCTTCCTTCAATTAAAAGAGGTTCTTGTGGGACATAAGCAACTGCACCGGGCCATCTTCTAATCGCGAGCAAGGGATCCATGCCGGCTAGCCGGATACTACCTGCGTTCGGGCTTAAGACGCCTAACATCAAATCAGCAATAGTGGACTTACCAGACCCAGACTCTCCAACTATCGCAACAAACTCTCCTTCTCCTACCGAAAAAGTTATATCCTCAACAGCTAATTTGCTGGTCATAGGATAGGAATAACTCACGCCTTTAAATTCAATCTTGCCTCCAAAGTTTGAGTGCTGAAAATTGACAGGTTGTAGAGTGTTATCTTGCCCAGATGTCGAGTTGTGCGGCAATGAGTTAAGCTCAGAAATTAGTCGTAAGGTTTTATCTGCAGACCCGAGGTGTGACTTTAAATTTAAGGCTCCTTGTTGAAGCCTTAGAACTGCAGGAGCAACACGTAATCCAGCAGCCAGAAAGATTGATAGGGTTGAAACAGCGCTTGCTGCATCAGTTAGAGCAAACTGAATCGCGCCAATAGCTAAACCTCCAATAAGTACGGAGGTTTCTATGACATATTTTCCTATGAAGGGTAAAAAAGCAGATTGGGCGAGATACTTACTAAGAGTGAATCTTAAGTTTGAGATTTCACTTACATAGTAATCTACCCTGTCTCTGACCAATAATTCACGAAATCCTTTTACTATCTCTATAATTTTTTGATTGCTCTTAATCTGCAAATCTGCTTGCTGGATTCCAAGCAGAAGGGCTTGCTTGTGAAGTAATTTGTGTAAGGCTAAAGCAATTACTGAATACATTGCGATGGTACCTAACGAAACGAGTGGTTCAACGATAAATAGTGCAATGCTAATTACTATCAACAGCGCGAAGTCGCTTACTAGTGATGCAAGAGCGCCAAGCACTCCCAACGTAACGCTCATTACACCTTGAGTTAAGGTAAAGAGGGTGTCTTGCGAAGATCTTTGGTTTATTGAAGTAATTGGTTGTGAGAATAGTAGCTTGATCATTTTGGTTGACAGCACAGCCCCTCGGCTGCTTAAAAAATGTAAGATTTTTTGAGTGAAAAATATCGAAAGGGCAGTTTTGCTCAATAGAGCTACTACGGAGGCAAGCCCTAAGATAGCAACTTGATTTTGTAATGCGAGATCGGAAATTCCAATAAAGTCAGTCACTTCAGCTAAAAAACCAGAGGGCCTCTTGGACTGCACCCCGTTAATCGTCAGCGCACCGACCGCTCCAATGAGTCCAACACCGATCAAATCTAGAAAACTAAGGAGTGCCTGGGCAATCATGATCTGAATCAATCGCCTTCTATCTTTCGCTGAAAGTAAAGAAAATGCCTTTCTGAGCTTTTCCAGATCCATCAAAATGCCTTAATGCTTATCTTATTAGGTGGGATGGTTTCTCTTGGCCCTAAGTTATCTTTGAACCAAGGCGAAGGTTTGATAGCTCTAGCCGTTGTACCATTGCGTAGCTGAGCACCCCAAAGTTTTGTCATTAGCACTGCTACATTCATAGATTAACTCCATAATTTTTCAGTAGGAATGTTAAGGTGACTCCAAATAAATTAGCAGATATCATTGGTGATGACCAACTTCTTGGAATAGAAAATAGGAGGTGCCTTCATTAGCTCTACCGATCTCTTCGAATTCGTACGTTCAGGGCAAAAGTATCGCATCAACCTGAAAGGAGATATCTATGGACTCGACTTTTGGAAAAAATTTGCAGATCGTAGATACGAACCTGATACCCAATCCTTAGTAGAAGGCTTTTGTGACGATCAAATTGTTTTTCTAGATATCGGGGCTGCTTATGGCTGCATGTCCTTTCTGGCTGCAGCCTCTGGGGCTAGAGTCTACAGCTATGAACCTAATCCATTAGTGTTTCAGGGTCTTGAAACTAATGCTCTACTTAACCAAAACCTAGGTGTCCCTATACAAGTTTTTAACAAAGCAGTCTCCAGAAATTCTGGAACTTTAGAATTGGAGGCAAAACACTCGAACGAGGTACTCTCGCCAATCGTATTCACACATTGGCAAGATAAATCTACAGTTGAAGTAGTCGCACTAACCGAAATTTTAAAAAGTTTTGATGCCGAGTTTGATAATGAATTTCGTACAGTAATAAAAATGGATATTGAAGGTGCCGAATGGGAAATTTTGAGAGATTTAAGGACCTTGAAGGAGTTGAATTCCAAGCAATCAGTAGTAATTCTTGCCTTACACCCTGGGCTACATCGGCCCCCGAAGAATATTTCATCAATTATTGGTCGACTGAGTTTCTACTTGTGGAATTTACATAATATTGTCGATTCCTGGTTATTATTCAAAAGAGTATCCTCTTACTGTTCTATTTATAGAACTAATCTAAATCCGGTTAAGCGACCATTAAAGTTTTGCCTTCTAGTGCTCGCTGGTAACCATGAGTACGTTTTTTCCTTTAGGAAGGAGCTTTGAGTATTAAGTTGCTCAGGATACCCTTACAGTTCTGTTCTAACTTAATTCGCAGACTTATCTGGCTCACTCAAAATTCTAAAAAAGCAAACCTTTCTTTTTTCAAGGTGCATTTACTGGTAGTGAATAATGCTTTTTACGCAAGGTTGGCGCAAACCTGTGTAGAAAGTTTCTTGTTTTTTCATCCAAATTCCCAGATCATCATTCACTATGACTATAAGACCGAGAAGGAATTGATCAAGCGATTTAAAGCAGTTGCTCTCTTAAGGAAAAACAAGGTTAATTTTGAACTAGTCAACGAAAATTCAGTTTGGCAACTACATAAACTGCATATTATTTTAGGAATGCAAGGGACTTATGATTTTTTTATGGATTGCGATTTGCGTTGGAACGGATCAATTCAGGATAAAAACGAAGATAGACTCATTTTCTTTCTAGAAGAACGTGTTTTAGTTTCGTACGAGGAAATCTATGAGGCAATGCAAAAAAAGCTGGCACCGTACACCAATACCTCAATGAAGAATACCTCTTTCTTCTCATGGTCTGGTGTGAAGATACTCGAAAGCCAATGTCAACACATAGTTGATTTGTGGGCAGAGTTATATGAAAATACATTGAATCAAACATCCATTCAATCACAATCTGTATCAAGAATTTCCGAACAAGTGGTGTTGAGTTTAGTTCCGAGATTATTTGGGCTCCCTTTTTCATTTCTCAAGGACTCGGATAAACAGTTTGATGGCTCTATTTGCGAATCAAGTTACTACGGTGCATCTGGTGGCCGTTTTGCTCTTTGGGGAAATACGAACCGTAAACCTTGGTTCTAGTTTGATATCCCCTTTCGCTTACATGGATTATGTAACGTTTCTTAACACAATTATTTTCTAAATGAACACTAATATAAAACACATACACATTATTTTGACTGATAGTCCGATTTGATTTTTACTATAGTCTTATATTTGAGTTAATCGCCGGAAGTGGTCTGGAGACAAATTCTAATCATTTCAATCTTATATTGAGAGTTGACGCGGCAATTCCCTTTGTTCTTTAATCGTTGATTCTTCTTATTAGACTACTTATAATTGCCTTTGCGAAAGCTCGAATATCAAATTCTTTTTTTGTTGGATTACCAAATTGATCTAATCGTTTTTTGACTAGTTTATTGAGACTTTTGCTATCAAACGCCCTCAAATCTTTTGAATGAATATGTAAATTAAAGACCTCGGACTCAACAAGCCCATTTTCTATGAATAACCTTTCCTGTTCCCACCGAAATCTCCACTTTTCTGGATCAAACAGATGTCCGGGGTCATGCCAAAAAACTTTTCGAAAACCACGATGATTTCGTGGGTCCACACCGAAAAGATATTGACCTATCGAAATCCCGTCGAACACACCTGAAAACAAGCGTGAATTCTCAGCAAAGACTCTCTGATCTTCATGAATATCCGCACCACTAGCCATTGGAATTGTAGGGAGGACAATAACTTTTGCAGGAAACCTCTCTCGATAAGAAGCCAACGCAGTCATATCGGTTAATCTAGGATTGCTTTTTACTTCAAGCTCACAGAAATCTACTAAATCAACGGCGTCTTTGTGTGAACCTATATATAAAATGGCTGCTATCCCTTGGCCATGGCTCTCAAAGGCAAAGGCAAGACCGGTTTGCAACTTTATGAAAGTTTGGACTGGAAATGAATTCAATAAAATTACATCAGACTCAATGTGGATCACCGAATTTCCTTCGTTCTTTTTCATAAATATTTCCAGTGCTTTAAATCGAGCCATAGTTGTGAACCAAAATGCTTCTCTAAACTTTAGGTCATGTTCCATTTCTCGGATTACAACTGACCAGTCGTCTTCGATACTACCTGTGTAAAACAAATTCGCATATCCAGAGAGATCTGCAGATTTATTTTTTTCATGATCGACTATTATAAACTTCTCTATATGCGGAAACATTCTATTAGTTCTCGCGATACTCTTAATAAGGTACTTGGGAATTCTTTTTGGTCCTAGATGAACCCAGACAAAAACGAGCGATTTTTTCATGATGAGCGTCGCGATTTTGGCTCGAGTATTGCTAATGATCTTGTACCTGCACTATTCGATATTTCATTAAAAAATGAGATTTCCCATCCAAGTTTGGATGCATAATCTCTCGCATAGGATAATTTTTTATCGCAGATAAAAACTGCTTTTACATTTGATGATAATGGGTTTTCTTCTTGGATATTAGAGACATTGATAAACCACTCATCTGTCGATAAGTAGTTTCCTTTTGCTACAGAATGAATACCATCCGCGCAATCAAATCTATAAGATTTACTGTCCTGGTAATTTTCAATAGGCAAGTAAACTTCATATAGTTCTACTTTCTCTTGTGAGGCATAGACCCCTTTCAATGAGTAATTCTTGAATTCATACCAGGGCTGCTGAAGGAAATATGCGAAAAAGAAAAGACCGACAAGAATTGTAGCTTTACACAACGACAAGAATTCACTTGTCAAAGCCCGATCTGCTATGAAGTGTAAACTTGGGATTAATAATGGTGCGGCCCACCACAGATGCTGAACATCGGGATAAGGGTATAACTGAAGAATCCCAATGAATCCCGTGCTTAGAATCGCAAAACCCTTTGAATTAACAGACTTATCGAGGGATAGGTAGTTCTTAAAGTAAATAACTATGGCGACTAAACAGGTAAGGGCAGAAGAATAACTCAGCCACATTCCTGATTTTTCAAAGATTTCGCCTGCTATCACCCTAGGAGTCAAGGGAAACGATAAATTAGAGATAGTCCATCGCCCCAGAAAATTCAGTACCAGCAAAAAACTTGCTAGCAGCAAAACTGAAAGCAAGGAGTTAAATTTGCCCAGTAATTTTCTTAAAGCGAACAAGAATAGAATAGAAATTACAGGTATCGACAATACCAAAGTAAACAAATAGAGGTTGTAGTTAGTTGAAAGTCCTAGACTCGGAAATTTAGTTATTGGATAAATTACTGCCTGATTAACATAGGAAACTAAGGCACCTTGAATAAAAAGAATAACAAGGATACTAATTAATCCCATTGCAAAACCCGTTGAGAGTATTACTAGACTCTTTCTAAATTTTACGTTTCTTGAAAATAGTATGAAGAATAGAAAAATTGGGACAAGCACAATAAACTGCAACCGAGCAAAAATAGATATACCGTAGAAAATTCCTGAGACAAACCACATCTTGTTTTTTGTCGTCTCTTTGTATTCACCCATCAAAATGAGGAGACCGATAAGCGCAAAAAGATTAGCTGTAATACTTGCCCAAGGTAAAGGTGATCCAGGAAAACTTGTCATGTAAACTGCATTCGAAGTCGTCCATGTAAAACTAACCCAAATTGCTTGGCTAGCAATAGCGGTACGTTTCAAAACTTGGTAAAGAATCCATGCTGTGGCAAGCGAAAGAAAAGCTGCAACTAACCTCAAGGTGAGCACTTGGTTTGGCAAAAACTTAAGGGTTGAGCCATACAACCAGACATTTAGCGGCCCATAAAGAGAAAACGCATCTTTCTGGACCACAAGACCTTCCGAAAAGGCAACGCTTGGTGCAAACACAATTCCATCGTGGTGGCCATCTCCTTGAAAAGGCGAAATCCCAAATAGAACAAAAGCTTGGATCGCAAAGACTAAAGGTGTTAAATAACTTTGCTTCAACGAAACAAATCTCTCTGTTGGAATTTTGTTACTCCTATCTAGACTATTACTTCAATTCTAAGTTACTACTTGTGGCTCAGGCATATTCTGATATCTTCGATACAATTTTCTAAACAGTGAGCAGGACTTGCTAAAGCATTTACCCACCAAAGAAATGTTCTATCTATAGCTTCTTTCTGATTCCATTGGGGTTGCCAGCCTAGTTTCGATACTGCGCAACTTGAATCCAGTTCTAATTTCTGCGCCTCTAAATCTCCATTATCTTTCTCATAAATTAGATTGAGCTTATCGCTAAAATGACTCTTAGCGATTTCTAGAACGTTATCAACCCTCAGGCTTGCCTCAAGTGGTCCAAAATTTAGGGATGTCTCTGTGGATCGAGATGATAGTGAAGACTCTATGTATCTCAGATATCCAATTAAAGGATCTAGGACGTGCTGCCATGGCCTTGTTGCTTGGGGACTTCTAACAATTAATTGCTTCTCACTTATTATTGCTCTTATAGCATCAGGGATTAGACGGTCTTTAGCAAAATCTCCACCGCCAATTACATTTCCAGCTCTAGCAATTAAAACTTTGGGGCCTCCTGAAGTCTTTGATATTTGTTGCCACGCTGCGCAGACAGCTTCCGCTGCAACTTTGCTTGCACTATATGGGTCTTTGCCCTCTAAGGGATCGGATTCAACAAACCTTTTACCTGAATTTTCATTTCGATAAACTTTATCCGTCGTAATCACAAGTACAACCTCTACTGAAGATGTCTCAAAAGCTGCTTTTAAGACATTGGCTGTGCCTATGCAATTTGTTTGAAATGTTTCTAAGGGTTCTTGGTAGGACTTAAGAACTAAAGACTGGGCAGCTAGATGAATCACCACTGAAGGTCTAACACTTTTGAGCACTCTCGATAAATTCTCCAGATCCCTAATATCCCCAATAGCACCCTTAGAAACACTCTTTAAATTTGCTCTCATGAAGAGAGAATGCTCTTCAGCTTCTAGTGAGTACCCAAAATTTTCAATTCCTAGATGGTTTAGAAGTAGGCTCAGCCAACTCCCCTTAAAACCCGTGTGTCCTGTGATAAAAATCGGACCATGAAGCCTCTTTAACTCATCTCCTAACATATCTTGATTGTAGTATTGATTCTGACCGAAGTTCTGCCCCCACATTGCAAGGGAATCAAATGGATGAAATCTTGCTTGGCCGGATTAACACATTGGCTCAAGATGTCTTTGATTCTAGTCACAAATCTGAGTCTTTTATTCCGGGAGAAACACCAATTCCGGTAACCGGAAAGTTCTTTGGAGTCGAAGAAATAGCCTCTGCCATGATGGCCGCAGGTGAGTTCTGGCTTACTTCAGGTCCTCACACAGAAGAGTTTGAGGGCAAGCTAGCTAGACGTATTGGAGTAAGACATGCCTTTATGGTCAATTCAGGCTCTTCAGCCAATCTCGTTGCTCTCTCCGCGCTAACTAGCAAAAGGCTTGGCGAGAGAAGATTAATGCAAGGAGATGAGGTATTAACTGTTGCGGCAGGGTTTCCCACGACAGTTGCACCAATTCTTCAAAATGGTTTAGTTCCAGTTTATGTAGATATAGAACTAGGCACTTACGTAGCCAATACGGGGGCGCTAGAGGCTGCAATAGGGCCAAAGACAAAGGCGATAATGATGGCTCATACCTTAGGTAACCCATTTGAACTCGACTCTGTTATGGCCCTAGCGAAGAAACATAATCTTTGGGTGATTGAAGACAACTGTGATGCCCTCGGGGGAACATACGATGGAAAAAATCTTGGAAGTTTTGGTGATTTATCAACCTTAAGTTTCTATCCCGCTCATCACATTACTACTGGCGAAGGTGGTGCAGTTCTCACTAAAAAACCGGCGCTAAAACCAATCATTGAATCTTTCCGTGATTGGGGACGAGATTGCTGGTGCGCTCCCGGTAAAGACAATACATGTATGAAGAGATATGAGTGGCAACTTGGTGAGTTACCAGAGGGTTATGATCACAAGTACACCTACTCACACTTGGGCTATAATTTGAAGTCTGGTGATATTCAAGCTGCGATTGGTAATGTACAGCTAGACCGCTTAGATTCGTTTGTTTCTAAGAGAAGAGAAAATTGGAACTACCTGAGGAAAGAGTTGTCGTCCCTTGATGAGTTTTTAATTCTTCCACAAGCCACTAAATTAAGTGATCCTTCTTGGTTTGGCTTTGCCATCACAGTTAGACAGAACTCGCGAATTAATCGGAATGATTTAGTAAAGCTTTTGAATGAAAAACGAATAGGTACAAGGTTATTGTTCGGAGGAAATCTATTGAGGCAACCTGCCTTTGTAGGGACGCCTCGCAGGGTTGTCGGAAGTCTAGAAAATACAGATGAAGTTATGCGAAACACCTTTTGGATTGGTGTTTGGCCAGGTCTAACAAAAAAGATGTTAGATTTTGTTATTGAGCAAATTGGAACATTTTTTAGGGGTCACCATTAAAGCAATAATTTTGGCAGGAGGTTTAGGAACTCGAATATCTGAGGAAACTATAGATAAGCCAAAACCAATGGTTTTGCTTGGTAATAAACCGATAGTATGGCATGTTATGTCGATCTATGCGACACAGGGCGTGACCGATTTTGTTATTGCAGGTGGGTACAAAATTGAAGTCATCCAAGAATGGGTAAAAACCTTAAGGTCGACTTGGAATATTGAGGTTTTAGATACCGGACCTAACAGTCAAACCGGGAGTCGAATCGTTCAATCGCTAAACTATATTGGTAGACAAAGAGCATTTATCACCTACGGTGATGGTCTTGGCAATGTTAATATTGATAAATTGCTAGATTTTCACCTAAGTAAATTGCTCCCGCTTACAATAACTGCTGTTCGACCTCCAGCCCGTTTTGGAGTATTAGAAAGCATGAATGGTGTGGTCACCCATTTTGGAGAAAAGAATCAAGTTGACGCTGGATGGATAAATGGAGGATTTTTTGTTGCTGAACCAGAAATTGCAGATTTACAAGTAAGTGAAAGTACAACTTTTGAAAGTGAACTAATTCCGAAACTGGTGTCAGAAGGAAATGTCTCGGCTTTTTACCACGATGGATTTTGGCAACCTATGGATACCCTTCGCGAGAAGAATATACTGGCAGAAATTGCAACGAAGGATGAGCCCGATTGGCTTGGCTTTTGAGAAGTCTGGCTGGCTCGCTCAAAGGCATAAACTTGCGCCGTTTTGCTATTTCCGGCCTTTTGAATTACCTAGCTTCAAATGCAATATTTACAGTTCTATGGGTTTCTCTTCAGAAAGACCTTCCCTACGTAACGATAGCGGTAATTGCATCAGTTGCGTCAATTGGGTTCTCGCTATTAGTTCACAGGAAGATAACTTTTTATGGTGAAGGTCCAAGTAATGGCTCAAGCCGTGCTTATTATGGATTCCATCTTTCGGTATTTGCCCTAGCTTTATACGGCATCCCTGAAATCTCTAATTCGTTCGGTGTCGATATATTGATCATCCAATATATCTGGTCTTTTCTGGGTTCTATTGTTGGAGTTGCAATTCTGAACCTGTTTCTAGCTCGCAATCGAACGCATCGGTGAGCTACGCTTGATAGGCTATCGTGACGTTAGGAATAGGAAGAATCAATATGGACTTCTTGAAGCAAAATGAAGTATTTGTAATTGCTGAAATTGGCATTAATCATAATGGTGATTTGAATATTGCGCGCCAACTAATGGACCTAGCAAAGAGCGCTGGCTGCGACGCCGTGAAGTTTCAGAAGCGAAGTATAGAAATTGTCTATCCGAAAGAAGTTCTTGATACTCCAAGGGAATCCCCCTGGGGAACCACCACTCGCCAACAAAAAGAAGGTCTGGAATTTGGCCAGGAAGAATATGACGAAATTGATTCTTATTCAAAGCTTATAGGAATACCTTGGTTTGCATCTGCATGGGATATTCCAGCACAACACTTCCTACGAAAATACAACCTTCCCTACAACAAGATTGCTTCTGCTATGACGACCCACCCTGAATTTCTGAATGAAGTGGCGTCTGAAAAGAAACCAACTTTTCTTTCTGTTGGTATGTGCACAGAAAGTGACGTAGACCAAGCCGTAACTATTTTCAAGGATGCAAAGTGCCCGATTGTACTTATGCACACAATTTCAGTTTATCCTTGTAAAGAAGAGGAGCTAAATCTAAAGTCAATACAGACACTTCGAGAAAAGTATGAAGTACCTGTCGGTTACAGTGGACATGAAAGCACTGTCGCTCCCTCCCTTGTGGCCGCCGTTCTTGGTGCGGTTGCTATTGAGCGCCATATAACTTTAGATCGCGCTATGTATGGTTCAGACCAAGCTGCATCATTAGCACCAAGGGGCTTACATGAATTGGTTTCTGAGTTACGCCGATACCCCAAAATGCTCGGTGACGGAGTGAAGAAGTACGCACCCGGCGAAGATTCTGTAGCTAAGAAACTTAGGTATTGGTGAACACCTTGTCTAAAGTTTTCTGCGTAGATCTTGATGGAGCGCTATGCACAAACACTTTTGGAGACTATGAAGCAGCGCTTCCGCTGGATAGTGCAATTGCCAAAATCAATTCCTTGTATGACCAGGGGAATACAATAAAGATATTCACAGCGAGAGGTAGTGGGAGTGGGAAGGATTGGCGCAGAGTAACTGAGACTCAGTTATCGAATTGGCAGGTGAAGTACCATGAATTAATCATGGGAAAACCCGAAGCTGACTTCTACATTGATGACCGTGCAATACTGGCATCAGAATTTCTTTACAAAGAACCTATAGACAACTCTAGTCTTACGGCTCATGAATACTTTCAACACACTATTTTGAAGGCAGCCACATCAATTCTTCGTGGTTCAGCTCAGATACCACTACTTATTCTCGCTGCTCAACTAGTTACAGATTGCCTAAGAAATGGGAACAAAGTTTTATGGTGCGGCAACGGTGGTTCAGCTGCAGACTCGCAGCATCTGGCTGCTGAGCTTGTGGGGAGATTTGCAAAAAACAGGGCACCTTTGCCAAGCATAGCCTTAACTACGGATACATCAGTATTGACTGCACTAGGCAATGACTATGGTTTTGAAACCGTTTTTTCGCGCCAAGTTGAAGCCGTAGGAAAAACGAACGATGTTTTGATCGGTATCTCTACAAGTGGCGAAAGTAAAAATGTTATTGAAGCACTTCGGACAGCTAAGAGAATTGGATTAAAGACAATCGCATTTACAGGGGCGAGGAATTGCACGATGGACAACGAGGCGGATATTTGCATAAAAGCGCAATCCGAAATAACTGGTCACATTCAAGAGTCCCACATATGTTGGGGACAAGCAATTTGCGGTTATGCTGAAGGTCAGATTTTTCCATGATTTTGCATTATCTATATCTCTAACTCCTTGTTCCACGATTGAAGACCTTCTTCAAGTGAAATGAAATTAGTCTTATCCAATAATTTTTCGATTTTTGAAATATTAGGTACATAGTAACTTTCAAAATCTTCTTGTTCAAGAACTTCGATTGGGCATCCAAACAGTTTCTTATAGAGCTCTGAAAGTTCTAAAAGTGTTATGGGGTAACGTCCTCCAACATTTAGAGCGCCAGTCCCATCAGTGGCCAATCGACATAATGTAGCTGAGAGGTCATCGACGTGCATATAGGACCTAACTGTTCTCCCATCTCCTTTGATCTGAATTGGTTCTTTTCGAATTTTAGAGGCCATAAAGTTGCCTATCGCAAAATCGTTAAGAGGCAAACCGGGTCCATAAAAGGCAAAGAGGCGGGCAAGAACATAGTTGGCTGATGAACTGCCAAAAGAAGTCTCAATCAAATTCTCGGATTCGGCTTTAATTCTTGCATAATCTGATAGACACCCTAAATCTATTCTCTGGCTCTCTGAAAAAGGAGAGTTATTTTGGTCAACTTCTGTGCGTCCATAAACAGCCCCAGAACTCAAATAGACTAGTTTAGGTATTGAAGTAATGCTCGTAATCATATTTATATGAGAGCGTAAGAAATTTAGATTTTCTTCCAAGGCACCTATCTCAGCAACAGGGCTACTTATTCTACTAATAAAGTACACAACGTCCGGCAAGAACTCCCTATAACAATCCTCCATTGCCTGATGGTGAGGATGATGTTGGAACTCGAACTGTGAAGAATATTCATTTCTCAAAAGCGTTGATCGCGAAAGAACTTTGACTCTAATTTTGTTTACAGTTTTGCAGTTAATATTATTTAGGTAGTTTAGAAGCGCAGAAGCTATAAAGCCGGAGCCGCCAACAACCAATACCTTACGTATCCCACTTTCTACGAGATGATCTGAAGCTTGACTATCTCTCTTAATTGTTTCGCGAGTAACCAAAGTCATTGTCTAAAATACATGCCATTACTGAGCCACCCGCCATCGATAGGAATGTCAGATCCTGTTATAAATGAGCTTTCTTCACTCAACAGAAAGCGAACTACCTTTGCAATTTCTGAAGTTTCCCCCCAGCGTCCCATCATGGAGTGATTACCAATCTGTTCTCTTCTACTCTCATCTTTAAATGAACGCAAAGTCATTTCAGTTCTGATGTAGCCCGGAGATACCGAATTCACGCGGATCTGATAACTTCCTAGTGCTGAAGCATAGTATTTTGTAAGTCCAAGTAAGCCGTGTTTTGAAGCAATGTAAGAAGGGTTGTTTGGGAAAGCCCTGTGCGCAGCGAGGCTGCAGATATTTACGATTGCCCCAGTCTTGATTTCATTTTTATCTACTAGTTTTCGGAATTCTTCCATCCAAACAAATGGCGCCCGAAGATTTATCTTTAGGGTAAAGTCAAAGTCTTCCAGTGGATATGGGAGATTGTTTGGTTTTGTTACTCCAGCATTATTAACTAGGCATATATCGCTTGATAGTTGGCTCGCCAAATCAAAGACAACTTTACTGGCATCAGAATTTGAAACATCTAGGCGTAGGTACTGAGAAAAAATTGTCTCTTCATTAACAACGCATTCATCTAAGTCAACACCGATTATTAAGCTATTGGGATCTTCAGAGAGTAATTTGGATATGGCCAAACCGTTTCCTCTGGAGGCCCCCGTTACAACTACTACTCTTTTTTCCACCTATCGAACCACTCGTCTCTTTAGGATAACTTCATATTGAAAACCCTCATCTTCTGAATCAATCAAGTCAAAAAGTCGCCTCGCTACTCCACCCGCACTCAAGAAAGTAGATTCGTCTTGATTTAAGATTTTTTCAGCCATTTTGGACTTCATAGTACCCATTGAGAATAAGCAAAATCTCACATTCTTACTTGCATACTCCTCATTCAAGGATTCTAGCAATCCTCTTAGCGCAAACTTGGCGGCGCAATAGTGGGCAGTGTTCGCAAAACCTTTATATGAGGATGTAGATCCAACTACAAAAAAATCAATTTTTGCCCCTTCCGTAATCTCATCCTTCCGAGTAGTGAGAATTCGTCTTATCATTCTTGCGACACTAAGAAAATTATCTTCAAGTGCAATTTCAAGTTTTACATCATTGCTCTCTACGAAAGGCGTGACCTCAAATGACCCAAAAGTGATTATGTACTTATCAAATTTCTCTCCATCATAAAAATCCTGAATGTTAGAAACTTCTACTTGCTTGGGGTTTCGCGAGAACCCCTTTATCTCTAAAGACCTGCTTCGCCCCTCGCGCAAAAGAGCAGAACCTAAGTCACCAGATGCACCAAAGATAGCTACCTTTACCATGCAAGAGCCCC
>Ga0315902_10006082_pt1 | contig 16834 bp, 19 predicted proteins | sample LakEriMetagenome_9_FD_203523 | JGI IMG/M metagenome (GOLD analysis project Ga0315902, IMG submission 203523) | Freshwater fungal communities from buoy surface, Lake Erie, Ohio, United States - Buoy 12 MA117 | ecosystem: Environmental > Aquatic > Freshwater > Lake > Lake biofilm | place: USA...
AATTTGCAATTACGACTTGTTCCCGAGGATGATTCTATAATAGAGACCCCTAGGATCAGCGAGGCCGGAATACCATATTCTATCTCGAGTGAATCCGCCAGCGGTCCGTATTTTGAAATAAATCTTTTGGGCTGTGCAGCCGCCGGCATCCAACTAAAAATAAACAGCAATGCTGCTATCACTACTTGCCCCATCGGTCTTTTAAGGCAGGGATGATCTTCTTTTTTTATAAATGAGCGCTGTAACATGAACAATAAAGATAACGATCCTTTTTTTTAGGTATTTACGTACTTTGCAATCAATCACTTAGCACATGAGTACTGTTACCAACGAAATTCAACTAACACAACCTAGGCTACTTCGATTGTTGGCGCACATTGTCTCTTATGTATTTCATCCGGTATTTGTTCCGGTGTATGTAGTGCTGTTCTTGTTATACGAACATCCTTTTCATTTTCTAGGGTATGCCGCCAAGCAAAAGGCAATGGTATTGGTTCAGGCACTGGCCATGTATACTTTTTTTCCGTTGGTGACAGTTGGCTTACTCCGTGCGCTTGGCTTTATACGTTCCTTTCAATTACATGATCGCAAGGATCGCATTATTCCACTGGTAGCTTGTGGCATCTGGTATTTTTGGATCTGGTACGTCTGGCGTAACATGGCCGGTCAATCACTTGTTACCGTACAATTTGCATTGGGTGTCTGGCTGGCCGCATCTCTGGGCTTGCTACTGAATAGTTATACCAAAATAAGTTTGCATGCACTATCCGTGGGAGTTGCCCTTTGCTTTATGTTATTGCTCTCATTGCAAGAGAGCTTACACTATGGAGGCTGGCTGAGTATAGCGATTTTTTTGACGGGGCTGGTTTGTGCCGCACGATTTGTTGTATCCGATCACCGCGCCATTGATATCTATGGTGGTGTTTTTGCCGGTATGCTTTGTATGCTCGTTGGCTGGGTGGTGGGATAGGTCGCTAGACCGTATTTTCCGAAGTCGAATATTTTAGGGTTTTCACTCTTTTTTCGTGTTAACTGCTGGGCTAGGTTTGTCAAAAACCCCACAATCACCATGAAAAAACCCATTTTTATATTGTTTTTTTTTATTGCAAGCTGTTCAAAAAATATGGAAAAAGGACTAACTCCAGTAGTTGAAAAAAATCGAATTGACCTCAAAGGTCATGGCAATAGATTTCCTGAAAGCCGGGTCAGCCTACAGCAGTTTTTTAATTCTTATGACACATCGATTTTAAACAGACTTCGTTATTCCGGTTTCTCTGAGGTTAGCTTGTTTAGTATAAATCCTATGCTGTCTTCTGATCTGGAATACATATATTCGAAAAATATCGAACTAATTTCACTATTACATCAAATTAACCCAAGCCTTTATGATCCGTTCGCGATGAATCCAAGTGATGAGCTAATTCTTTATGTAGGGATTATTGAACTCCATAATGAAATAAATATGACGAAAAATTCAGGTGGCAGAGCGCAATTTTCATTCCAGTGTATTCGAGACATTATTGAGGGAATATTTACTGTTGCGGGTGTAATCCAAGCTTATAATACGATGGTAGCAAGCGGAGCGGGGTGGGGTACGATTAGGACTTTTCTTTGGCAGATTCTAAAAAGATACGGGGGCTGGGCTTTAGCCGCCGGAGTATTGTATGATATAGTAACTAATTGTCGATAAATTTACTAGTATGACTTTCTTATCATTTCTTAGCATTTTTATGATTATACTCAGTTTACTTAGATTAATTAATCTTTGGTTTAACCCTCGTATACTGAGTCATCCACTTTTTAAGGAGAAACCTGACAAGTTTCACTTTACAATGTATTATTTAATGCTAATTCTAATTCTTGGTTCTTTCACTTTAGATAAGCTTAAAATCGTTGATATTTTTCCCTAAAGGGTAGTTCAACTTTCGGCGCAGTCAAGGATATGCGGAAGAAGAGGCCCGACAAGCCGCACTTTACAATGTCTTATTAAGTGTTAATTCTATTTCTTGGAGCCATAACCTTGAATAAGCATGACGGTAATAAAATAATCACTTAAACACGCTTTCACAATCCGAGTTTTTCTTCTGCAGCAATTGAAAAGATACGGAGGTTGGGCAATGGCTATCGGTGTCATTTATGACGTTACAACAGAATGTTTGTAAATTTATATTTATGCCCTTTTTATCTATTGCAATGGTTTTTGTGATTGTACTTAATGTACTTCGTTTGATTAATCTTTGGTTTGAACCACGTATTTTGAGACACCCTCTTTTTAAGGAAAAGCACGACAAGTATCATTATACAATGTATTATTTAATGCTAATTATCATTCTTGGCGCCGTTACATTAAATAGACATGGCATTATTAAGTTAGTTCCTTAGCTGATTATCCTACTTTCAAAAAAGCAGGTACATGGATCGCGCGTTACCCCATGGCTGGCCGCTTCTATTTGTTTGCGCTAACATTGCTTTGCTGCGATAGGTTTTTTATAATAATTTGAAAATCAGCATTTTAAGAGTTATCTGGTTGTGTCTTGGGGGTACTTTTTTGTTCAATGTAGTCTTTCTTTACCCCAAAAAATGTTACAAGGAGGCGGGTATGTTCACTTATAATAGATGCTTTCTGCCAAACGCTGCTTGCCGATCTTATTGATCGTTATTGGGGCCCTTTCTGCAAGGGGGCAGTATACCGTTGGGTCTACTTATTACGGAACCAATAATCTCATTCAATATGTTTATGGCAATTTGCCTATTATTATAACGGCACCGCATGGCGGCGGACTTACCGGTAACTTACCTGATAGAACTTGTCCTGGCATTACTACTGCTACAGATACTAATACAGACGATCTGGCGATCGCCCTTCAAAATAAGTTAGCCGATATTTTGGGAAAAACTCCTCATCTGGTCGTATGCAGGCTCAGAAGAACAAAGCTCGATGTCAATCGTTCGGTAACAGAGGCCACTTGCGGTAATGCGGCCGCCACAACTGCTTATAACGAGTATCACAATTTTATTTCTACCGCGCGAAACAGAGTAGTACAAGAGTACGGTAAGGGATTGTTGATAGATATTCACGGGCATGGTCATACGTTGCAGGTGATGGAGTTAGGATATAATCTTTCTGCCAGTCAACTGGCCAACAGTGATGCCTTTTTGAATGGGTCTTCGATTGTTGCAGGCAGCACCATCAGAAGTTTAGCGAATAATAACCTGACCAGTGTTCCTCATGCCGCTTTGATCAGAGGACCATTTTCGTTGGGCGCCTATCTGCAGGCATCGGGATATCCATCAGTTCCGTCTCCTGGCATGCCGAGTCCCGGATCGAATCCTTTTTTCTCCGGAGGTTATACCGTACAGACATGGGGTAGTAAAAATGGAGGCAACATCGATGCCATTCAAATTGAGACCAACTATACGGGAGTCAGAGACAATGCTACCAATATCAATAGTTATGCCACGGCACTGGCCAATAGTTTAAAGGCGTATCTCGAAAAACACTATTTCGCTCCTGCTGCCTTGCCGCTCAAGTGGCGCAGTTTTACCGCTGAGCTTGATAATAGAACTGCCAGACTTAAGTGGATTACGTTCGATGAGCTCAATACAAAAGATTTCATAGTACAGCACAGCCTCAATGGGATTGCGTGGGATAGTGTTGGTGTTGTTGCTGCCCGAGGCGCCAGTGTCAATGATAATCAATATACATTCTCTCATTTTCAACTACGATCGGGGATCAATTACTATCGACTTTTACAGCGGGATAAGGACGGAAAATTTAGTTTTAGCAAGGTGGTCACCTTACAATTCACGGAGCCGCAGATTCCGCTGTTGGCCTATCCCAATCCTGTCAAGTCAGGAATGGTCATCAACTTTTCGAGAAAAATAACAGGCGCTGTCTCTTTGTTCAACTCCGTGGGGCAACGGGTGTTCAGCCTTTTGCTGACGACCGCCGCCTCTGAACTAAGTGTGCCTTCTTTACCTGCAGGGATATATACATTCAAGACTGAAACAGAAACCATAAAAATTCACATTCATTAAGACAATACATATGCAAAAACTATCCATCTTCCTTTTATTCGCATCCTATTTATTCATTACAGGATCAGTGGGAGCACAGAGCACCATTACCTCTACTTCGGGGAACATTGATTGGTCTTCGCCTAGTAGCTGGGTGGGCGGTAATGTACCCGCTGCCGGTGATAATGTTTTGATTGCCGCTTCAACCACTGTTACCATTGCAAATGGTAGCGCCGCTTGTAATAATATCAGTTTTGCCGACAATACGGCAAAGATCGCACTGACCAGTCCTTCGAGTGTGTTGAGCGTAAATGGTGATTTTTCTTTTGCCACTACCACGCATGTTCCCTTCTCGGGCTGGACGGCCGGGGCTAAATTGAGATTTGTAGGAACGGCTACACAGACAATTCAAGTGGCAGGTGGTACACCAACAACCGCGAGCGGTAATTATAGTATCATGGAGCTTGAGGTAGACAAAGCTTCGGGTATACTTACCACTGCTGGCACCAACAGTAAACTTTGTGTCGGATCGAGTATTAATATCATAAGAGGAACACTTAGGTTGGCTGCAGACGATGATATTTTTGGACGAAATCTATCCGGTACGGCTGCAATGCCTACTATTTTTGTGCAAACACAAGGATTACTGACAAATCTGGCGGGTGCTACACAAGTAAATGCCGGTACAGCATCTACTTCGGGGCCTATTGGAAAAATGACAATTTATGGCAACGTCGAGATCTCGTCCAGCAGTACCGCCGGGTATCGCTTTAATGGTATTGATATAGAGTCTGGCGGAACCTTACGATTTATTTCCGGATTTGGTTCAAGTCCTAGTATTTTTCCTGGTGCAGTGGTTTGTAAGTCCGGAGGCACCATCAGGTATAGCACGACAAGCTCTACATTTTGGGGAACGGGCACCACTCCGACCCCCGCCACGTCTGTTATAATGAATTCCGGCAGTTTTATGTACGTTTCTGTTTCACCGGATTTCACCTTGCCTGCTAATTTTACCGATAATGGAGCAACGTGGCGGTTTGTGAACAACTCTAACCAGAATATACCAGCTCGCTCTTATACTAACATTGAATTTTCGGGCACCGGAATAACGGCCACAAAGACCGTTGCGGCCGGTACTACTACAGTAAATGGAACACTCACTCTGTTAGAGGCTGCTACCCTCTCTGGAACAGGCATTGTTGCTTATGGTCCGACAGGCAGCCTTCAATACGGTGCCAGCGGAGAGACTATTACAAGAACTTCTATTGGTGCTGAGTGGCCTACTGCCAATGGTCCACAAAATGTAAGAGTATGGACAGAGGGTGGAGTAACGCTTAACCAGGCTCGTACCATTCCTGGCACTCTTACATTGACCAATGGAATATTCACTATTGGCGGTAACCTTACTATGGGATCCGGAGCTACGATCTCGCGTGCCCGTGGGTCTCTTAGCCAAGCCCCCACTTTTGGCGGCCCTATCAATCTTGCTTATACCAGTACGCTTGATCGAGTTACTACCTCTTTCGAGGTTCCCTCCTCCAATACGATCAACGACCTAACGGTTTCATCTAGCATGGGAATCATTTTAGGAACTTCATTGACTGCTACCGGAATTCTCAATTTTGCCGGTACTAGTACGGGCACACAGATTGAGATCCAAAATAATAATTTGACCGCGAGTACCATCTCTTCTACCGGATCTGGTTATGTACAAACCAATGGCACGGGTGTGTTTACACTAAAGAATCTTGGTAGCACCAGCGCTTTATTTCCCGTTGGCAATAGTGCCTACAATCCTGTTACGATTACTAACAACAGTGGCTTAGCCGGTGATTTTTCTGTCCGTGTTATTGACGAGGTCTATAATTCCGGATCATCAACGGGGTCACTGATGACGGGTCCGCGTGTTAGAAGAACCTGGATGATCGCTAAGTCGAACGCTAATGGCGGTTCTGGTGTTAATTTCAACTTCAACTGGAATCCTACGGAGGTTGCAGGTTCATTGCCTACTCCTGCGCTCTATAACTATACAGGGGGAAGCTGGATCAGACAGACCGGCTCAACCTCCAGTACGGCCACTAGTTTAAACTATACCTCATTTACCGGAACACTTTCTTCTTTTGCTATTGGGGACAATACCACTCCTTTGCCGGTTTTACTCTCTTCTTTTAGTGCGATAAAGGTGGGCAAGAACAACCTGCTCTCTTGGTCTACGGCCTCCGAGCAGAACAATGCGGGCTTCGAAGTACAGCGCTCCACCGATGGCAGTACCTACGAGAACATCGGCTTTGTAAAGTCGCTCAGTGCCACGGGTAACAGCAGCAGTCCTCTGAGCTACTCTTTTACTGACTTTAACCCGCTGGGCTTGCAGCAGTATTACCGCCTTAAGCAAACCGACCTCGATGGTAAGTCTGCTTACAGTGCCATTGTACTGGTCAAGCGCGAGGCCCCCGCTACGCTTACGGTTACTAAAGTATACCCTAATCCTTCTACTAGTTCTATCTACATCAACGCTGCCTGCCCTGCTGCCACCACGCTTCAATTATCCATTGTGGATATGAACGGTCGGGTAGTGGGTCGCAAGCAAGTCAACGCTATGACGGGCAATAACGGCTTCGATATGCCGGTTACGCAACTGGCCCCCGGCACTTATTTGCTGCAAGTGCTCAACGCCGATAACAAAGTAGTGACTACCGAAAAGTTCATCAAACAATAATCAACCTCTAACGCACCATACAACCATGAATACGAATAACCTCCATACCCCCGCCAGCGAAACAAAGCAGCCCTGGGTAACGCCCAAGATCGAGGAACTCAAGCCTGATGTTATCAAGCAGCAAGACGAAGAGATCTTGTATTATCTGCTGAATAACGAAGACGCGTTTCGTTTGGTAACGGGCACCACGTCGGACTATCGTTTAAAAGAAGACGCCCGCGACTTTGATGCGCTGGGTGTGGTAAACGCCATATCGACCTACGATTTTGCGTGGAAGCAAACAGGCGAGCGCGAGTATGGGGTGATGGCCCACGAATTGCAATCGGTATTGCCGTATGTAGTAACGGGACATAAAGACCAGGTCGACGAAAACGGCCAGCCGGTGACCCAGCGGGTCAACTATGCCAAGCTGGTGCCGGTGCTGCTAAAGGCCCTGCAACAACAGCAAACGCAGATCGAAGCCCTGCAACAGCAGGTGAGCGAACTGACCAGTGTTACCGCCGCCCACTAATTAAATTATGTTGATGTTATTTAAAGCCCTGCACCTGCGGGGCTTTTTTATTGCTCCGCTATGACTTTATATGCTTCAATGGTGCGGGCAACACCTTCCTTAAGTTCTATGTGGGGTTGCCATCCAAGTTGTGTAATGCGCGATATGTCTAGCAGCTTACGCGGGGTGCCATCGGGGCGCTCGGGATTAAAGACGATCTCGCCTTGGTAGTCGGTCAGTTCTTTTATCAATAGGGCCAGTTCGTAGATGCTAACGTCTTTGCCGGTGCCTACGTTGATGATCTCCTCTTCGTTGTACGATTGCATCAAAAAATAACAAGCTGCGGCCAGGTCTTCTACGTGCAGAAACTCTCTTTTTGGGGTGCCGGTGCCCCAGAGTTCTACCTGCGGCAGTCCTTCTTTTTTAGCCAATACGAATTTGCGTATCAGTGCGGCCATTACATGACTATTCTCGGGGTCGTAATTATCGTTGGGGCCGTACAGGTTGGTGGGCATGGCCGCAATAAAATTACAGCCGTATTGTGCCCGGTAGGCCTTACACAGCTCAATACCTGCGATCTTGGCTATGGCATAGGGTTGGTTGGTCGGCTCCAGGTATCCGCTAAGCAAATACGATTCTTGCAATGGCTGTGGAGCTAACTTGGGGTAGATACAAGAAGATCCTAAGAAGAGTAATTTTTTTACACCGTGTCGATAGGCCGCTTCGATCACATTGGCCTCCATTATCAGGTTATCGTAGATAAATTCGGCACGGTAGCGATTGTTGGCAACAATGCCGCCCACCTTGGCGGCAGCAAAAAAAACGTAGGTGGGTTTTTCAGCAGCAAAAAAATCATTGACGGCTTGCTGGTTACGAAGGTCAAGTGCAGAGGAGCGGCGGTAGATCAGCTGCTCAAATCCCCTTTTTTCCAGATCACGTTTAATAGCACTACCCACCATTCCGCTATGACCGGCCACATAGATCTTATCGGTGGGTTGCATCGTGTTGCTGTTTGAGTAGTTCGATATCGCTATCCACCATTTCTTTTATGAGGGCATCAAGCGTGTATGCGGGTGTCCATCCTAGTTGTTGGCGGGCCTTGCTGGCATCGCCGATCAGCAGATCTACCTCGGTAGGTCGGTGGTAGCGCGTATCGATCTTTACTACGGTGCTGCCCACGGGAATATTATAAGGACCCGCATTACTGGTTACTACGCCTATTTCGTGAATATCCTCGCCGGTAAATTCCACTGTAACCTGAATATGGGCAAAGGCCATTTTTACAAAGTCCCGTATGGTAGTGGTAATGCCGGTGGCTAGTACAAAGTCTTCGGGTGTGGGCTGCTGTAACATCATCCACATACCTGCTACATAGTCTTTGGCATGGCCCCAGTCTCGTTTAGCATTGAGGTTTCCTAAGAAGATCGTTTGTTGCTTGCCCAGTGCGATCGCTGCCAGTGCTCGGGTAATTTTTCTACTGACAAAGGTCTCTCCGCGTAGGGGCGATTCGTGGTTAAATAAGATTCCGTTACAAGCATACATATCGTAGGCTTCGCGGTAGTTGACAGTTATCCAGTAAGCGTATAGTTTGGCCACGGCATAGGGGCTGCGTGGATAAAAGGGCGTTTGTTCGTTTTGGGGAACGGCTTGCACCTTTCCGTAAAGCTCCGAGGTGGATGCTTGGTAAAATTTAGTCTTATGGGTTAGCCCCAAGATGCGAATGGCTTCCAAAATACGCAAGGTGCCAATTCCATCGGCGTTGGCCGTATACTCGGGTGTGTCGAAGCTAACGTGCACATGGCTCATGGCGGCGAGGTTGTAGATCTCGTCGGGTTGCACCTCTTGGATAATACGGATCAGGTTGGTAGAGTCTGTAAGATCGCCGTAGTGCAGAATAAAGTTGCGGTTGGTAATGTGCGGGTCTTGATAAAAATGATCGATACGGTCGGTATTGATCAAAGAGCTTCTGCGCTTTATGCCATGAACAATGTAGTCTTTTTGTAATAGGAACTCGGCCAGATAGGCTCCGTCTTGCCCGGTAATACCGGTAATAAGCGCTGTCTTCATTAGCTCACCTTTACGTTTCGCTCAAAGGTAGGGTCTTCTTCAAGTGATTCTGCTGTGGGATTGATACTTTTTACCTCGCGGTGCGAGAGATAGGTCTTTAGTTGGCGTAGCGACTGTATCAAGAAGGTGTACACGCAGATGCTGATCAGAATAAATCCGATCCACGATTTGTTAAGGGCCAGGTAGGCAATGCCGATATTGAGCAACTGAAACGTTGTAATGATAAGAAGGGTCTGCTTGGTGGTAAAGCCGATATTCTCCATCAGGTGATGGATATGGTTGTTATCGCCCTTAAATGGATTTCTGCCTCCGTAGCTTCTCACAATAAAGAGGCGCACCATGTCCAATATGGGAATGGACAAGAAGGAGAAGGCCAAAATAACGCGGTTACTGGTACTTAAGCCTGCCGCCCCGGTCTTGTTCTCAATAAAAACGAAGGTGAACGTAGCCAGCAACATGCCGATAAAAAGCGACCCGGAGTCTCCCATAAAAATATGGGCCGGTGGTCTGTTGTAAAGCAAAAAGGCCAGGAGCGATGCCGATATGCCCAGCGCTGCGATAAAAAAGAAGTAGTTGCCATCCATAAAAAAATAGAAGGCGTAAAAAAGCCCCGCGATCAGCGATATGCTGGCGGCTAGTCCGTCGGACCCATCTATAAGATTGTAGGCGTTAACAACGGCCATGGCAGCCAGCAGTGTTAGCATCACGTACACGATCGAGGGAAGTTGCCACCCGTCAAGCATATTCTCGAAGGGAATATAGAGCCCGGTCTTATAGATCAGCAGACCACACAGCAACCCTTGTATCAAGAATTTTTTGCTCGGGTTGTAGTTGAAAATGTCATCCCCCAATCCATGAAAAAAAATGATGACCATCAAGATCAGATACGAGTTGAGGTAGATCGGTTTTTTTATTTCTGCCGGCAGCAGTAAACTCAACGGAATCAGAAACGAGAATAAAATAGCGGCCCCACCCAGAAAAGTGATCTTTCTTATATGTTTTTTAATGTGATTGGGCTGGTCGTAAATATTGAACCGATTGGCGAGTTTCACCAATATGGGAATGGAATAAAAGCAAAGTACGAACGAGCAAAAAGCAATGCCCAAGGCGCTAAGTAACAAGGATAGGTTTTTTACAAAGCTAAAAACTGGTATTCAAATGCTTGTATATAATTTTAGTATAGCTAATTTTGCTTTAGTACTCATTTAGGTAAAAGCGTAAATGTTTATACTTATGCTTCCTGCCGGTGGTTTTTCTCGTTTACAGTCGGGCAAAAGCCATTGTTTCCCTTTTGGGAAATAATTAATTTGGTTAAAATTCATTTTGAGACCAAACTTTGCAATAGAATTATTGCCTGATGCCGTCAGTAGGTTAAAAAATTATAAATGGCTACTACTAAACTAAAGTCCGTATCGCTCGATACGATGATAGATAAACACATAGGAAAACGGGGTACGGATAAGCGGGAGGCCTTCGAAAATGAACTCAAAATTGACCTCTTAGGTAAGGCAATAAAGCAAGTGCGGCAAAAGAGAAATCTTACGCAGGAACAGTTGGGTGATCTGGTGGGTGTTCAAAAAGCACAGATCTCAAAAATTGAAAACAGCGTAAAGAATGCCAGAATTGATACTATTCTTAAAGTATTCGAAGCGATGGGGGCCAAGGTCAACTTCAAAGTCGAACTATCCGATAAGAAGTGGGCTATTTGATACAAGCTTGAGAAAATATTCGCTAACCTTTCGTGGCTGTCCAATAAAAAACCCTTCGAATTTCGAAGGGTTTTTTAAGGTTTCTGCGGACCGGACGGGACTAAAATTAATAATTTATTTGTAGTGATAATTTAGTTAAAATGTTGGTATACAATATATTGTATATTTTTTATTTACTTTTATACAGGGATAAATAAGGTATTTTGTTTCACACTATGTTTTACACTATCTTTGTGAAATGAAACAGACCTACACTTTGTATCCATTCATTAGGACAGACAAACCTAATAAACAAGGGTTATGTTATATGTATTTCAGATATACTTACAAGGGTGAATACAAACTTATCTCCCTTAAAAAATCCATTAAGAAAGAAGATTGGAGTGGGGAAAAACTTGAACCCAAACGGACATGTCCTAACAGAGTTGATTTAGTCACTTCAATAAGAGATACGAGGTTGAAGATTGAAAATATTATTTTGACCTATGAACATAAATTTGGTGATTACCCCAAACCTTCGGAATTAGTTAAATTATTTAATGGTGAGGAGATAGAGAAGATAGGTCAAACTTGGGACGATTTATTTGATAAGTTTATTGAAATTCAAAAACAAACCAAAAATGTAGAACAATCAACAATAGATATATACAATCAAACCAAAGTATCTATTGAAGATTATTTGAAGGATAGAAAATTAATTTGGTCTTGGAAGGGTGTAGGATTAACCTTATATAATGATTTTATTTCTTACCACTATTCAAAAGGTAAATGTGGAAACACAATCGGGAAATATATAAAAACAATGAAAACCTATTTTAGGTATGTTTCTGATTATTATGAATTATTGACCTACAATCAATTTTCAAAATTTGTTACAATCAAAGAAGAAAATGATTTTGTTACTCTAACAGAAAGGGATATTGAAATTATGAAATCTTCTATTGGACTATCCTCTTTATTCACCATAGATGTTAAACTTGATGAAAAAGAAATAGAGATGTTGAAGTTTATGGTTTTACTAACAAAGACAGGAATGAATTTTGGAGATTTAATAGGATTAAATGTATTTGATTTCTATGACGAACAAGGAATTGGAGATATATTTGAAGATTTTGTTCCTTCAAAACATGATGAAGAAAGATATATACACATCAAGAAGAGAAGGAAGAAGTTGAAAAAAGTTGATAAGAAACAAATACCAATAATTCCAATAACACACGAAATTTCAGATATACTTAAATCTTGTTTCACGATGTCTGATGATTTTTTTATCTCATTAGATAATGAAGAGTATAATATGAAAAGGTTAAATCAGAAAGAAATTCATTCAATAAATAATCTTTGGTATTTGATTGAAAATGTAAAGAAAATGAAAGAAGAGGATAAGTTAATACAATTACCACACTATCCAAACTTTTTTAGGAAGATGTATAATTCTGATTTCAATGAAAAGATTAAAATTATTTTGGGGAAGATTGGATTAGATTATGATGTAAAACTTGTAAATAATGTCGGTCATAATGATGTTGAAGAATTGATTGTTCCAAAGAATACTATGGTTTCTACAAGAACAGGTAGAAGAACTTTAATTACAACTTCAATTTCAAAAGGGATGAATAATACAATTTTGAAGAGAATGGTTGGGATAAAGAAAGATGATACTTTAAGTAGATATGAAAATGTATCAGAAAGAGTAATTGTAGAGGAGGTAAAAAATAAAAATCCTAAACCAAGTAAGAAGTCTAAAAAATAATTACACTCAAACCAAACTTTCCTATTACTACTAATATTTATTACTTGACGGGGTTGAAAAATCCAATATGTCATCAATAATTATTAAACCATTAAGTAATGAAAAAAGTTGGACGACCACCTTTATACCTATATGAAGATGATAGGATAAATACAAGGAGAGAACAGAACAGGAATAACCAAAGGAATTGTAGGTTAAAGAAAAAACTACATAAACAGGTAAGGGACATTACCCAACCCATAAACTTTAACAAGAAATATCAAGAAGACATAGTCAATTCGTTTAAGAACTATGGTTTCAATACTCTTTTTACAGGAACAATAAACTTAAACCATTTAGAACAGGATGAGTTAGATGTCATGAATAAAGAGGTAGATAAGATGAACCAAGAACTACAAATTGAATTAAACCATTTCACAAGACGAAGGACAACCATACAATCATTAAAGGATTATACAGAACGATACATCCAATTCCTTTATAGTAGAAATGTAATAGACAGGTCATTAGTGTTCTTTGAGATTGGAGACAATCTAAACATACACACCCACATCATCCTGAATTCAAAGACCAATTACCAAGACCTGAAATTGATATTAGAAAGTGGTTGGTTGATTGGTGTATCAAAGACATCTGAACCCATTAGGAACAATGAAGAAAAAGAAAAGGTTATTAGATATGGTGTAAAGGAATTGAAACCCACATCATTCAAATCAAACGAACAAAAGAAAATAGATAATTGGTTCTTTATTGGTGAATATAATTAATACGGGGGTAGTCCCTGGTGGGAGGTCCTGTTAGTATCCTTTCTTATTTAGGGGTCCCGTCCCTCCTCATTACCTACTACAATACCAAAAGTGTAGTTTACCCCCATTTAGGGACTTATACACTCACCTAAATACAATTTACCTCATATTGATACTACATGATTAAACCACCCTGTATTAGTCCTGTAATTCAAGTTTTTAAGGTTTTTATTAGGAAAACACCCTCCCATGAATGAAACAAAGGGGTTGTTATTATATGAATTAACTCACTCAATTACTCTTTTCGGGTTTTCCGTGGTATTTATAGATATGGAAACATTAGAAAAATTAGAAGTGTATTATTCATTAGGAAATGATACCACCGAATATAACTTGGTTGATAAGAACCACATAAGGGACTTGATAGTTGATAGGTTTGAGAAACAGAAATCTACCATTGAAGGAAAATTCCTTTACTCACTAACTCTACAAATACTTCTGACAAGGGAAAACTACCATACATTTAGTATGGAGAAACTACAAGACATATCACGAAAAATTACCAATGGGATGAGTTCATTGGGTAGTATATCAAACAGGAAGTTTTGGAATGATAATTTTACAGGTGGGGTTAGAACGGTAAGTGTGGTTGAAGATGGGTTTAATGAATACCCCATCTTTTCATTAAACTACTTGGTTTATAGTCATATTGACAATTTAGACATTAGATTATTGAAACCACTAACATTTCGTATTAAAATGATTGACCCGAAAATCATCTTTTCAATCAACTATTTAGGAAAATACACACCTGAACTATTAAGTTCTAATATAGATTACAGAACAGAGGTGGATTATAATAGTCCTGTATTGAAGAAACTTGGAGAACAGACCATTGATGAGATTTTTAATAATCAATTTCAAAGACCCCGATTTATTGGAGGACTTTATAAACTTAATCCATAGAATATGAAGGTTATATTAACAAGAGACCAACTTGTCCGTCTTATTGAGAAATTGAGAGATTTGATACAGGACAAAAAAATAAATCCAAGGGATTTTGTCCTATCAAACAAAAATAGAAATGGAATTAAATAGTCATTATATAGAACTTAAAGAAGTATTCAATGAACATAACCATAAATTATGTGTAAATCCCCAAATAATACGAAAAGTCCTTTTAGACCTTCACATGGACGAAGAAGAAGAAATCACTATTTCAGGGACATATAGTGAGTGGGGGTGGTTCTGTAATTTTTTACTATTTGAAGTGATGAATTCCTCAAATATAGAGGAATAGGAATATTCGTTTATATTATTATCGAATATAATATTGAAAATCAATAAGTTGTGATTTTTTTAAAATAATATTATTCGTTTGTGAGATTTTTGATATATTAATGAATATATTTGAATGAATAAATTAGTTTAATATGACTACTATAAAATTCAAAACGAGTGATTACTTAACAACTGATGAAATCATTCGTCTTACGAGATATTTTAGAAAGGAAGGAAATTATCGAATGTCACTTTTGATTGAATTTGGTGTAAAGACACTTTTACGATTCTCTGATTTAAATAGAATTAGGTGGTCTGATGTGTTGGGAAAGGAAACACTCCTACTAAACGAAAAGAAAACCAATAAACGGAGGGAAATCACACTAGGGGTTTCACTTCAGAAAAGTATTGAGGAAACTTATAAAGAATTGGGAACTCCCTCTAATGAAGAGTTTCTTTTTCAATATACCCTACAACACACTAATCTTCTTTTAAAAGAGGGTGGAAGGGATTGTAGGATTAGAAACAAGAACATCTCAACTCACTCTTTCCGAAAAAGTGGAAGTAGATATATTTGGGAGAATAACGGACACTCTGATGAATATTTAATTAAATTGTCGTCAATACTGAATCACTCCTCGACATCAATAACAAGAAAGTATTTGGGAATCAGTCGAGAGGAGATAAAAGATATTTATCAGTCTTTTGATTATATGTTATAACTTCTAAATTTAAATTATGGGACATTTAGTGGAAACTCTTTCACCGGAGGTCGTTGAATTCCTGAAAAAAAACTTCGACTCGGAAATAAATAAGATTGAGGAATTAATTATTAATTCTGAGTTATTTTATGACGATATAAAAAACGTTAATCCAGAATATAGAGGATGTTATAGATCTAAAAGATACAAAAAGGGGGATCTGAATAGTAATGGAATTGTGAGTATAACATGGAGTGATAAATGGAGTGAATTCCATTTGCGTATTAGTACAAAAAATACCGAATCTTTCAAAACTTTAGGGTTCAACAATCCAACCAATTACTATCCATTGTATTTAAAGGAAGGAAAAGAATACGACCATATTAATGAATCGACATTTGAAAGTTTTAAACAAAAAGAAAAATTATATCAACTAAACCTAACCAATGACGAAATAAATTTTGTTTACTCACTTCAAAAAAAAATTAATGAAATTGTATCTGATATCCAAAGTAGAATTTTGGTACAGAAAGAAATACTTGAAGTTAAAAAATCATCGGTTTTTAAAGATTTAGATAGAGATGGGAATAGTTTTGTTGATTTGGTAGATGGTGAATCTTTTAATAAACTTCTCAAAAAAAATCAAAGTTTTATTGTAAATAAAAACGAAAGTTATATTCAAAAGTTTGTGAAAGTTTCAATTTATCTTAATACAAAAAAAAATAATACACAAAAAATATTCAATTCAATAAAGGAGACGAAGAATGATGTTGAACTTAACGAGTTAGTAAATCTCCTTAAAAATCAAATTCACACATACAATTCATTAGTATTTCATTCGATTAGTATGATTACTTCTTTAGTTGAAAATGATTTAATAACCTTCTATGAAATTTATGAGTGTTTTGACCAATTAGGTGTATTTAATTCGAATTGGGAAAATGAAGTTTCAAACAAATTGACCAATATTGAAGATGGTATTAAGGAGTTGATGTATTCGATTTATGAAATGGAAAATAAAATAGTCAGTTCCATTGAACATTTAACTTATGTCACACAAGATTCATTTAATGACCTAGAAATGTCAATTTCAAGAGAATTACAAGATATTGATTCGAGTATTCAGGTCAATAATTTACTAACTGGAATCCAAACATACCAGATGTATAAGATTAATCAGAAAACAAAGAGTATTAATTAACCATAAATGATAGTAGAACATCAATTTTTACATAGAGATTACTTTTTTCCTAATTGGAGTGTTAACACTTTATTCTTAGGAACATTTAATCCTGAATGTGGGGAACAATTGAGTTATTATTACGGAAGAAATTCAAATGGATTTTGGAAAATA
>Ga0315902_10006083_pt1 | contig 16833 bp, 12 predicted proteins | sample LakEriMetagenome_9_FD_203523 | JGI IMG/M metagenome (GOLD analysis project Ga0315902, IMG submission 203523) | Freshwater fungal communities from buoy surface, Lake Erie, Ohio, United States - Buoy 12 MA117 | ecosystem: Environmental > Aquatic > Freshwater > Lake > Lake biofilm | place: USA...
ATAGCTACAATACCTATTAAATTTATAAGTAATTTAGATACCGATACTCTAATTAAGTGTTTAAGGCATAACCCATACAATATTCGTGATATATTAGATAAACGGGACTTATTAGAACATGCTAATACACTAAATATTATTCAGGAATATTTAGAATATGCTGAAGGTGAAACGCTAATAGAGCTAGAAGGCTTACTAACAGAAAATAATATACCGTTACCTATGTTAGTTAAACCAGCAAATAGACTATCTTCTGTAACAGTTTTATCACAATCGGGAAAGGTAAATTTATTATTATAGTTGGCTATCCAGCGGGGGATAAAATATAGTAAATAATAAAAATATTTACTATATTTTATCCCCCGCTGGATAGGCATTAGATTTTATTTTATCTGATCCGAACAAATAAAATCTAACAAAAACGCATCTAATATGGTACTGGATTTTTATAGTATTATTGTATCAGCTAGTGTAGTATTGTTTAGATAAACTTGGTACTTGGCACTGATTTTAGTGACGTGTGGAGCCAGCAGCATTAATCCGTCGTTATGACACTCAACATAACTTGATACTTCTATTAAAATTATGTATCCCACTAAGCCCACTACGAATAGCTAGCTTATTACTACTCCTATAGTAAGGATATATGAGTATCTAAAGAAGTACAACGACTCCTTTATATTTAACTGCTGTAGCTTAAGTCTCCAGTCATAATGTTAAATATAAATGATATAGTTATTATATATACTATATAGTTATAAGTATAGTCTATTTTTAAATAGGTGCTAAATACTCATAATTTATAAAGATAGTAGGATACTAGTATCACCCCCAAAGAAAATTAGGCCATTTATAGATAGCAATGTGATGGTTAAATCTACTAGTAAACAGTAGGTGTTATATGAAACTATAATTAATGATTTAGACCTAATTTACTGTTAAAATCATTTCTACAGTATGGACACCTACTATTTTTTTCAAGCCATTTATAAAGACAATCTTTATCAAATACATGTCCACATGTGGTTTTTATTAATTTATCACTATTAGTACTGGTATTAAAACAAATAGAGCATTCACCTGAAGTTATTGGTGAAACAATGGATGAATACTTGATATCTTTGAAATAGATAAAATCAAATGTATTATTTATTTTGTATTTTTCTATATTATAGGTTATATGTTCATATTCAATTTCATTTAGATTTGGTATGTCTACTAAGGTTTCTGGCTCATTACAATTATATAGAGATAAACTAGAAAGTTCAGGTAAATTTGATATCGCCAATATAGAACATCCATCTAAACGTGCTAACCTTAATTTTGGTGAATTACTTATTTTTTCAATTTTAATATAGCTACAAAATAAATTTTGTAAATTAGGTAAATCAGCAATTGTATAGTTATTAGATACAATGAAATCCATTGTTCTAATCTCAAGTGTTTTTAGTTGTGGTAGTTTTGGAATAGTAGTTAAATTCGGGCAGTTAAATATTATTAGATTTTTTAAATTAGGATAGCTAGGTAAATTATCAATATCTAAATCCATAATATCCAAATATTTAAGTGAGTGTAACATTGGTAAACTACACTCTAAATAACTACATCGCAATTTAGTTAAGTTTTCAAACTCTGGTATTTTTGACAAACCACTACAATGGTTACAATTTAGTTTAGATAAATGTTTAAAATGGTGTATCGATTTTAGCTTTTCACAACCTAAAATATTTAGTTTTATTAGATTTTTACTATTTCCTAATTCAGATATTTTAGTACAACACGCACAATCTAGATATTTTAGCTGTGGAAAAGCTGGTATTACTTTTATTTTTTTAGAATTACTACAATTTAAACTAATTAATTTAGGCAATATAGGCAAACTAGTTAAACTGGGTGAATCAGTGCATTCTAAATATTCTAAATTTGGTAATAGTGGTATAGATTTTATCTTAGTATGATTACACTTTAGTCGTATTAAATTATTAATGTTAGGTATAGTTGTTATAAGTTCTGTGTATAGACAGGTAAGTGATGTTAGAGTTAGTATATTTGGTATAGTATCTAGTTGACTACAATCTTTGCATTTAAGTTTAGTTAAATTAGGTAAAATTGGTATTTTCTTTGTGTCACTATCTATTAAGGCAAGACTAGTTAGACATGATAGATTGCTAAATATAGTTAAATTACTAGTGGCTAAATTTACTAATTTTGGTAAAATAGGAAGACTAGAAATATCACGCCCAGCTATTGATAATTTGGTTAAATTTGTTAGGGCTGGTATTTTATTTACTCCACTATAACTACAATTTAGACTTGTTAAATTTATTAGATAAGGTATTTCTGGTATGTAAGAATCATAGCAATTTAACTTAGTTAAACTAGTAATTTCTGGTATAGTAGTGATTTGGTAACATGCATTAAATTGTAAATTTGTTAAATTAGGTAAATAAGGTATTTGAGTTATGTCTTCACATTCTACGCATTTTAATTTGGTTAGACTAGTTATTGTAGGTATACTGTTTAAATCACGACATTCACTGAGTTCCAAATTTGTTAATGATGGTACATTTGAGATATTATTTATACCATATAACCCAACTATAAGTGACTGTGTATTAGCAAATTTACCAGCTTTGTCTAGTGTATTTATATGCTCTTTAGTGATGGTTTCTGTAAATTTAAGATTAGTTATGTTGTTGTAGTCTACCGTTTGATAATTTTCTATAGTTAGTTTTTTATGTTTATTTAGCATGGTTATCTATATATATGAACTATATTATTATCTCTAATATAAATATTTTGTGATACTTTGCTTTTTGAAAATAATTTAAAGATAAAACTATATATATAATATATGGTTGTTGTCGTGTTCTAACCATATATTACATTATATTTCATTATCATCTAACGAATTTAGCTGCTCACTAAATTCATTAGATTTTAATTTCCAACCCAATAAATAAGTAGTTTTATTTGATAAGTTATGTCTAATTTGTTTGTATTGTCATAAGTTACAAGTCCATTTTTGTGAGCTACGACAGTAAAAACGTCCGGTTACTATAATTAGGTAATAGGACACATATAAATAGTCCATTTATGGTCATTGCCTATCCAGCGGCTAAAATGTTGTAAATATTTTTATTATTTATAATGTTACGGTAACAAATAATAAAAATGTGATGTAGACCAAATAATATTTCGCAAAATGCGAAATCCGCTGGATAGCCAATGATGAAAATACTTTACAGTATAACCTCGCTAATAGCGACAGTAAATAGTAGTTATAGATTTTTAAATTAGCACTTACTATGGTGTCATAAATTGATATTATAATATTATTATGGTGTTAATTTAGTGTCGCTATTATAGAGGTTATACTGTATCTACTGCTTTGTTTAATATGTAGTCGCCCGATAGGTCCCAATTGGGGCCATTTCTTTTTACTATGGTAAGAAGAGATTGTTAAATTTTTAACATGTGATCTAGTAGCACACTGTAAATATTTGGTCCCAATTGGGTCCATTTTAGCCGGCGATTACATATTAATTAACATATTATTAAGTAAATAATTTTTATATGGTTTTGCTCCAACAAAACACGAATTTAGACAAAGTTGTTTTAAACATTTTGGTGTAATTTTAACAGTGTTACTATGAGTTAATCCTCCTCGTCCTGGTGTCGTCCTATTATGTTTCACATTTTCAATATGAAAATCAATGTTAATCGTATAGTTTTTTCGTAGTGCTCTCAATAATAAAGGGTTCTTAGTATTAAATTCTTCTGCGACTATGTTTAAATCAATTAGAAAATCATTATCGTTTTTACTGTTGCTTAAAAAATCCATAAAATATTTAAATCTAACATTGTTATAGATAGTAACATCATTTTTAGTTGTTATTTCCTCAAAAAGTAGTGCGTCATTTTTCTCAATATTGCACAAACTCCAAATTAAATTAAAATGTAATTCTTTATATGTTATCTCATTTAATAGTAGTAATAATTTATCAATTTGATAATTAAAGTTATTATTGGCATATTCCTTATATAAGTATATTGAACGATTACTATATATAAATAATTTATCATCACCCAATAGATTAGTATTTTTATACAAATATTCTGTAGTTTTATCAATTAAATACATGTGATATTCGTTTAAACACATAGATAAAAATAAAAAGTTATTGTTTAAATCATCATCTAATTTCAATGATATGAAGTAATCATAGTTATTTAATATAAATATTTTTGATATTTCAAATATTTGATTTCTAAGATTATTTAGAAAATTATCATTTGGTAATTCAGCATTTTTTCTACATAATGTTTGATAATTTGCACTAAATAAGATATCATCAACTAATTTGACGGTTTTCTGGATGCTTAAATTATATTTGTTACTATACTCGTTTACCAGTGTTTCATAATTACTTATTAAATATTCTAAGTTATCACAATTTATGTTGTTAGAAGCACAAATATTATATAGTATATTAATTTTAGCATTATTGATTTGACAAATAATAAATGTATCGTTCAAAATTGTATTTCTAATTAATTTATTCATGGATGCTATACCAATTGTTTTGCATACAATTCTATTTTTAATTTTACAATAGTTTACTGGTATGGTAATATTATATTTACTAATATATTCTTTTAGTTTACTTAGTGATTGTGGGTCATTTATAAGATGACTATTGTTTATTAATTCTTGAATTTTGTCAACACAAACTTTTTCATTAAATGTTGTTGATATTATAAAATTATAGTTATTAAGTTTTATATGGACTTTAGAATTTTCATTTAGACCATTTTCTTTTTGAAATAAACTATTATAAATTTCTCTATATATGTGTTCAGAATCATCACCACAATTATTGACATTACACACTATACGTGATCCTAAATTATTTATAAATTTTGTATTTTTGAGTTTTGAATCTACTTTATAAAATGTAGACATTATATCTAAAACATCTTTAGACTTTAATTCAGTAGGTGTTAGTGGAAGCACAATTCTATAAAAAGGCTTACTTATATATTTTCTACATGCACGCATACTAATTTGTATACGATTAATGTCACTATGACGTAGGTCACCGAATATTACCGTATGAATATTGTCTATACTAACTCCCTCATTAAAACATCCACATAGACATAGCACATTAATTTTATCTAGTTTTATTTCTTCAATAATTTTTAACCTTTTATTATTAGGTGTTTGACTAGTTATATAGTTACTCTTGACATCATTGTCTAATAATAATTGATTAAAGCTTATAGCACGTTGTGTTGTGCTAAAGTATATAAATATAGGTGTCCATGTTAAATTATTTTTGATCAAGTTTACCAATGCTTTTTGTTTTTCACCACTAGTAAAATATTCAATATAAAATTTATAATCACAAATATATCCCAAATCTATAGCATTTCTGAATTCTAAATTATAATCTAATTGTTTTTTATTTTTAAATGTTGCACTAAGATGTAGCTCTTTCTCAGAAACAATACTGTTTATAGTTTTAAGCCATACAGAATTGTCCAGCTCTAAATGATGTGCTTCATCTAGAAATTTATATTTAAATGTAATATTATTATTTATTTTATGACTGCTTTGATAAGTACTAATAAGAACACTATAATTAGTTACTTTTGTGTTGTCTCGTATTAAAGTTGACTTAATATTAAACTGTTTAAATAATTCTAAAAATTGATTGACTAAGTCAATCCATGGAACAAAAATGACATATTTATTGTTTGGATTAACAGATAAATCACATTTGATAATGTTTAAAATAATGTAACTCTTTCCTGTTCCACATGGTAGTTGAAAATAGAATTTATTTTTATCTACAGTGGTTAAAAAAATATTGGTACATTCTACAAGATACTCCCGTTGTTCTATATTTATATTAGATGTTATAATAGGCTTATTATCATGTATTATATTGTTAGATATTCTATTATGTACAAAGTAGTTTTCGAAGTCATTATTACTAACATTTATGTTCATATTAGTAATGAGTTTTTTAGTAAGACTATCTATTTTAGCATAACTAGTTGTTAGCAGGTTCATATTAGTTATGCCTAATAATTCCTTACTATATGAAGTATAGTTGGTAATATCTGTCCAAGTAATTGTTGAGTTTTTACTATAATGTTTAACTTGTGCTGTTTTAGTATACTCTAAGTCTATTAGGTCTACTCCATAATCGCGAATGTGTGGTAAGTCAAAATGTTCTCCAAATTCAGGTGGTAGGTCATCCCACAGTATCATTTCCTTTTCAATAGCCCATAATATTTCATACTTCTTATGGGTAGGCATATTTAAATTAGTATTATTAACCATCGCAATATATTTGTTTTTGTAACTTAAATATTGGCTGAGCATTATAATGATTTTATGGTAATTATTTTTATATATTTATTTTATTTATATATTACGGTTTTTCGTAATAAAAAAATTGATTCAAATCAGCAAAATAGTTTTAAAAAACAGTCTAATTATTTTATGGAGCTAGAATATGTGTCACCAAAATTGGTTTTAAATACAAATGATAAAATGCTGGAGTTAAACACTACTCCAAAAAAAAGAAGAGGAAGACCTCCTAAATATTCTACAACAGATGAAAAAACTACACAAAAAAAAATTGGGAGACCTCTTAAATATACTAATGACGAGGAAAGAATAAAAGCTAGAAATGAATCAATATTAAAATCGGTTCATAAACTTAGATACACAGAAGAAGAAGTTCAGCGTAAATTAAAATTATATGAAGAAAAACTGAGATCTAAACTATTAACCTCTACCTAAAAATAATTCTATTTTTTTTTTACTGAAACTTAAAAAGTAGAACTAATCTAATATTTTCATAAATGTAACAGCATTCTCACTACACAACATATAAATATTTTTCTAATCCTTTTATTTATAGACATTTACTGGTGATTCAGTACTTTTTAAATATGTGCTTGATACTAATACCGTATCCGCTTAATTAATTAATGTTAGTTTAATCAAAGGTGTACTTTGTTACCATGTATGCTTTTATCACAGTTGATTACAAGTCCATTTTTGTAAGTTAAAACGTCAGATACCATAAACTTAGAAATTCTAACTATACGATAGTGTCTATACTGTAACCGGACATTTTTTACCGTCGTAGTTCACAGAAACGCACTTGTATATAATTTATAGTGGTCTATAAAATGTATTTTAGATTTAACAAATCGGATACTGTATTTTACTATAAAAAAAATCATGCTATAATATACATGTCAATAACTTATAAAATAGATACATCTACCTATAAATACTATGCTACTATTAAAAATAGTCAAATTGGCAATAAAATAATCCACACTGTTATATATTTAGGTTCTGAACGTGATTATTGTGTTGAAATACACATCAAATATGATATTACTGACAGAGACTCCGAAACTTTTCCTATTATGAAAATAGCAAAGTTATCAAATTTAAAGCATAGTGCTGATTGTGCGGTGGGTATGATTTTAGATAAGCAATCAGGCACTAAACATATACTTTTGGCGTCCGTAGAATTTGTGAAAAGTAGGTTTAAGGAGGTTACTCATCTAGAATTTGATGATCGTAGTAAATATCCATGTGATGATTTTATGGTTGATTTACATTTTAGTAGTGTAATTTTTAATAGAGCCACATGGTATGAAAAGCATTTTAACTGTTATATATCTGACATAAATAAACATAGAGAATATTTAGCTAATGTTAATAAATTATTAGTACCAACAGAAAAAATAGATTTTATAATGTTCAGAACTAAATATTTTCCAATGTTTGACGAAGTAGAAATGCTAGAAATATTGGAACAAATATATAATAATTGTTCCAATTATAAATGTTTCTTTGATGTTATTAAAAAAATAGATGAAAACTCTAGAAAATTACAGACATCTAATATTATAAAACTACATGATAAAAATTATAGCAATAAAAAATTTCCCATATATTTTAGATTATGTAAATTTATAAATGGCTGGATTGAAAGTTTTGTAACCGATTTAGGTATTAAACCATATATATTGTTACCATGGTTATTACCTATTAAGGATAACTATTTAGATGATGATACGATAACTATTAGTGTTTCCGATCCAGCTGATAATATTAGACTACAATATGGTGGTGGAGGTGGTGATTGTTGTGGTGGTGATTATAATTACATATATAGTGATGATGTTCCGCACTAATGGTGGATGGTATGGCACCGTAGAGTTTTTGTGCCAATTTTTAGTTATTTATTCGTTAAAAAGTGGGTATTACCCAAATTATTATTTTGTTAGATTGTCTATTTATTGTATTGTCCTAAGTGAAACCGTAAAATAAATATATAAATTACTATTCTTACAAATATTCAGCCTATTAGCCGAAATATACAAAAAATTGATTATATTAATAATAAAATAAACTATCATAAAATGCCTAGAGACTTAGACTATGAACACGCCAACATAGGTTATGACGAACAATACCCAAACGGTGGTATTAAATGTAAAAATCATTTATTATGTGGAGCTGTATTACCAGAATGGTGGTATGACTGTAAAGGTCATTATCTATGTAGTAATTGCGACTGTATGTTTGGAAAATGGCAGGGTGGGAAAGGTGTTTTACCTACTAAACAGGATACTGAATGTGCTGTTTGTTTAGAAACGGGTATAGCTATTAACCTACCTAATTGCGAACACTATATATGTATAAATTGTTTTAAACGTATATGGTATGGTGATGATAGTGGCGAACCTGAATTTCCATATCCAGAAATAGAAGACCAATATTATGATGATCCAGATAATCTAAAATGGGATATGGAATATCCCCTAATTAAAAAATATAATGAAGATTGGGATGAATGGGATGATGCCAGAATGGATAAATATAATAGTGAGAAACATTTAAGATGTTGTCCATTGTGTAGAAAATAATAAGTTGTAAATTTTATAAAATATATTACAAGTTTGGCACAGTAGATTTTTTGTGTCACACTTTTAGTTTGTTATCTAAATAGGTGTCAACACCAAAATTTATAACATTATTTTATGGTCTAGGACAAAAAAGTCTATTGTGCCACACTTGTAACGGATGATTATTTATTAAGTTGGACATATAAAACCTAAAACAATTTCTCGTATTTTATCTAAAAAATTAAGTGGCTGTGGATCATTAGTTGTTTGTGATATGTTACTATTATTAGTTTGTTCAACATTATTGTTATTTCCATTTATTTCAATTTTATTAGTATATGAATTATTAATATTTGTTGTTTGCGATGGTCGTGATTTGGAACCTACATTAAACATACCCATTATATAGTTTAGATTTAAACTGTATTTTGCAAAAATCAATTCTTCATTATTAATATCAAAAATTTATTTGGATATACCTTTAATATGTAAATATATAATAATGTATTGTAGCGTTGATACCATGATGTAGGTTAAAAATTAAAAAATTGATAAATATTCAATTATAATATGGACATATTTACTATGTTAAACTCACTCTACAAAAACAAATATACCACCTTAGTAAATCAATACCGAAATAAAACATTAATAATAGAAAATCATAAAATATATGAATATTTATGGGCTATAAGTGAAGACATGATTTTGTGGGATGATATTCCACCTGGGTTTGAACTTATTCACGAACTACCACATCGTATGGATTATGGTATTGACTTAATAAGTCTTGATTTTACTAAAACAGGTCAGGCTAAAAATTATGGACCTAATTCTATGATAACGTGGAGCGATATATCTAAATATAATACATATTCTACTAGTATTTTAGGTATATCTAATTTAAATATTTTAACAACAACTGTTGCTAAAATAGATAAAATGGTTTTAAGATTGTTTAATAAACCACACACAATTATAAAACGTATGGATTTTAATGATTTGTTGGAGTTAGTGCCAGATACTAACAATTTAAATTTAACAGTGAGTGAACAACCAAAAACAGTAATTGAACATAGATCATATACTATTGAATGTACTAAACTTTTTATAGAAAGTAACAAACAATTATTACGGTTTCAATTACCATGTGGTATTGGAAAGAGCTTTATTATTTATAATATTATCAGTGAAACATTAAAATTAGAATCAACTAGTAAATTTCTAATTGTTGTACCATGGAAAGACTTAGCTAGTCAAATGTTAAATCAACTGGTGGCTCTTGATATTAAAGCTGGTTTAATAGGTGCTGGTAGTCGTAAAATTAATGCATGTTGGAATGTAGTAATATGTATCACTGCTAGTATTCATCTTATTCCGAGTGATATACATTATAAATATAAATTTATAGATGAAGCACATCATGTCGAAAATTCAGAATCGGTTTATTTGGAAAAAATAAATCAGGTTGTGTGTGATAAAGAATTACACTTAAGTGCTACTTTTAGAAAAACGAAAGAGTTAGACTATAGTATGAATTTGCGAGATGCTATTGATAGTGGGTGGTTATGTGATTATGTATTCCATATTGAGTATTTTACTAGTGGTGATAAAACACAAGCACTTGTTGACTTAGTAAAAAATAATATGGAATGGGCACCTATGTTTATATATTTTAATGATACACAACGTGCTATAGAATTTTCAGAGAGACTAAATTTAGATGGAGTTAGGGCTGATTATATTACTGGTAATAGCACATCGGCTAAAAGATTGAAAGTAGTAGAAGATATAAAAAATCGTGTATTGCCAGTTTTATGTCTATGTGGATGCTTCAATGAGGGTATAAGTATAGATTGTTTACAAACAATAATATATGGTGACTTACGATATAGCAAAGTTAATCGCATACAAACATCTATGAGAGCATGTAGAAAATATGTGGATAAACCATTTTATAGACTGGTTGTTCCAATGCAAGATGAAAATTTGGATGATGGTGATTTAGATAGTCTTGTTAAGACATTTTATAGTTTAGACCCAAAATTTAAAGAGGCAATTGACAATAAGAGTATTAGTAGAGTAAAGTTTCGGTTGGATGAACAAATAATTGATGATGATAGTAGTGAGAGTGCTAAATTAATAGGTGAACGAGTTTATAATAGTTTGGGTGAAATGATTAGTAATGTTGGAGTGAATGGGTTTATGGAGATGTATGAGAAGCTTAAGATGTGGGTGGAAGAAAATGGTAGACTTCCAAATAAACGTGCGATCTGTACATTAGAAAAAAAATATGGTATTTGGCGCAGTCATATACTACAAGATAAAAATATGAATAGATTAACTAATGCTAAAATTATTTTGTTAGAACAAATTCCAAATTGGAAGTGGAGTATTAAATCTACATCAAAACCTTTGTCTTTTGATGAAATGTATAAATTAGTTAAAGAATGGGTAGATAAAAATGGCAGAATTCCAAATAAACGTGCAACTTGCCCATTTGAGAAAAAATATGGAAAATGGGCCAGCCATAAACGTGAAGATAAAAAAAATGGCAAACTCACTAATTCACAAATTAATCTTCTCAATCAAATATTAGGTTGGTATTGGGGTAGTAACGAGAAAATAACATCTGTATCATTTGATGATACATACATATTAGTTAAAGATTGGATAATTGAAAATAAAAAATTGCCATCAGCTGGGTCATCAGAGCCAAACGAATATAGATATGGTTCTTGGATTTCAAGAAAACGTGCTGACAAGAAAAATGGAACACTTTCAGAAGAACAAATTAATCTTTTAGAAGCACTTCCAGGTTGGAATTGGGGAAATGACACACTATTTATTGAAAATTACAATGAAATGAAAAATTGGATCATTGAACATGATAAAAATCCGTCTCGTGTGGCAAAAGATCCCGTCGAGAGAAAAATAGCTGAACGTTATTCGCAATGGAGAAACAGATGGACAAACAATAAATTTGATGACGAAAAGAGTAAATTATTAGAGCAATTACCAAATTGGGTCAATGATATACCTGACCCATTTTATGATAATTATGAAAAAGTAAAAGAATGGATTCTAATTAATGATAAATTACCAGCATATAATGCTAAAGATAAATCGTTGGAATCAAAATATGCTAGTTGGTGTGCTAGAATACTTGGAGAAAGGTCAAGACTATCAGATGATAAAATAAAATTATTAGAGGGATTAAAATATTGGTTTTGGTCAAGTGATGAAAAATTTACAGAATCATATAATAACTTAATAAAATGGATAGATGAAAATGATAGATTACCTATAAGTAATAAAATAGATAAATTAGAACATAAATATTATGATTGGTGTAGGTCACAACGTAAAAAATACATTAATAATAAGTTGGATGAAAATACTATTAATTTATTAGAAGCAGTTTCTCATTGGAAATGGATGTAATAATTAAATTACTGACACTATAAAATGTTTAAAAAATAACATATAAATAAGGTATGGTGCGTTTAAGCGACAATATACAAAAATCAATATTAGCTAACCTAAATGACATTATAAAAACTCACACAAATATTAGTTTTATTTATGGAGGGCAAACAGAACATTCAATAAAAATTAGGCAAAAACAACATAAAAATGATGACCCTGACCGATTTGTCGGTATGGATATTAGATTAGTATATAAATTTAATGATAATGAAATTAACCAGATAAATAAAGCTGAAGAGTTTTTAATAAAATTACTAAAGGACAATTATGGTTTAAATTGTCTAAATATAGCTGACACAGCAACAGGCTTAAATCATCAACCTGGTGATAAACATAGACTGTATGTTATGTTCAGATAATATAGTTACTAATTAAAAAGTTCTGCTCTAACTAACACACTTCCGCTTATTAGTCTAAAGGGTTCTGTTATAGTATGATTATTATGAGATACACATAAAGGAACTATATAGTTATTATTATTATTATTAATAACATGTGCGCCATGAAGATTACCATTTAACCAGAAATCTCTATTTCTACAGTAAGCACGGCTACATCTATTAGGAAATGCGGTATTTTCTAAGATATTTCTATAATTATTCAAAAATCCACCATTAGGTGGATTTATATTTGCTGTATTTTGTTGATTTGTTACATAAAAATTAGCATCGGCAATTATATAGTTCATATTCTATATAAATAATACATAATCTTATATTATTTATATAATAATAGTAAATATTATTTTACTTAAAATTTTGAAAACCAAATCACCAAAAATACATGAAATATTAGAACTATACAATATTATTACACAAAAAAAATAATATTAAATATCATCCGTAAATAGGGGTACCCCGTGTTTGTGTGGGCGTCTGACGCCAATAGAGCGTTTTAGCCATTTGCATAAATGCTATAAATCTGCATTTTCCTATGAAAATCTCTCTTACCATAAATTTATTTTACTATTTAAGCCTGTTACATATACTAGTAACAGGCTTAAGTAATTGTACATCAGATAGAAAATAGCCTTTTATGCAAAAATATAGCATTTATGCAGTTGGCTAAAACGCTGTAATGTCATCAACTTAAGAAATTATTATTTTTAACCTATAAATAAGTCTTATCTATTTTTTAGTTGGTTGATAGGTCTTATATGTTTTACAAGTGTGGCATAGTAAATTTTTTTGTCCCACTTTGTAGTTTGTTATATATAATGATGTAAACACCGAAATTTATAACAATATTTTATGGTATGGGACAAAAAAGTTCACTATGCCACACTTGTACTGTATTATTAACTACTTTTACTTGCTTATCTAGTAAAAGCAAGTAAAAGTAGTTTTAAATAACACACAAATCTGTAAAAATTTACTCATCTCTAAATATTAATTGACCTAACTGTATACTATTATTATCTACACTCTCTAAATATAATTCTCTGTTTTTTTTATAATTACCTAAATCGCCTAAATGTATATCACCACCATTCATAGTTCTAAGATAAACCTGCGTAACCTTATTTCTATCTAGATTTTTATAGGTTTCTATTTTATTCTTGAAGTTAAGTAAATAATCTATATTTTCCATATGTAAGAAATTAACTTTTTTTAGTTTTATACTTAGGTCACGTGTGTCTTCTATTACTTTTTCATTATTAGGATCGGCGTCTAATTGTATTTGACCAGAAGTTAAAATATACTTTTCACTCATTTTTACAATAGTGTCAGAGCTTAAAGTAATATACCATCTATTTAAAAATTCTCTACTTCTACCTTCAAAAATATGATAGTCTACAAACTGCTCTAACCATGTGCTACATAAAATACATAGTTCGCTTTGTAATTCTTCATGATGTTTTTCATCATTCTTATCAGTGTATTGGTCTCTTAGTTTTTTAAAAAATTCATTTAGTTTAGTGCTACTTTCAAATAGGCTAAAAAGTAGTCTATTATCTGTAAACGGATTGGTAATGCTAGATTTAATTTCTACAGAGTTTAAACGCTTAATATAAGTGTCATAACTTTCTTTTGCTGTTCCTTCTAAAGTAGCTCCAAATTTGTTCTCGTACCATGTCATACCGTAGAATGCTACACAATAGTGAAATAACATATTGTGAATTTTTGAACCACTATCATCACATAGACGTTTACTCTTATCATCTAATACAAATCGCGTAACATGTTTATAATGTTTCAACACATAGTTCATGGCTAATAATACCATCGTTACTGTTCCTAATTCACCTCTAGGTAGATAATTTCTTTTATCTTCTGGTAATGTCATATTTACATCCTGACACATATTATCATGTGCGACAGTATCTAATAGTGCGTCTGTTGCTGATGTAACATAAATATAGACACATTGGATATTTTTACCACCTACATAAATATTACGAGTTGTGCCGGATTTAGTAGTATCTATAACATAGAACCTATTATATAATAATTTGTAAGTTGTAGACATATATATATATATATGATTTACATAATTAAATTTAAATTATTTTGGTTTTCAGTAAAATGACCCACCAAAAAATTAAATATTTATTAGATGCTATACAAGTATGGCATATTAGACTTTTTTGTCCCACTTTTTAGTTTGTTATACATAATGGTGTCAACACCGCAATTTATAGCATTATTTTATGGTGTGGGACAAAAAAGCCTACTATGCCTACTTGTACATAAAGATACCGTTACCGGCTAAATCTAGAAGGTATCCAAAATACATGGCTGCTGATAAGGGTGTTACTAGTAGGATACTAGTAACACACATTAATAAGTAGCCGACGAACCTGGCACAATTGTACCCAGTTTTTTATATCGCACCATACAGTTTATATAAAATCTAAAATTTGTGGTTTTATATACACCATAGATAATTCTAAAAACATGCTTAATTTTCGTCGGCTACTTATTAATAATTAAACACTGGCTTGTCCCAGGGACAATAATTTTTATTATGGTACTGAGAGTACCCACATAAACTAGGTTATGGTTTCGCGTGACACTATTAAAAATAACTAAAAATAAGGCATTTTAGCCCGCCGTTTACTTATTAGTAAAATATTCGCTAAATATTCAGACACATAAGTAAAATTGTGTTGTAATATATAAACATGTCTCTTCAAATTGAGAATAAAATAAAACTTGAAGAACTAAGCAAGAAATATGATGATTTATCATTTAAGAGCGATATATTGTCAACCCAACTTGACAATTTGAGTAAAACCGTGGACACTATTTTAAATTTTTACATTTCAAGTGGAATTATTAAAAAAATAAACAGAACCTTTTATTTATTTCACTCGCACAACCGCGAATCAGATCTAAGAACAAGTCTTATAACAATAAATAAACCTACATGGTTTAGTGAGTCTTTCCATTATGCTAATAGTTATACTAATAAAGATATTGTTCGTGCTAATATGACACTAAGTTGTTTTAGAACTAAACGTCACCTAAATTTGATAGATATAACAAATAATTTTTTCCTAGATAAACATGGAGATTTTATCAATAAACTTAATAATGAGATACCATATACCGATAATATATATAGTAAAATAGATATTTCATCTCCTATTGGACTACCAACTAAAAACTTAGTTAACAAGCATATGCGGACACCAATTCCAAATTTTAATGTAGATATGACACCGGAACAAATAGATATATTTAATGACAATTTAGAATATTATAATAGCCAGCGATTGAGCTATCCAGAATCAGACCAAAAATTTGTGGATTTTTTGATAAGAAACTATCCCATGGCAGATGGGTATATTTGTGGACGGTTTCCAACAATTTATCACAAAGGTGATTTTGGCCCGGAAATATGTATCTTTAAACCACTGACTACATTAGACTATTTAGGTGAAACATTGGACGGAGTTAAATTTTTGTTACCACAGTCCGGTGGCCGAGTTAGTAACGTGTGTGTCAAGGCTTGTTACGCCGAAATGTATAGAAACAGTGATAAGATGCTGTTAGTAGCAAGTAGACAGAATAGGATTTTATAATTGTAAAAAAAAATTAGTGTTCTAAATTAAAAATTGTTGATATTTTGGACCACACCAAGTAGTACGACGTGGTGGAGTTGTTTGTCACACTTTTTAGTTTTCGGCTATTCACTGGATTTAACATTTTTATTATTTGTCATGGTAATATTATAAATAATAAAAATGTTAGACTAAAGCAGTTGATTTTAGATTTATAAATATAGATTTATAAATGATCAACATTTATCCGCATTCTTGCGTTTCTAAGTGCTGGATGCAACTTTTCATCTATTTTTGGATTTCCAGTTGTAAAACTAGCATAGATAACACCAGAACCTTTCATTACGTGTGTCTTATGTGTTATAATACTACTATCATAAATATAT
>Ga0315902_10006084_pt1 | contig 16831 bp, 25 predicted proteins | sample LakEriMetagenome_9_FD_203523 | JGI IMG/M metagenome (GOLD analysis project Ga0315902, IMG submission 203523) | Freshwater fungal communities from buoy surface, Lake Erie, Ohio, United States - Buoy 12 MA117 | ecosystem: Environmental > Aquatic > Freshwater > Lake > Lake biofilm | place: USA...
ACTTCAGAAAGAATGAGAAGTTTTGGATTGATGAAGATGAGACGCTGTATAACTTCTATACACAGGTGCTCACCGGCGACAGGACTGACAATGTGCCTGGACTGAAAGGTGTCGGTCCTAAGAAGGCCGAGAAGATTCTAAAAGGCTGTAAGACAGAATACGAGATGTATGATGCAGTTTTGAAAGCATACGATAACGATGAAACCTACTTAACGGAGCAGGCACAACTATTATGGATACGAAGAAAACCAAATCAGGTTTGGAAAAAGCCCCGGTAGTCTATATTGAATGGGTTGACGCAGTCGCAGATGCAGGGTGGCAGGAAGGGACAAAAACAGAGATACACAAGTGTTACACGCTTGGCTGGATTGTGTCAGAAGCAGACGATGCGATCTGCGTTGCAAACACAGTCAGCATGGACTCCAGTAACGCAAGGATGCACATACCGAAGTCGTGGATCAAAACAAGAAAGGAAGTCAACATTGAAACCATCCTCAGCGAAGGCAAAAGGCCGAGTACTGCAGCAGTCCGTAAGGGACCTAATAATCGCAAAGTTCGGACTGGAGCCTGATGATGTTCGTTCAGTTAGCATGGGCGTGTCGGGAGAAGACTTGCTTCTTAGTCCAGCAGCCAGACGGAAGTTACCAATCAGTGTGGAATGCAAGTCCAGAGCAAGTATCTCGGTATATGGACATTATCAACAAGCGAAGGACAACTGTAGAGGATTTGAACCAGTGCTCGTCATCAAGCAAAACAGAGATAAGCCCTTGGTTGTGGTAGACTGTGAATACTTCTTTGAACTACTTAGAAAGGTAAGCAATGACAACTTATAGATTTATTTATGAAGGTCAGGAGCATGGTGACAGTTTTGACAGTCCGTTTCCATCAGAATCGGTTATCGAAGCACGGCATGACTTTGACAGTGACCAGCCTTGGCATCCGATCCTGTGGCAGTTTTGTCGCTTCCTAGAGCACATTGGCTTTGAAGGTGTGCGTGAAAGAGTCAAGATCGATGCTGATGTCAACGAATGCCTGTTCCAGCGTTTCTACGATGAGAAGCGTTACACAGAAGAAGATGTGCAGGAATACTTCGATGCTCTGAATGAGGACAGCGAATGAACTATCAAACTATTGTAGTCCCCGTCAGTGGCGGTAAAGACTCACAACTATGTTTAGCACTTGCCTTGGATACTTTCCCAAAAGAAAAGATTCGTGCCGTACACCAAAGTACAGGCTATGACCATCCTCTTACTTACGATCATTTAGATTGGATGGAAAGTTTTTACGATATAAAAATTGAATATACAAAATCTGATAAATACACAGACATCTTTGACTTAATTGAAAAGCAAGGTTATTTTCCCAATAATGTTGCTAGGTCTTGCACAGGAATGTTAAAACAAATTCCTTTTGGTCAATGGCTTGAAAAAAATGATTTACTTCGTCCAGAGGCTTGTCTTATATGGATGGGTATGCGTTCTAATGAAAGTCAAGCAAGAACTAAAAAATATGGTGAACTTGATCCAGAGGATGTTTTTCCATTGTCTGATTTATCTGGTAAGTATGGAACAAAATTTCGTCATGTAATGTTGTCGCTTCCAATCGTTAATTACACAGAAGATGAAGTATTTGCAGAACTAAAACGCCGTGGCCACAAAGTTAATCAGTTGTATAGTAAAGGCGCTGCCCGTGTAGGGTGTTGGCCTTGCTTATTGGCTAGAAACGCAGATTGGGAACTAGCAGCAAACGACCCAGTTGGGCGTGAGCATATAAAGAAATTGATTGCCTTAGAAGATAAATTCTTACAAGAAGGAAATACAAGAAAACTTATTAGAATTCATCCAAAAAGAGATGTTAGAGCATTATTAGAAAATAGGACACTGTTTGATCAACCAGATGATGAATCTACTTGTGGATGGTGCTCAATATGAAACTACTGATGCTAGACATCGAAACAAGCCCCAACACTGCACACATCTGGGGCCTTCGTGACCAGTACATTAGTCCTGAGCATTTGCTGGAGTCATCCTATGTACTATGTTGGGCTGCTAAGTGGTACGGCACAAAAGAGGTTCTGTTTGATTCTGTGTTCAAAACTAAGCAGCCAAAGGCTATGCTTCAGCGGATACACGATCTGATCTCTGAGGCTGATGCTGTGTGCCACTACAACGGCACTAGGTTTGATATTCCTGTGCTGAACAAAGAGTTTCTACTGCACCATCTTGCACCGCCTGCGCCATATAAGCAGATTGACTTGCTAAAGGTAGTTCGCAAAGAGTTCCGTTTTGCAAGCAATAAACTAGACCACATTGCACAGCGGCTTGGCTTGGGACAGAAGACTTCACACGAAGGTTATCAGTTATGGGTCAAGTGCATGAACAAAGACCCTGTTGCGTGGAAAGTAATGGAGAAGTACAACAAGCAGGATGTTCTGCTGCTGGAGAAAGTCTATGATCGTCTGCTACCTTGGATTAAGTCTCACCCTAATCATAACCTCTTCAACGGTCACGGTTGTCCCAACTGTGGAAGCGGGAGACTGCAAAAGCGTGGCTTCACCTACACAACCACCGGAACCTTCCAAAGATTCCAGTGTACAGATTGTGGTTCCTGGTCCAAATCCACCAAAGCAATAAAGGAACACGCCAATGTCTCAGCAGCATAAAACATTAGGCGACTACATCGCAACAAAGCAGATTGGCGGTGACCACTACAAGACTGGCATTCAGCCTTGGGATGTGTTTTTAGATTGGGAGTTAGACCCTTGGCTGTGTAACGTCATCAAGTATGTACAGCGGCATCATCGCAAGAACGGCAAAGAGGACCTAGAGAAGGCACTGCACTACCTAGAGTTCGCTCTCGCTAACTACGATAGGATTAAGAAGTCTTACTATGAGTGAAGCGTCTCTCTACAGCCGTAATATGCTCAAAGGCATTGCTGAGTTAAAGAAAGGCAATTGGCTTCCTGGCTTTAACCTGTTTGAGTATCGTGTGTATAATCCAGTCAAGATTGCTCTTGGTGCTAAAACACCATTAGCACGAGCACCAGAGTGGATTCCTGGCCTTGATGTTGTGAACCGCAACATAGTCATCACGAATGAGCAAGGCATGGGCGACAACATCATGTATAGCCGCTTTATAACACTGCTTAGAGAACTGAAGTTGAAGTCTGTCTCTGTGGCTATGACGAGGAACTTAAATCCCCTTATATCCCAGATTGAAGGATGTGATGGCATCGTTAGCGACATGGACTGTCCATCACAGGCTGTTCGTGTCAGAGCACTATCACTGCCTTCGTTGTTGTTACAATACAGCCTTCTTCCGTCAAAACAACCTGAGAAGGTCTACGGCTCTGAAGGCTACTTTAAGTTTGATGTGGAGAAGACAGACAAGGTTGGGTTTTGTTGGAAAAGTGAAAACTCTTCGTGGAACGCTGAAGCAAAGAAAATACCACAAGAGTTAGCAGAGAATTTTTATAATAAGTTGAAAAAACACAAAGATGTAGTATCATTGCAGATTCAGCCTGATTTCATGCCTAGTTATCTTGATGGCAGGGACTGGCTGGATACGGCAAAGAAGTTGGCTGCCTTAGATGCAATCGTGACTATCGATACGGGAGTTGCACACTTGGCAGGAGCGTTGGGGGTGAGGACTATCAATCTTATTGGTGCGGCTGAATATGCTGGTTGGTTTTATCATCCAGTAAATTCACCGACAACACCTTGGTATGATTCGATGGAACTTGTATGGTATGAACCATTTACTAATTGGAAGGCAGGGCTGGATGAAGCACTGAAGAGGTTATGTCGCTAACACTACGAGATATTATGGAACGCATGAGCAAGTTAGACGAAATCACTCTGTTAGAAGTCTTAAATATCTCATCAGAGGAATTAGTAGAAAGATTTGCAGATAAGATTGAAGATAAGTTTGATGAACTGGAGATAGACCTAGATGACTAAAATGAATAACTATTCTGAATTTATTGCAAAGAGTCGATACAGTCGGTTCTTGCCTGAGATGGACCGCCGTGAGCACTGGCACGAAACAGTGAATCGGTACATGGTGTTTATGTATAAGCACCTGCAAGACAAACACAACTACAAGATTAGTGATGAGTTGTACAAAGAACTCAAAGATGCAATCATTAACCTGGAAGTGATGCCTTCAATGCGGTCTATCATGACTGCCGGCAAGGCACTTGACCGTGATAACACTGCTGGCTACAATTGTTCATACTTGCCTGTCGATGACCCAAAGGCCTTTGATGAGGCTATGTATATCCTGCTGTGTGGCACAGGCGTAGGCTTTTCTGTGGAGCATAAATATGTCAATGAATTACCTGAAGTCCCTGACCAGTTGTTTGACTCTGAGACTGTTATTTCGGTTGCAGACTCTAAAGAAGGGTGGGCTAAAGCACTACGCCAACTCATCGCTCTACTATACTCTGGGGAAGTGGCAAGGTATGACCTATCCAAAATTAGACCTGCAGGAGCCAGGCTCAAAACTTTTGGAGGACGTGCCTCTGGTCCAGGGCCTTTGGATGAACTTTTTAAATTCACTGTTGCCAAGTTTAGAGCAGCCGCAGGTAGAAAACTTACATCAATCGAATGTCATGATATTCTGTGTAAAATCGGGGAAGTTGTTGTTGTGGGTGGCGTCAGACGATCAGCAATGATTAGTCTGTCAGACTTAGAAGACGATAGGATGCGTCATGCAAAATCAGGAGATTGGTGGACACACAATGGACAAAGAGCACTCGCTAACAACTCAGCAGCTTACATTACTAAACCAGATATTGGACAGTTTCTTTCTGAATGGACAAGCCTTTATAACAGTCACTCTGGAGAGCGTGGTATCTTCTCACGAGCCGCAAGTAAAAGTCAGGCTAAGAAAAACGGAAGACGTGATGGAGATTACGACTTCGGAACTAATCCCTGTAGCGAAATCATATTACGACCCTATCAGTTCTGTAACCTTACAGAAGTCGTTGTACGGGCAGAAGACACTGTAGAGTCGTTAGCCAGGAAAGTACGCATAGCAACGATTCTGGGCACATTCCAGAGCACTATGACACACTTCCCCTATCTGCGTAAGATATGGCAGAAGAACACGGAAGATGAGCGCCTCTTAGGTGTGTCGTTGACTGGTATTTTAGATAATCACTGGATGGGAGAAGTCTGTGACAGCACTGCGAAAAATCTTGAACAGTTACGCCAAGTCGCCATTAGCACCAATCTGGACTTTGCAACAACTCTGGGAATCCCTCAGTCTGCTTCTATTACTTGTGTCAAACCTAGTGGCACTGTTAGCCAACTTGTTGATTCTGCCTCTGGTATTCATGCTCGACATAGTCGTTATTACATACGAAGGGTTCGTGGCGATAAAAAGGACCCTCTTTCGACTTTTTTAGCAGAGGCTGGCATTCCTGCCGAAGATTGTGTAATGCGACCAGACAGCACAATAGTCTTTTCATTTCCAATGAAGGCTCCTGAAGGAGCAAGACTGCGTGACGATCTAACAGCATTAGAGCACCTTGACCTATGGTTGATGTATCAGCGGCACTGGTGTGAACACAAACCGTCTGTGACTATCTCTGTTAAGGAAGATGAATGGATGGACGTTGGCGCATGGGTTTGGCGCAACTTTGATGAAGTCTCTGGCGTGTCTTTCCTGCCTTGGGATGGCGGTAGTTACCGTCAAGCGCCTTATGAAGAGTGCTCCGAAGAAGCATATAATGAACTCTTAGCGAAGATGCCTACTAATATCTATTGGGACAGTTTGGTTGAGAAGGATGATAACGTGGAGGGTGCTCAGACGCTTGCGTGCGTTTCTGGGCATTGCGAAATATGATTATAGACTTTTATCTTATTTCTGGTATGATGGTTGGTGCAGAATTTGTGCAATTAGGCGATGACGATGAGTTTAATAAAGGCATAGTCATCGACTTGTTTGTGTTCAGAATTATGTTCCTTTGGTAGTCTGGGTGTTGTCCTTTAGGGCCTCTTCGGAGGCTCTTTTTTTTATCTAAGATACAAAGACATCTCATCTTTCCTACGCTTTACCAGTCCAGGTAGTTCTTTACCGCCGGCCTTGGTCCACTGCATGAAGGCTTCCGCAGCGCCATCAAAGTCACCACGGTTGTGCTTCATGCGGATGCTAGAGCGTTGGAGATTGCCGAGGCCAACATTGAAAGAGAAGGATACGAGGCTGTCAAACCTAGACTGAGTAAGATCAGCAGGACACAGTCGTAATACGCCTCGCTCAAACGTAGCCAAGTCTGCGGCAAGAATGGCATTAACTTCTGCTGGAGTAAGTTGTCTGTCCCAGCCATCAGGGATTGGTAGTGTTTTTCGTTCATCAAAAGGCACCTTTATATGGTTAGGGTCTATGACATGGCCTACGCCAACGGTCCACAGCAGCGCAGGACAGCGATATGGCTTGACACGAACACCTTCGTGGTGCTTAATCATGTCAATACATTCGGCAGATACCTTCATTTCTTAAACGATTGTGTACCGAACCAGAAGGCAATCACTGATGAAAAGATAATGGCACTGTCTTCATCCCACAGGATAGCCATTGCTTGGTCAAAAGGCACACCAGTCTTCCATGCGTAGAAGAAGCCAAAGATGTTCACAAAGAGTAGCATTACGAACATACCGTAGGTAATCAGAGGCCGCACAGAAGCACGAAGATTGATAACCCACTGTGATGCGCCTTTGCCAATCTCAATATCGTGTGCATAGAGTGCCTGTCGTTCCTGCACCGCTGTCTGCATTGCTACCTGATCTGTGCGTATCTCTTCTATGCGAGTCTGTGCTAAGAAGCCTTTCTCGGCCATAGCCAGTTCACGGTCTGTCTGCATCTTGGCTAGGTCTAATTCATGCTTCTTATCTGACCTGTCTTGAAAGAAGTCTAGGAACTTTGGTAGGCCTCCCATAAGGAAGGAGATTAGTGTAGATAGCAAAGTCATCATTACATTAGCCCCATAAATTTAAATAAACCATAAACCAAACCAGAAGATACCAATATCCAAAATATCTCTCGTCTTGTCTCCATACGCTTACGATAGAACTCATCATTAAGTTCTCGGTGCTGTTTTCGTAGTTGTGTAATTAAGGACTTGACTTCTGACACTGCAGACCTTCCAAACTCCATTTCAATCTGTCTGTACATCTCCATCTCTGCGTCCCTGATTTGCCTAATGATTTTGTACTCTTCATAGGCATTCATGAACATCATGTCACCACGGCGCTCAATCTGTTGCTGCTTTCTTTTGAGTGCAATTCTGGCTCGTGCTTCTTCATCAAGGAAGGCGTTTACTTCGTTAGCAGTTTCCTTAATCTCTCTGCCAACTTGTACAGCCTCCTTGATGCCAGATAACGCTGCTCTGGCAGTTGCGGCTGGATCGGACATCTACTGTCCTCGTTCTTGAATATACCTTTCAAGATCAACACCGCCAGTAGTGGGTTGTTGTGTTGCTTGTTGTGGTTGATTAAATAAATTATTTATTTCAGTAATGTATTCAGAATCAATAATTCCAGATTTATTTAACTGGTCTGCTATCTTTGCTGCAGTAGCGCCAGCAATTTTAGGTTGTTTGGATGCTTTTGCTAATCCTGCTAAGGCGTCCATTGCCTCTCTATTGGTAGATGCTTTAGCCAATAAACGAGGTGTAAGAATAATAGCACCAGCGGTTGCTAGAGATTGAGGAAGATTTTCTCCAATTCTGTTTTGAACATCTTCTGGTAGTGCTAAATATCCCGCAACCCCTGCAGTTCCAGTAAGAGCAACGCTTGTTCCACGAGTTCGTAAGTAAGAAGCGCCGGCTGTTTCCCTTGTAAGTCCAACATCAGCAGCATTAAGAATCTCTTGTATCTTAGGCGCTTCGCTTCGATACAATTTATAAAATGCTTTCTTTAAATCTGGATTATCGTTAATATTTTGACTAAACTTTAAAACTTTTTCTGGGGTAGATAAATTTGTCTCTAGAAAAGAATACTTTAAGTTTCCAAGAGCCTCTGCAGACTCTTTTCCTGTCTGTGCAGCATACTTATCTACAGCAGCGAGTGCTTTATATAAATCAGTAAACTTCTCTGCTTCAGTCAAATCAGCAAGATACTGGCCTACTTTAGACGGCTGTTTCTGCATTGCTGTAATAATTGTTTCATTAAACAACGCATTTTGACCTTCTTTGTATAGTGCTTTTATTCTATTATACTCATCTACCGTGTCTTTAGTTAGTTGTGTTTTAAATGTTTCAAATTGCCCTGGAGTTTTACCTGGGGACAAAACAGCATCGTCCATCGCTCTTTCAAAAGCAACCGCATATTTAGTATAGGCGGCTCCTTTGGTTGTAGTTGCTTTTCCAGGCTGAACTAAATCACTAGCCGACCCTGAGAAATTACTACGAAGGTCATGAGCAACACCAAACTCTACAAAATCATCTTGTGCAAGTACATCATCAAGAACTGCTTTGCGTTCTCCAGCAGCACCTTTAAATTTAGATTTTGCTAACTGATCATATTCTTGTTTTGCTGCTTGTTTAACACCACGCAAATCAACATAAACGCCGTTGTTTTGTGTTAATCCCTGGTAAAAAGGACGATACTTGTCTTTAAAAGCATCTCTAGCAGTAGTAATTAAACCTTGGAAATTCTCTCCTGCTGCTAATGTTAAAGGCTCTCCTGTTTGCAGTGCTTTTTGAAAAGAGTCAGATGTTTGAAGTGTATTCTTAACATCTTGTACTCCTTGAGTTAAAGCAGATTTAATTCCTTCTGTTTGTTTTGCAAACGCTTCAGCACCTGAAGGACCGCCTTTAATAATGTTTTCAATTATTTGTGTTGTAGTATCACCACTGAGTTGACCTCGTGTCAGTGTAGCGCCTTTTTGTGAAAAGAATCTTTGTGCTGCAATCCGTGGGTCTGTTACGTCAGAACTACTGCCTCCAAACTTACTTAGTTGGTCTTTGCCAATTTTTAATGCTTTACCGCCGACAATTACAGATAGGTTGCCTCCAACGTCCCAAGCGGCGTTTTCTACTAAGTTACCAATTACTTGCTTTCCAAATTCAGTAGAGAAAATATTTTTACCAGTTATTCCTGCTTCTCCAAACGTACCTAAAGCAGAGCCAATAGAAGAACCAACAAGAGATGGCAATAGTGCTCTTGCGGCAGTGCCTTCCCTGCCTAACTGTGCAATAGGTCTAATAAGACGTGCCTCCGGTGCAACAAAAGGAGCAAGGCCTCCTGCAATTGCTAAACCAGCAGGAAGTCCTGTTTCATCCCCAACAGGCCGAATATCTGGAAAAACTGGAGGCGAAATTGCTGCTGCAATATCTGAAGTAAACCTACCTGCACGCCGTTCTTGTGCTTGTGCTGCTGCTTCAGCGCCAGGCCCTGGTCCAATAGTTTGGCCGCCTGCACGTTCTAAATTGCGAATGTATTCCTCAAGATCAATCGCCATTATTTTATCCCTAGTTCTTTTTCAATAGAAAGACCTTCTTTTGCCTCTTCTATGCTTGCTCTTCCCTCTGCTGCTTTTCGTTGAATTGTTCTTAGTTTTGCAATCTTATCTCCAAACTGAGATTGAACAATATTTGCATTAGTAGAATAACGCTCTCTTTGCGGCAATCCAGATAATTTCTCATAAGTTAAAACTTGGGAAGTAATTTCATCTCTAATTTCACCAACAAGTTTTAAAATTGTTCCTGCTTCCTGACTAATGTTTGGTTTACTTTTAACAAGTTGGTCCAATTCTTTAACAGCAAGAGAGCCAGGAAATGCTCTAGCAATCTGTTGAACAAAACGAGCACTGATTGCATTGATGTACTCTGTATCTGAAGCCCTATCACTAATTGGTATGCCCACAGCCCCTAAAGCCTTTGATAGCCCTAATTTACCTTCAGCAAACTTACCAGTAAAAGCATTAGGTAAAATACGCTCTACTTCGTTAATCTGACGAAGAATTGGCTTTGCTGTGTTGTACGCTTGTCCTGCTTGTGTCCAAGCCTCTGCCTGCCCTGTAGCGTCTTTAGCAGCAAATGCTTTTTCAAAAGCGGCTCCTAAATCAATAGTCTGACCAGGACTTGCTAGTTTAAGAACTTTATTAGCATTTTCTAATATACGTTTTTCTTCAGGATTCAAATCTGAACGACCAGACAACTGCAACACAATATTGCGTGCCTGATCCAATGTACTGGCTTGCTTATCTTTATTAGCAGCAGCCAAGTTCTTAGTAATAGTAGACTTAATCAGTTCCTGTTGTTGTGTAAGTTTCTCTGCAACAAGACGAGCCTTGGTTGCTTTGTCAGTTAAACCTGCCTGACCATACGCATCTGATAGATAGTTCAGATAACCATCTAAGCCTTCTGTTTTAAGAATATCAGCACCGCCGGCACGAATCTCTTTAGATATACGGTCTTCTGCTTCTTTACTTGTCTCAATACCAAATAAGCCTTGACGCAATCCTTTCTCAACACCACCAAGAGCACGACCTAAGTCTTGGGAGGCTTGAAAGCCAGCAAAGCGAACACCTGCACCAGCAGGCAGTTGCGCCATCTTCAACGCCATTAAATCACGCTGTGCTTGGTATGTAGCCTGTTCCTGTGCAGGAGTCTTTGGTAAAATATCTGCAAACAGTTGTGTAGTAATATCTTCTTGAGCCATCGTTATTCCTTAATTAGAAAAACATACCGTAATCAATGTTACCAAATAAGTCGCCTGTACCAAAGCCAGACATAGCAGGAGCACTGGTAAATGCACTACCGGCAGAAAGACCACCAACGGTATTGGCTAATGCGTTTGCTCCAGTAAGCAAACCACCAGCACTGGTCAAAGCACCGCCAAGGTTACCGATACCAGACTGAACAGCCTGTGCAATCTGCTGTCTACGAAGAGCATCAATGTCAGCGGCACCAAGATTCAACTGTGTCTGTAATCCTAAACCGTACAGCCCTGCTTGTGCCTGTCGAGCAGCACCAGCCTGGGCCAACTGAGTCAGATTCAAGCCAAGGGTGCCAGCGGTAGCCAACTGTTGACGAGTGGCTTCATCGATACCAAGGCCTTGCGTCTGTAATGCTTGCGCCAGTGCTTGCTGACGTGCTGCCTCGCTTGTGCCATACTGTGTGGCTGCCAAGGCAGACTGTGCTTGTTGCGCTGCCTGTGTAGCCAGCAACGACTCAAGATAAGGATTAGTTGTCCTTGTAACACCACCAACAGTGGGAGCAGCCTGACCAAGGCCAAGAAGACCACGAGCACCCAACCGTGACAGCAGTGCTTCCTGCTCTCGCTGTCTTGCAGGTCCTTGGAGAGCCTCTAACTGACCGAATAGGGTCTGAGATGCTAAGGCAGGATTGATGGCACCTAGAGCCTCCTGTGACCTCTGAAGAGCAGCCTGTCGTAGATTCTGATACTCAGGAGCAGCGGTGGCGGTGGCACCAGTAGGTGTTACCTGTGATGTGCCAAGGCCAGTAGTGACAGTATACGGAGTAAACGGAACATTAGCGCCTGCACCAATCTGTTCCGCTCTTTGTGCAGCCTGTGTACCTAATCCACGCAAGGCAGCGGCATTCTGTTCTGCAAGATTGTTTGCTACAGCGGCCTGTGCTGCAGAACCCAGAACTTGGCCTACCTGACTGGAGGTAAGTTGCTGAACAAACTGACCTGCCTGATTAAATGCACGACCAAGGCTATCAATAGATAGACCATTAGAGGTAGTACCTAAGATGTCAGCAGCAAAGGTAGGTGAAACCACCCCACCAGCGCCTAATACACCGCCTCCAGCGGCCTGCGTAAGCAAGCCTGTACCACCACCCATACCAGCAATAGCGGGGGCTGTAGGAGCCGTTAAACCAAGGCCAGCGCCGGTCAAAGTTTCACCAGCACCAAGCAATCCTTGCATACCACCGACAGTCTCTAGTGTGCCAAGGCCGGCAGTGCTCAGGCCAGTGCCTAAGCCAGCGGCGGCAGTCTCTGCTGCAACGGTGGAGGGAAGCAGAGCACCAGCGGTTTCTGCGGCTACTGGGGCAGTCAAGCCAAGACCTCCTGTGGCAGTCAGCCCAGGTGCAGCCGTGCCGGCAGTCAGGCCAGTACCAAGGCCACCTGCCTCTGCTGCGATGGGGGCTTCTAAGAGGCCACCAGCAGATACAGGGATACCTGAAGCAACTGCACCACCAGTAGCGGTGGTAGCGGCTGCTATGGCAGCGGCCTCAGGAACACCTGCTGCTGCTAGAGTAGTGCCAATCTGCGATGCAGAAAGGCCCTGAGCAGCCAACTGTGCGGCATCAGCGGCAACAAAGGCAGCCTCTGAGGCAGTGAGCACCTCAGCGGCGGTGGTTGCTGATCCAAAGTCTACAGGGATGCCTGTCGTTGCTACGACTGTAGCGGCAACAACAGTTCCCCATCCACCAGGAATCTCTTCGTTGATGAAGTCATCAATATCCGAACCAACATCATTGATTGGGTCAAAGATATTATCTTGAACGAAGTCGCCAACATCTTGGACTACATCGCCAACGGCGTTGCCAACATCGCTAATAGCATCACCAACAAAGTCAACTGCGTCAGAAACTGCTCCACCCATTATTTTCTCCTATACCAAACATGGTATGTGTTTCCGTCCTTACCTGTTATCTCTTTCATAAACCCAAAGCCAAAATGTTTCATAAACTTAGTCTTTGGAGTATTTGTTTTGGGGTTGTGCAGAGCATACAAACTTGTGTTTAACATCTCTGTAAAATTAGCCCAATCCTTTTCCATCTGAGCCTTAACAGTCCTATTCCACTTACGGACTGCTATATGGAACCACAAAGTATTTTTATGATTCTCTAGCCAGGCTTCGTATTCTTTTCTTCTACAAATTGGTACTTTATTGGTCATTAAATGGTTCTTCCAAGCACTGAATAAATGTCTACTTTCTGTAATGAAACGACAGAACCATTTATCAATGCTTCGACACCAATTTGAACAATATTACCGCTACCGCTTAACTGTTGACGAATCTGCTCAAACGGAACAGACAGAGAATATTCACCAATGTTATATTCTGCTATACCGTATTCAGCAACACTGCTCGTAGGTGTGATAACTTGGATACTATCGTAGCCAGCAGTATAGTCGAAAGACCAACGAATGTCAAATGCTGTGTTACTTGATCCGAGCACTGTTAGCACAATCTTCTTGAGCATCTTAGTGACAGCGGGGCTACCGAAGTCAATGTACGGCGTATAGTAAGTAAAGGTGTACGCAGTGCTATTATCGGTATAGTTCTTGTATTCTGCTATGCCATTAGGCTTACCTAGATATAACTTATCATCATGCGTAGCCACAAAGGACGTAGGCGTGATGTTGTTCCAGATAGTTGTTCTAGCAGAACCGTCCTGCAAGAAGGCACGAATATCAAAGCAATAGGTATATCCGATAGTGGGCAACACTAACAGATAGAAAGCATCTTTCTCATAGTAGACGCTTCTAAATAACTTAACATCTTCCTGTGTTACCAGTGCTAGGAACTGGTCACGGACATTACGGCTTAGGTCACGCACAGGAGCAGACTTCTCCTGAATGGTGCGACCAAGGCTACGGATACCGCTATCAGATAAGAATATCAGGTCTGTGCCGATGTTTTGCACAGAATCTCTAGCAAGGCAACCAACACCTTTGATAGTGTCTGCTAATGCAAGGCTGCCCAAGTCATTAGCGTTAGAATACAGGATAATGTTATTAGTAGTAAAAATAACTAAGAAGTTATTATGTGCTGCTAGTGCAACAATCTTCTCACCGCCAGGAACAACCTGCTCTAGGTTAATCTGTCCAGAACTAGAGCCATTAAAGTCTGTGGTGTCCAGTAACACTGAGTAGTACACTGTCAGGTTATCTGTACCAATATCTGCTACCCAGAGCCGACCATAGGCAGCCAATGCACAGTTTGGTGTAAAGGTAGTTACAGTGTAGCCAGAAGGTGCAGCGCCTACGTCAACCAGCCGCTGAAAGCCAAAGGAACCAGTATGTGCATGGGCAGTAGAGCCTAGTTTGTGATACACCAGTGCCGGCTGGTCTTTCTGCACAAGATAGGCATGAGCAGACAGATTTAGTCCACTTTCGTACTGTGCCTGCACAATCTGCCAGTTATTATCTGTGATGCTGTATGTCAGATCAGCACTGTTGGTGCTGTTACGGACAGGCATCTCTGTTAGCGTTGTTGTGCCAGTGTATAGTTTATTGTTGCCAGTGCTGATAAAGGTATAGGTGCCATCACCGTTAGCAAACTCAAACATTGCTTCTGGAGCACTGCCTGTGCCGCCAGATGTAGTAACGTAGCCCCATCCTTTACGAGAAGCAATACGACCAGATTGGTCAATCACTGCATTGAACGCCTCAAGCGCAAACGCAGTATTCAGATTGATACCTGAATCCTGGTTGTTTACTCCAAAGAAGCCTGGAGATGTAATCGATACTGCTTGTAGTGGTTTATTCGGCATTATACTGAATACCAAATAGTCTCATCAGGATGCCGTGCTGCTTCCACAGCAATGTAATCTAATAAGGACTGCTTTGCTACCGCATATTGACTGCTAACATTGATACCGCCATCCTCACCACGCTCTTCAATGGCCTTTGCCCATGCCAGCAGTACAATCGGTTTAGAAGGGATAGAAACAGAGTCTGTACCGCTGGATAGATCAGCAGTAGGTACAACTAAGTCTAACTTAACAGAATAGGTATTATCAGGGATAGGGAATAGGTCAACCTTGATGTCCCCGCCAGCACTAATACCATTAAACTGATAATATGCAGGCTTTCCCTGTGTTGGGTTAGCCATAAGTTGTAACTGGTCTGTGAAGAATGACTTATTGCGCTGCTCTAAGAAAGCACGGTTAGTGCTATCATAAATCTGTAGTAACCGAGCACGGTCACCGGCGCCAGTGACAGCATAGTTGTATGTACTAGCGGAAGTAGTAATAGTAATAGTAGTTCTTAATGCTTCCCAATTCCAAGCATCTTCTACTTCACGCTTTGCATCATTAACTAGACTACCGATGAGGGATGAATAGTCATTCTGTGTAACACTAGACACTGTAGACTCACGCAATCGCGTAAGCACATCGTTCACCATAGATAAATATGTAGTAGCCATTTAGCCGTGCCTTTGTAAATATTCTTCTAACTCTGTAGAACTTTCTTGTGTTTCATCATAATTTAATAAATATAATCTTGCAAATTCTAATAATATTGGATCGTCTTTAAAATGTCCCAATCCAAGATTGCAGTTAGTACAAAGTTTTCCTCTTACTTTTAAAGTTGTGTGGCAGTGGTCAGTAACTAACATAGTTTCAGTACCACAAATTATGCAATTTTTTATTTCATCAAACTTATGCCACTCTTCTTTTTGAATACCGTCTGGCGGTTTTCTATATTGTTTTCTATACTTTCGTCTACAGGTTCTACACCAACTATCTAATTTACTATTTGTTTTTTTATTTGGAGGAAAGTTATCTAATGTACCTTCATATTCAACTTTACATTTAGTACATGCTAACACTCCCACTTACGTCTTGCCTTTCTTAAACGACTATTAGGGTCTTTTGCCGCTTCTGGATACATTTTCATTTGGCCCTCAGAGCGAGCACAAAATGACTTACGCCGTGCTGCAGCCTTGGGAGACTTCTTAGCCTCTTTAGAAGACACTGGAGGCTTTAGGTTAGCGCCTTCCTTAGCCTTGAAGTATGCCCTGCCTTTAGCGTTTAAACCGCCTTCAGGATTCTGATAGACTTTCTTGACCATTATTTCTTCGCAGTCTTCTTTGCTTCTCTAAATGCTTTAGCAGTGGGAGCGCCTTTGGTGCCTGGCTTACGCATCTTCTCGCCAGAGCCTTCCTTAATACGCTTACGCTTGGCTTGGATATTGGCGTATAGTCCTGGTTTCATCGACCTCTCCCTGCTTTCTTCTTAGCAAGACCAGCCATTGATAGGCCAACAGCGATAGCCTGTTTCTGTGGCTTGCCAGACTTCATCTCTTTACGAATGTTCTCAGAGACAGTCTTTTGTGAGTAACCCTTCTTTAATGGCATATCAGTGCTCCTATGTTTGTTTAATAACGGCTAACTGCGTGGTTAATTCTAGTGTTACAATACAAGATGCATTAGTTGCACCAGTCTCAATCTGTGCTCTGATTTCATCGCCTTCTTCTAAGACTACATAGGCTTGTCCATCTATTCTTAGAAAACCAGCAGCAGTGATAGGATAGTTGTGTGTAATATAAACTTCTGTATTAGCACTTGTATCGTACCACCAGCAATTAAAGTTCTTTGCTGATGAGGTACCGTTTAGAGCATACAATAAAGTCCAATTACCAACCTGTCTTGGTGGCACAGTAAATATAGTAGTCTTAGTACCGGCTACTAGATTAACACCGACAGATACTGACCTCATTTCTTACCAAGCCACTTTTGTACGGTGTCAGTCTCGTAGATACGAAAGGATGTCCATACGATAGTAAATAGCGCAGCAATAGCAGGTAGAATCTCTGCTAATGTGCCTATGACAGTAACCACTGACAATGCGTCAGTGGCTTGCTTGATACCTTCTGTTGCCTGTGCCATTACGGTAGTCCTCTCACAAACTCTTTAGCGTCAGACATCACAACGCCATCAGCGTCTTGTAACTCTGCGCCGCTCTTTAGGTATTCTTGAAACGGGGGATGCTCTGCTGTGCAGGTCAGGCGGCATAAGCCATCGTCATCAATGCGAGCAAAAACAGTTTGACCGTCAATAACGGAATGGATTTTGTAAATCATAGTTCGGCGCTCCATGCGAGATATACACTAGCAGCCAA
>Ga0315902_10006085_pt1 | contig 16829 bp, 12 predicted proteins | sample LakEriMetagenome_9_FD_203523 | JGI IMG/M metagenome (GOLD analysis project Ga0315902, IMG submission 203523) | Freshwater fungal communities from buoy surface, Lake Erie, Ohio, United States - Buoy 12 MA117 | ecosystem: Environmental > Aquatic > Freshwater > Lake > Lake biofilm | place: USA...
TCCTTTCACACGATTCAGAGAGAAAAAATCTTTCAGCACCATTTCGGCCTGGCCCTTGCTGAAGGTGTTACTTTTACCGGGCACACTCACGTCTACCATATTATCAAAATATTTCGCCATTTTTTCAGCGCTGCCGGCACGTAAGGCTGCCACCACATCTTCCTTTTGGGTAAATGCAGTGAGCAGAAGCAACAATGTGCCCGTCAGCAATAAGACACCGAATGTACCTGTATGTTTCATTTTACTTCTTTTGTTTCAAATTGTACGAAAAACATGCCAAAGGCATAACCGGATGACAAGTGTGCCGACCGGAAAGCTGCCCGGAGACAGCATAAAGAAATGATTTTAATTCAAATAAAGTAGCTTTGCCCCGTTAAAAAAACTGAGTTTAAGAAGTAACATGCACCGGTCAGATCGGCCGTGTATACAGAATCTGATCAATATGAAAGAAAAAAAAGCAATTCTGGTGATTATGGACGGTTGGGGACTGGGACAGGTACCCGCTGCTGATGCTATACAAAACGCACAGGTTCCCTTTGTAAAAAGCCTGTACAGTCTGTACCCGAATACCACGCTTACCACCTGTGGCGAAGCCGTGGGCCTGCCGGATGGACAAATGGGCAATAGTGAAGTAGGACACCTCAACCTCGGAGCAGGACGCATTGTGTACCAGGAATTACAGCGTATTCATGTAGCTGTAAGGACGGGCGAGTTTGCAGCCAATAAAACCCTGAATGAAGCGATTGCTTATGCAAAGAATAATCAGAAAACCCTGCACCTGATCGGCCTGGTAAGTGACGGGGGCGTGCATTCACATACCCAACATCTGAAAGCGATCACCCAATTATGCAAAAGCAACGACTTCCACCAGGTAAGGATTCACGCCTTCACCGATGGACGCGATACCGATCCTAAAAGCGGCTTGGGCTACCTTACCGACCTGCAGCAATACCTGCAACAGACAACAGGTGTGATTGCTTCTGTAACCGGCCGTTACTATGCGATGGACCGCGACAAACGGTGGGAACGCGTGAAACTGGCTTATGATGCACTTGTTCATGGAACCGGAGAACAAACCGCAGATGTATTACAGGCTGTTGCCGCTTCGTATCAAAAAAACGTCACAGATGAGTTCCTGCAGCCCATTATTAACAGCCAGGTAACTGATGGCACCATCAGGGAAGGTGATGCGGTTATCTGTTTTAATTTCCGTACAGACCGTTGCCGCGAAATCACACAGGTACTTACCCAGCAGGACATGCCGGAGTTTGGCATGAAAAAGTTAAACCTGCATTACACCACCATGACGGAGTATGATAAAACCTATCAGAACGTACATGTGATTTTTGAAACAGATAACCTGACTAAAACTTTGGGAGAAGTGCTGGAACAACACGGAAAAAAACAAATCCGTATTGCAGAAACTGAAAAATATCCGCACGTAAGTTTCTTCTTCAGTGGTGGCAGAGAACAACCATTTGAAGGGGAAAAAAGAATCATGATTCCTTCTCCCAAAGTAGCCACCTACGACCTGAAACCCGAAATGAGCGCGCTGGAAGTAACGGATGCCATTGTGCCGGAAATAGAAAATGAAACCGCCGATTTTATCTGTCTTAATTATGCCAACGCAGACATGGTGGGCCATACCGGCGTCTTCAGTGCAGCCATAAAAGCGGTTGAAACAGTAGACGCCTGTGTGAAACGGGTGGTAACAGCCGCACTGGATCATGGCTATACTGTTTTCCTGACTGCAGATCATGGCAATGCGGATTATATGATTAACGAAGATGGAACTCCCAATACTGCACATACACTCAACCCGGTTCCTTTATTTGTCATAGACAAAGACTGGAGCGGAACGGTCAAACCCGGTAAGCTGGGAGATATTGCACCCACCATTCTGTCAATGATGCAGCTGCCCATCCCCGGAGAAATGACAGGCGAAGTGTTAATCTAGTTGCAATGTGAATTGGCGTGTTCAACATATAATTCTTTGGTGCCTGGCAGTACTAATGGCCCTCCCATTAGCACTGACTTCTTTTCTACAGTTGAAACAACTTTATGTGCAGTGGGAAATGTTAGAACAGCTGGAGCAAAAAGAATTACTGACACTTACAGCAGATAGCAAGGATATACAGTGGATACGGCAGGGAAGAGAGTGTATGGTTCAGGGTCGTTTATTTGATGTGAAATTTGAAAAGAAAAACGGGAACCGTATCACACTTACCGGCCTTTATGATGAAAGAGAAAAAGAACTAAAACAGTTGATTGACAAGCATAGCAAACCCACCCATGAATCCTATTCACTCCGTCAGCTCTTTTTTTTACTGACACAGCTATCAGTACCGCAAATACAGATATACAGTTTTGAATCTCTTGCCTTACAAGTAAAGGCAAACCGATCTGTAAAGCCTTCTTTTTACTCGGGTCCCAGCTTTGATCTGCAGGATCCTCCGCCCGACAGAGCTCTTACAATTACTGGCTAATTACAGCAGGCATAATCAAGAACAGCCTCCGTGGTTACTTCTGTACAGGTAACGGCAGGAGATCAGCCATTGTTCTTTTAATGCTTACAGCTGCTACAGATTGGCCTGCGTTTTACCAACAATTAACCGTCCGGACATTTAATTTCAGAAAGAAGAATTGTTATTCTTTGTGCTGCCTATAAAGCACAAATACACTTACAAGACAATGAAATGAAGAGATATTCAGCGTTCTTTTATTTCTGTTGTATACCGCTTCTGATGCAGGCTCAGGTAAAACCCGGATCAGACACCGCTGTTAAAAACCTGGAGGAAATCATTATCTCTTTCAATAAATGGGAACAGAATCAAAATGAGGTGCCCAACAAAATTGTGAAAGTAACACAGGAGCAGATTTTCCGGAATAATCCACAGACTGCTGCCGATCTGCTCAGCCAGACAGGTGCTGTGTTTGTACAAAAAAGTCAGCTGGGAGGTGGCAGCCCGATGATCAGAGGCTTTGCCACCAACCGTGTACTGCTGGTTGTAGATGGAGTTCGCATGAACAATGCTATATACCGAAGTGGTAATGTGCAGAATGTATTGTCGGTGGATGCGTTGGCACTCGAAACGACCGAGGTCATTTTCGGACCGGGTTCTCTTATTTATGGCAGTGATGCCATTGGTGGTGTAATGGATTTTCATACGCTTCAGCCACGGCTTTCTTCAGACGGAAAGCTGCAACTGAAAGGAAGCAGCCTGGTACGTTATTCATCAGCCAACATGGAAAAAACAATACACGCCGACATCAACCTTGGAGGTAGAAAATGGTCGTTCCTTACCTCTTTCACCAACAGTAGTTTCGATGACCTGAAAATGGGTAAAAACGGTGGACCACCGGGTTACTTTCGTAATGAATATGTAGAGCGGATCAATGACAAAGACAGCATCGTACAAAATCCCGATCCAAGAATCCAACGCTTCAGCGGCTATAACCAATGGAACCTGTTACAGAAAGTACGCTTCAGGCCAGGCAGACATCTGGATCTTGTTTATGGATTTACGTATGCATCCACAGGTGATGCACCCCGTTATGACCGGCTGATCCAATACTGGAATGGCCGCCTCCGCTTTGCAGAATGGAAATATGGACCCATGATCTGGGCAATGCATAACCTGCAGCTCCTGCTTACAAGGAAAACCAAATTATATGATGAAGTACGCATGACTGCTGCCGTTCAGGATTACCAGGAAAGCCGTATTGAAAGGGCCAGGGGAAACAACCGGCGCACCATTCAAACAGAGAAAGTTCTTGCCTGGAGCTATAATACCGATGCCGTGAAAAAAACAAAGCATGGAGAGTTGTTTTACGGGGCCGAACTGGTTGTTAATAAAGTCAACTCCTATGGCAAACAGGTTAATATTACAGATAACAGTTCCGCAATCTTTGCATCACGGTACCCAGACGGAAGTTTATGGAGCACCTCCGGACTTTACGGTAACTATAAAGTAAATCTGAATCCGAAACTAACGATCACTTCGGGTATCCGTTTCAGTTATAATACACTTTCCGCCACTTTTGACAAAACTTTTATTCCTTTCCCCTATGAATCATTGGTCATAAGAAAGGGAGCGCTGACCGGTAATATGGGTTTCGTATACCGGGCATCCGGTAACTGGCAGTTCAATGCAATGGTTGCCACAGGCTACCGTATGCCCAATATTGACGATATCGGAAAATTATTCGAAAGTATCCCCGGCAATATTACGGTTCCCAATCCGGGGCTTCAGCCGGAATATGCCTGGAATTTTGAAGCAGGTATTGTAAAGCAACTCCCGGGGCAATACAAGCTGGAACTGAATGTATTTCATACCCTGCTTGACAATGCAATCGTTCGAAGACCGGCAACATTTAACGGAGCAGACAGCATTATGTTCAATGGAGTACTGAGCAGGGTGGAAACACTGCAGAATGTTGCAAGAGCCACTGTAACAGGTATGCAATTTTCGGCCGACGTAACAATACTTAAAAACTTGTCTGTTATCACCCACGCAAACTGGATAACCGGTAAAGAAACAGACGACATAAAAGATGAAGAGGTTCCGCTGCGGCATGCACCTCCGTTTTACGGCAGTACCCATTTCCGATTCCGCTATAAAAAATTTTTTGGAGAGGCCTATATCGTATACAACAGCCAGATATCTAATAAAAACCTGGCGCCCAGTGAGCAGGCAAAAACCGATATTTATGCAAAGGATGCAGATGGAAAGCCCTACAGTCCTGGATGGCACACCTTTAACCTGAAGGCAACCTGGGAGCCAACAACGCATTGGATGCTTAGCGCGGGATGGGAAAACATTACCAACCGGTTGTACAGACCTTACTCATCCGGAATTACAGCAGCCGGATCAAATTTAATTATCAGCGTCCGCTACCACTTTTAAAAAAATATTACATGATCAAAACCGTAATTGCAAAAAAAACCAGGTGGTACCGTAAACTACATAGACAAATAGCATCGCTGTTGTTTGCTTTTTTTCTGCTAATCAGTATAACTGGACTGTTACTGGCGTGGAAGAAGAACACAGGCGGATACCTGCTGGCAACAACCTATGAAGGTACCAGCCCCGTATTATCCAACTGGCTTCCGCTGGATTCACTTCAGAAAATAGCGGTTGCTGCATTGCATGCACAGGTTTCCCCGGAACTTTCTTCGGCAATCGACCGGATCGATATCCGTCCAGATAAAGGAATGGCAAAAATTGTCTTCCGGGATCATTACTGGGCCCTGCAGCTGGATGGAGCTACCGGTAAAGTACTCCACCTGGAACGAAGAAGAGCTGATTTCATCGAGCACCTTCACGACGGATCACTGCTGGATCGTATCACCGGCAGTAAGAGTCTTAAATTGATTTACTCCTCTGTAATGGCATTGGGCCTCTTGCTGTTAACCATCACCGGCTTCTGGCTATGGTATAACCCCAGGCGAATCAAAAAAGGCAGACGAGAATAGGAACCTTCCGTATTTGCAGAAACTGGTACATTTATTAACTGCTATAGCAGAAAAGAACACTCAAAAGCAGCGAAAATTACCAGAAAAATGTCTAAATTCAGGGTTGCAAACCCAACTTGAATGACGGAGGAAGCAATCTTTCAGGGATGTCTTCACAAAAAACCGGCAGCTCAGCAGGAGCTCTATTCCCGTTACAGCCCTAAGATGCTGGCGGTATGCTACCGTTTTGCCCGAAACCGGGAAGATGCAGAAGACATGATGCAGGAAGGCTTCATCAGAGTATTTACTCAGATTCATCAGTTCCAGGGAAAAGGTTCTTTTGAAGGTTGGATCAGACGTATTATTGTACACACCTGCATTAATCATCTGAAAAAGTACAAGAAGTTTAATGACAGTGTGGACATCACACTGGCACATAACCTCCTGGTCCGTGAAGAGACTGTCTCTGCCGTAATCCAGGCCAAGCAGATTACCGAATGTATCCGCAGCCTTCCAATGGGTTACAGAACCGTATTGAATCTTTTCGCCATTGAAGGCTACAGCCACAGGGAAATTGCACAGCTGCTGGATATTGAAGAAAGTACCAGCCGCTCGCAGTACACCCGGGCCAAAGCAATGCTGGAACAGATTCTGATTCAGAAAAAAATCATCTTACAGCCAAAGCGGCAGGATGATTGGGTTGCAGCAGCCCATGCTCGGTTTTAAATTATCCGTACCAAACTAACAAAACTGATTATGGAGCGGAACATGTACGAAGAAAATTCATTTGAAAAGATCCTGAAACAAAAAGCAGATGCATTCCGCATGTACCCTTCGGATAATGTGTGGGATGCTATCCGGCAACAGATTGATAGCCCCAGGTCAGGCTTAAGCCGGCCGGTAACTGTACTTTTCATTTTGATATTAACAGCCTCCTCACTGGTGATTTCGAAACAACAGTACCGAACAGTTCCCGCTACAACCTTAGTACTGAATGAGGAAAGATCTGCAAACCCGTCTGAAGCAAATAGATTGAGCAGCCGTTATGAAAAATCTCACCCACAAAAAAAGCCTTTGACTTCCGGAAGCATCGTTCATGAATCAGTCCGGGATGCATCCCCTGCAGAAACAGTAGTTATAGCAGTTCCATCCAATGAAAATAATACAGCATCCCTGCCGCCGGATGAAGCAGATTTATCTATCTCGTTGTTAAAAGAAAAAGCAGCAACCCTACGTGTCAGCACTTCTTTACAGGATATCTCATTCCCAACAACTGCAGCATCAGAACAGGAACAACCTGCATTGACGGCAGGCAACAGTGTCCCGGAACCTGAACCGGCATCCAACCCCGAGAATATAAGCGATGCTGCTATGAATCTGGAAGTGGCAGTTCCTGTTCACATCAAATCAAAACCAAGAAAAGAGCTGCAATTCTATATTACCCCATCCGCCAGTTACCGGGTTTTATATATTGATAATAAAATCAATATCGGCAATCTGCGTTTGAATCCTGAAAACGCAGTTTCGCACCAGGTTGCTACCGGTTGGGAAGGTGGTATTGCTCTTTTATCGCCCGTAACAAAAAGGTTACGCCTGAAAACCGCGCTGCAGGCAAATTATACCCGCTACAGGGTTAATGCAAGCCAGTCGGGACCAGAAGTTACCACCGTTACACTTACAACATTCAACCGTATTCAGCGGCTTACCACCCTGCGGAATTCAGAAGGCGCTTTACCCAGGAGTCTTGAAAATCAAACCTTACAGATTTCTCTTCCTCTGGGCCTTGAATACCGCCTGATTGGCAACAAACAGCTCTCTCTGAATCTTGCAGCAACACTGCAGCCAACCTATATGCTGAATGCCACCGGTTACCTCGTAACCACCGATTACAGGAATTATATCAAAGCACCGGATCTGTTACGTCGCTATAATCTCAACTCAGGAATCGAGGGTTTTGTACGATTTAAAACAAAGTCGGTCGATATCCAGGCCGGCCCGCAGTTACGTTATCAGCTGTTTTCAAATTCAAAAGGGAAATACCCGATACAGGAACACCTTATAGACTACGGATTTAAAATCGGTGTAATAAAAACCCTGAAATAAAAGGCCGGTTCCCCCTGAGACTCCTCTTACCTGCATTTCATTACTTCTATTCAGCTAATTTTACGGCATGAACCGGGTAATCACGATACTGGCTTGTATGTGCCTGGCTGCCGGAACAGGCAGCTGTAATCAGAAAAAGAAAGACAAACAACAGGAGTTTATTGACATTGCCTCTTACCTGAAAGGTCAATTGAAATATATTGATTCTGTACCACATGGCTATTTAAAAATCAACGTAAGGGATTCGTTGCAACCCGACTCCGTGTATCTCACCTTGCAACAAGTAAAAGATCTTGCTGCAGGTTTCCTGGTACCAGAACTGGAACTAAAGAAATTCAGCAAGCGGTTTGAAGAAACAAGTTTTGCCGATGCAACACTTCAGAGCATTACTGTTACATATACTTCTGTCAACAAAAACAATTCAGTTGAGCGTGTAGATGTGTACGTCAATCCTCAAAATGGGGAAATAGCCCGGGTCTACCTGGTACAGAATACCATAGCCGGTGATAACCCCGTAAAAAAACAACTGCTCTGGACCCATAATAAAGGATTCACAATTATCACCACTCATTCAGGAAACGGACAAACAGACAGCACCATTACAGAGCAGGTCATCTGGCAATAGTACATGCAATGACACAAGAGCAATTCCGGACCATATCGGTTTCAATCCCCACAGAGCCGGGTGTTTATAAATACTTCGATAGTAACGGCCAGCTTTTGTATGTGGGTAAAGCAAAAAATCTCAGAAAAAGGGTTTCCAGTTATTTTTTAAGGAATCAGGCGTCTTATAAAACAGCGGAACTTGTACGTCGCATTCATAAGATTGATTATACCATTGTTGAGACCGAACAGGACGCCCTCTTTCTTGAAAACTCACTCATCAAACAGTTCCAGCCCCTATTTAATATCGACCTGAAAGACGACAAGACGTATCCGTTCATTGTAATAAAAAACGAACCCTTTCCGAGAGTATTTCTGACACGGAGAAAGTACCCGGACGGTTCCCACTACCTGGGGCCGTTCACCTCGGTGGCGAAAGTGAGAGAACTGCTCGAACTGATACGACAGAACCTGCCCATCAGGAACTGCAAACTGAACCTGACTGCTGAAAATATCAGGAAGCAAAAATTCAAAGTGTGTCTCGAATATCATCTTGGTAATTGTAAAGGCCCCTGTGAAGGGCTTCAGACTGAAGAGGACTATCAGCAAAACCTGGAACAGGTACGCAATATTCTTAACGGCAACCTGCAACCGGTTATCCGGCACTTACAGGCAGAAATGAAAAAAGAAGTAGAGCAGCTTCATTTTGAAAAAGCGGCTGTTATCAAAAAGAAAACCGAATACCTCGAAACATACCGCTCCCGCTCCGGTGTCATTCATCCGCGGCTAGGCAACCTGGATGTATTCTCTATCAGGCTTTATAAAAACAAAGCCTTTCTGAACTATCTGATGGTGCAGAATGGCAGCATTATACAAACGGAAAACATCGAAGTACAATGCAAACTGGATGAAAGCGAAAACGAAATACTGGCTTTCATGATCGGGCATGTAAGAAACACATTTAACAGTAAATCGACTGAATTAATTCTTCCCTTCGAAGTGGAATTTCTGAAACATGATTTCACTGTAACTGTGCCTAAAGCGGGTCCCCGCAAGAAATTACTGGAACTTTCTGAAAAAAATGTAACCCACTTTCTGAATGAATACAAACGGAAGGAGGCACTGCACCTTACTGATAACCATAAACCGGCTGCCGCCGCTGTATTATCTGAATTACAGGAAGAATTACATTTAAAAGAGCTGCCGGTCCATATTGAGTGCTTTGACAATTCAAATTTTCAGGGAAGCTACCCGGTATCGGCCATGGTTTGCTTTAAAAACGGCGTTCCCAGTAAGAACGACTACCGGCATTACAATATCAAAACCGTAAAGGGGATTAATGATTTTGAATCCATGAAAGAAGTGGTTTACCGCAGATATAAGCGCTTACTGGATGAGCAGGCGCCACTTCCACAGCTGGTAATCATTGATGGAGGAAAAGGCCAGTTATCGGCAGCTGCAGAAAGTATACGGGAACTTCAGTTACAACAGCAACTGACATTGATCGGACTCGCAAAAAATGTGGAAGAAATATTTTTCCAGGGCGATAAGGAATCACTAAAACTACCCTACCAGTCAAATTCCCTGAAACTCATACGAAGTATACGGGATGAAGTCCACCGCTTTGGCATTACTTTTCACCGGCAAAAACGAAGTAAAGGAGCTTTTCAGAATCAATTGGAAGGAATTCCCGGAATTGGGAAAGCAACACAGGAAGCATTGCTGAAGCAATTCCGCTCTATGGCTAATATGAAAAAAGCATCGCTGGAGGAATTAAGCAAAGTGACCGGACTGAAAAAAGCACAGCTTCTTAAAGAATATTTCAAAAATTTATGACCAGGACCTAAATAAAAAAAGGGGCCAGGATAGACATCCAGCCCCGTCTTTAAAATCCAATATCCTATGAAAAACCAGTTCAAAGATACAAATAGAAAAGACAAAATCAATACCACAATTGGGGTATTTTTTAAGATTTATTACCTACCAAACCGTTTATTCGATAATTATTAATAATTAAACAAATAGTCTCATTCTCATTTCACTAGCAATGGGCATTCCAGCCACATATCATTGCCTCAAAAGAAGCATACAATGCTTCCTGTTAGTTGCACAATTGTTGTACTGACACTACTAGCCCTTCTGCCATTTTCAAAATTGGGAAAACAAAAAAGCCGCCCAAAGGGACGGCTTTTTTCAAAATAAGTTATCGGTTAATAAGACCAGAGATCCTGTTCGTAGTTGAAAATTTTCTCCTTGATATTATCGCCTTCGAGTAAACGGAGAATGGGATCTTTTATGTAAGAACGCAAGGTTCTGTCATAAGGATTATCCAGTGTTGACTTGGTGATATAACTGCTGAACATACGGTTTTCGAACAATTCCTCCCAGGTCATCCGTGCTCCGTAGTTTTTTCCATTGAATGCCTCGTATTTAGATAAAAGCGGACGGCAATCGGGATAATATACCCAAAACATGGGAGCAAATTCCGGAGAACCCGGTATCAGGTCGGTTCCATCGCTTCGTGTTAGACGTTTCATAGGCGCAATACCGAGGATACGTACAAACATGCGGGAAGATTCTTTATCAAACACCCATTCTTCTTTGATACGGAAGCGGTAGATGCTGTCAGGATCCACCTCACGGGCCCGTACCTGGTACTCTTTAATGTCACCATTCATATCATATACAGGTACCGTATCCAGACCACCGGAGAACGCTTCCATCACTTTTGCAGGAGTAATTGGCGTTGTAAAACGGTCGTCGTCGGTAGAAAAGGCGGTAATTTCCCGGTTACGGATCGCTTTCAGCAGGATGGCAATGAAACGTTGGTTTCCATTATCCTCATCAGCAGCAAACCGAAAGGCCAGATTCATTTTTTCCCTGGTATCTATTTCTCTCCATACACGTTGCCGGTAAACTGCATCGTCTTCCCGGATATGCTCATATGCAAGCGGCTGACGATCTTTGATCAGGTTACGCTCAATAGAAGCATCATTCCTCAAGGAAGGTTTAATCGTATCGAGTGCAGCATTACCAGTAGAAGGAACCACCACAATCGGAATGCCCGACTGAGGTTTATTCGTGGGCTGCTGCTGATTATTATTGCCATAGCTTGACTGCTGCTGGTTTTGTGTGCCATAACCAGACGATTGTTGCTGCTGGTTCTGTGTACCATAACCAGACGATTGTTGCTGCTGGTTCTGCGTACCATAACCGGATGTTGCAGCCGGACGTTTGGTGCTGGTACGTTTCTTCTGCTGTGCCTGTACGGATACCGACACCAGCAAACCGGCAGCTAACAATCCCAAAGCAAGGTTTTTCATTTTCATTTCGAAAAGTTTAATACAGATTAAACGCAATTGTTGGCAGTTTTCTTGTGTTGCCTCCTGGTCCTACAGCTTTGATTTCATCCAGTACAACTGTTGTACCGGGACGGCAACGGTTAATCAGATCCTGAACGGGTGCAAATGAGTTACCCTGAATGGCGGGGCGTACCCCGGGAGATTCCTGGAAACCAGCACCTGTTGCGTAAAAAGTATAGCTTGTAACCGTAAAGTTTACGCCCTCGAAAACAAAGTCCTTTAAATCGGCACGTACACCCTGCTGGGCTTTGAATACGTTGGCGGGCATACGTCCACCTGTACTGGCTCCCACCATCGGCGTGGGGTCTGGAACCGATTTCACCCGGAAATTAAACTGAGAGGTCTTGCCATCAGCATTCACAGTTACTACTGCTGTTCCGGGTGTAGAGGGGCTTGATATATATTTACCGGGTCCGATTTTGCGGAGTGACCCGTTATTGACACTTGCGGTTACTTTTTCATCACCCACATTACCTCCGGTTACGGCCAGCTCATTTTCCAGGCCGATGTATAATACTTTTACTTTTTCAGCACTTACGAAAGCACCTGTGGGCGTACCTACCGTGTATTCGATTTTTGTTTCACGCACCTGGTCTTTACCATCCTGATCTTTGTAGCGGATAACAACCGGTACGGAGCCGCTTGAGTTACCCACTGCCGTTTTAAATATCGCCACTCCATCTTCGTTCATTGGTACCTGGCGGCCACCAATCACCACCTGGGGAAGTACGTTTTTACTGAAAGCTCCTATACCAGCCGTAATCTGTAATTCCTGGCCAGGAAACAAATAAGTAGAGTTGGCACCTACAATGGGTGAGTAGGTATCAAAACGTACCACTACCTGGCCCACACGGTTATGAAACTCGGTTACAAAGCGGTTTTCAGAAGTTTTAACGTCATTCTGAAACTTACTGAGAATAGTTAACGCTGCAACGGTAGGTGTCATGTAAAAATAGGAAGACGACCAGGTTACATCTGCCAGTTTGGTGGTGGTTGACTTGGGGATTTCCAGGTTGATGGGAATTGTTTTTTCAAGCAACTTACCCACTTCAGGATCAATGGCAAGTAAATCCGCCTTGTATTTGGTAAGTTTCATCAAAAGCGTATCACCCAGTTTCTGCTTTACGAACATAAGACTCGTAAAGTTGGTATTATCTTCCTTGAATTTTGAATTAGGATCAGTGGGGTCAAAGCCGTTAGCCACTTTCAGTCTCAACTTAATTTCATCGATATAAGAAGTGATTTCCTTTGTAAGCTGGATAGCCCGTTCTGCCTTGGGCATCCATTCAGCTGCTTTGTCCTTTGAACTCGGATCTGTCAGCTTCTCTTTAAAGGATGCCATAATTGTTTCGGTAGAAGCGTTTACCACACGGCTGGTTGTGGTAAGACTGTTATCTACTACTTTAAAGGCATTGATAATCTCTGCTGAAACGTTCAGGGCTAACAGTGCAGTTAACACCAGATACATCAGGTTGATCATCTTCTGCCGGGGCTCTTTAGGTAGTGCCATGATGTTCGGATTTTGGTTTAATTCTGGTTCTGATTTTTCTTACTGTTCCTGCACAGCTTAACGGCCCTGCATGGCATTGATCATATTGCCATAGATATTGTTGAGTGTTCCAAGATTCTTAGCCAATGATGCGATCTGATCATGAGCTCTCTTGGCGTCGTCTACACTACCCTGCATGGCTTCAGAAGCCTGAACCAGGTTTCCATAGAACTTATTCATAGCTTTCAGGTGGTTGTTGGTATCCTGAAGTTCGAGTTCATAAATTGTATTGAGCGAGCTGAGATTTTTTGTCATCGCCTGTACCTGTTCGTGGAACTGTTTGGTACCCTCGGCAGCGCTGTTAAAAGAAGATACAGAGGAAGCAGCCTGCTGATAAGCATCTTTCATTCCACCCAAAGCTGTTGCGGCTTCTTTTGTTCTGGCACTCAAATCACCAGTGGCAGCCACCACATCTGTTACATCTTTCATACCACCAACAGTTGTGTTCAGTTTCTGAAAGTTATCACTCAGGGAGCGCAGACTTGCAGGTGTGATTTCAGCATCCTGCAGCATTTTGTCAAGAGAAGCCAGTGCAGGTGTACCACCAGCGGCTTTCGCAGGCGCATGATCTTCATGCAGACCATAGCCCTGTGTTGACAGGTAGGCATATACAAGGAAGATACCCGCTTCTGTCAGCAGACCGATTGTGAGCATAAGATCCGCGAAGGAAAGGTGAAGGATTTTGGCCCATGCACCAAAGATTACTACTGCCGCACCAAGAGAAACAATAATGTTTGAAATTTTTTCGGTGGATTTAGAAACTGCCATAAGAGTTGGTTTTAAATGTGCTTGATTCGAGATGTGGTTACATCAACAGCCTGTCTGGCTGTTGATGTGGTTATAAATTATTGAATTGGTTTCATGTAAGAAAGGCATTAGCGCTTCCGCATCATGGGTGGAAGATCAATTACACAGCGGAAGCCTACATATGATTTTGAGGTATCCTGGTATTCATAGGCGCGTGTGCTGGTTTGAAGGAAATATCCAACATCTTTCCAGCTGCCTCCACGAATTACTTTACGTTTCATTCGGGGAGGATCACTGTCTTTCGCGTTGTAACGTATATCAGGATTCAGATCATGAGCAAAATTATAACCGCCTTCATAATACAATGATCCGGTCCACTCTGCCACATTTCCAGCCATATTATACAACCCAAAGTCATTGGGCCAGTATGCATCCGCTCTCACCGTATAGAAACCACCATCCTCCGGATAATTACCACGTCCGGGCTTAAAGTTGGCCATTAAACAACCTTTCCGGTTGCGCAGGTAGTAGTTACCCCAGGGGAACATGGATTGGGAACGTCCGCCACGTGCTGCATATTCCCACTCGGCTTCGGTAGGCAGGCGGAAACTGGATTCAGTCGCGTAATTCTTGGATTCCAGAAATGTATTCAGATAACGTGTGCGCCAGTTACAGAATGCCGTTGCCTGCTTCCAGTTTACACCTACAACGGGGTAATTGGCAAAAGCAGGATGTGCAAAATACCGCACACTCATCGGCTCATTATAACTATAAGAGAAATCGCGGACCCATACCAGGGTATCGGGATAGATTTTTACAGGGTTTTTAATAATGTACTTGGAACGGGGCTCATTGGGTTTACGGTAGGCCGCCGCTTTATAATCCACATATTCTTCGAGGTAAATTAATTTGTCGGGATCAATTTCCATGCGGCCCAGTATCCGGTCATCGGGAGCCATCATCATCTGGCCCAACTTTTCATATACATTTTTTTCTTTCCAGATGCCCGCCATTTTTTTCTGGTCCAGGTTACCCGTTTTAGCATCCTTATACGCCAGAATGGTGGCAGCAATTGAGTCTCTTACCCAGAAAACGAACTGCTTATATTCACTATTGGTAATTTCGGTAACATCCATCCAGAAACCACTGATGGACACCTGCCGGTTGCGTGCAGTAAAAGCATAGTTTACGTCCTCATCACTGGGACCCATATGAAAGGTGCCCTGTGGAACATGAACCATACCGTAAGGTTTATTAGGACTTTGCTTGGCGCTGTATGCAACACCCATTAATTGTCCATTACTGGCCGACTTTTGTGATGATTTAGACTTTCCGCAGCTGATGACAAGTACGGAGAGGGTAGCTATTGCTAGGCAACTTAACAGTTGGTTCTTCATTGTTAAGAATTTAATTTTCTTACAGGTATTGGATGAATATACGGATTGTACGGACAAGTTCCGCGTATTACACCGCAATGCTAATATTATTTTTTGAATTGTCAAAATGAAATATTTCTCCATGAGCGAAAACGCTTACTTTGGAATTTTATTGTTTATTGGGCCCGGCTTTCAGAAATTCTTTGAATTCTTGCAAGGATTCGGCCGGTTTTTGGCAAGCATAGTTCTGACAAATATAAAAAAGCGTGTGGTCCTGCCAAGTTTTTTTGCCCGCCAGCAAGGGAAAGTTCCCGTCCGGCTCTTTAGCCGCCTGAAGGATCTTACCGGGGAGGTACAAATGAAGCACTTCATCCCTGCCTGCGGAATAGCCGGTTCCCATAACCACCACCTCTTTGAGTCCTTCAGAAACAGATAAAAGTGTGCCGGCCCAGTTCCCGAATGAAACGGGATACCGCACCGCTGCCTGTTCCACCAGGGCGAGTATCCGGTTTGCCCTCAAAATCCATTCCTGCCGGTTAAATACCACCCCCAGGTATTGAAGATTCGAGGCCATAACGGAGTTGGCAGATGGTACAGCCCCGTCGTAGATCTCCTTTTTCCGTACAATTACATCTGCCGCAGCTGCAGGTGTATAATAAAACAGCCCGCCCGCTTCCTCACCGAAATGGTATATAGCATGTTCCATGAGTTCTGAAGCCTGAACCAGGTATTTCTTTGAAGAAGTAATTTCCTGCAGTACCAACAGGGCCTGAATCAGATAGGCGTAGTCATCGCAAAAAGCCGGTATACGTGCCTCTCCGTTTTTGAACGTGTGCATCCATACATCCTGTTTCCGGAACGATTGCAGCAGGAATTCCATATTCCGTACAGCCAGTCTTCTGTAGGATTCATCCCCTGTAGCCATAAATGCATAACTGGCAGCCATATTCATCATGGCATTCCAGCCGAGCAATACTTTATCGTCGAGTAAAGGACGCACCCGCTGCGCCCGTGCCTGCAGCAGGCGGGAGCGGCAACGCTGCAGGGTTACCGCAACGGACGCCGCATCAAGACCTTCCCCGTTACAAAATTCATCCAGTGGAATTTTTATCCAGGGGATGGAAAAATGTTCCCAGTTGCCATTTTCTGTTATATCATAAAAGCGGCAGAACAAAGGGGCGTCTTCCTGTAATACTTCCTGTACTTCCGGCAGGGACCATGTATAAAACCGGCCCTCGACTCCTTCGCTGTCTGCATCAATGGCAGCATAAAAACCGGCATCCTCACTCATCATTTCGCGCTGTATAAAGCTCATGGTTTCATCTATGCACTGCCTGTAAGCCGATTTAGCTGTAAGCTGAAATGCTTCACTCAAAACAATAATGAGCAGGGCATTATCGTACAGCATTTTTTCAAAATGCGGTACCAGCCATTCCGTATCGGTGCTGTAGCGCGCAAACCCACCCCCTACCTGATCATATATACCTCCCTGCACCATTTTGTCCAGGCATAAACAGGCATGATCCAATGCCTCCTGGTTCTTGTACCGGTGTGCATACTGAAGCAGAAAACGAATGGCGAAGGTTTGCGGGAATTTGGGTGCCCGGCCAAATCCACCCCACTCCCTGTCGGTC
>Ga0315902_10006086_pt1 | contig 16828 bp, 26 predicted proteins | sample LakEriMetagenome_9_FD_203523 | JGI IMG/M metagenome (GOLD analysis project Ga0315902, IMG submission 203523) | Freshwater fungal communities from buoy surface, Lake Erie, Ohio, United States - Buoy 12 MA117 | ecosystem: Environmental > Aquatic > Freshwater > Lake > Lake biofilm | place: USA...
TCCCCGTGGTGCGTGGGCAGATGCTGGAGCGCGGGTCGTTTGTCCTGACGGGGGGCGATGCGCCGGGAGCGCGGAATGGGGTCAGCGGGAGTGGGACGTTTGTCCTGACGGGGCAAGCGGCTGGGCTAACGAAGGGGCCGATTCTTGGTATTGAGACGGGCGAGTTTGTCTTTACGGGCCATATCGTTGCGCTGACCGCAGACATCCGAGTGTCCCAGCTTGGGACCAAGGCCGTCAACACTCTCATCAGCCCGACCAATTTTGCGACGGGGCAGCTAGATGCGAATACGATTCGGTCCAACGACAACATTGTGGCCCAAGCGTTTACTTCGCACGACAGCGATGCCACGATCCATGTGCAGTCTGGTGCGGATGCCCGCCGTCCTCCGACTGCCGTAGAAGGGGCAGTCTGGGTGTCGGTGGATACGCTCATCCCCTACATCTACACGGGCGGGGCGTGGCAAGCGATTGGCGGGGCGTCACGATATGGCGCATGGTCCGATTATACGGACCAGACGCTGGCCGCAGCCAACACCGCAACACTCATGACGTTTAACACCGTGGATGTCGAGGCGGGCGCTTCGCTGGTGTCCAGTTCACGCATGACGGCGATCTACGCTGGGGTCTACAACTTCCAGTGGAGCGGCCAGTTCGTGAACACCGACAGCCAGATTCAAGACATTGATGTCTGGGTACGGATCAACGGGACGGATGTGGTGGGGTCCAATGGACAGGTGTCTATCCCCAACAAACACGGCAGCATTGACGGTCATGCGCTTTTAGGGTGGAACTATTATTTCTCCCTGAACGCCAACGACTATATCCAGTTGTACTGGTCAGCGACGAGCACAATGGTGTCACTGGAAACGCTTCCCGCCGCTGGCCCCCACCCCTCGACCGCCTCACTCATCGCCACCATGTCCAAGGTCTAACCATGCCCAAGCGCAAAGCGGTGTTCTGGCGGAAGGACAACCCCCTGCCGAAGAAGGAGCAGACCACGCTTTCCCCCAAGCAGAAGGGGAAGGCCAAGGCCCGAGCCAAGGCGGCGGGTCGCCCGTACCCCAACCTCGTAGACAACGCGGCGGTTGCCAAGGCCGCGAAATCGTAACACATTACCACACAGGGTTTTGTCCATGCCTATCAAGTCCAAGTCCCAGCAGCGTTTGATGTACGCCGCTGCCGCTGGCACCGTGAAGAACGGCCCATCGCGCAAGGTTGCGAAAGAGATGATCGAGGCCACGCCCAAGAAGTCCTACGGCACCATGCCGGAGAAGGGCAAGCCTCGCCAAGCCGTTATGAAGCGCAAGTAATCACAGACCTCTTCACGGGAGATACGATCATGGCACGGAAGCGTGGTGGGTTGGCGGGATTCTATGACCGCAACAAGGGTGTTCTTCAGGCGGCTGCGCCCTTCATCGCCGGGGCGGTTGGTGGCCCATTGGCTGGAGCCGCAGTGGGCGCAGCGATGCGGGGCTTTGACCGCGAAGGACAGAGCGGCATTGGCTTTGATCTGGGGCAGGGATTGCAGGGCGGCATCTCCGGCTATGGCGCGGGGTCGCTGGGTGCGAGCGCCAAGAACCTGTTCACGGGGCAGTTGGCCAAGCGAGCGGCAGCCAAGGGGCTTGAGGCCGGGACGGAGCAGCTTTCTAAGTTGCCCACCAGCTTGATTAGTGACGCGCAGATTGCTGGAACGGCTGGCGCTCCGGCGGCAGCGATGGCCCCTGCTGCGTCTGCTGGAGGCTTTAACGCCGCGAACTACCTTGCCGACAATGCCGCGCAGGGCGCGTCAAGGACGATGCAATTGGGCAAAGGCGTATTAACGACCAACCCCACCGCCGCTACTGGCTCGCCGTGGTACAAGACGCGGGAGGGGTTGGACGCCCTGAGCCGTGGCGGTCAGGCGGCTGCGTCCATCATGGGATCACAGGCGCAGTCAGCACAAGCGCAGCGCGAGTACGAAGACCAGCAGCGTCAGTTGCAAGCACGGGCGGAGCTAATGGCCCTCTTTGCCCCGCAGATGGCCGGAAACTTGGGTATTGAACTGAGCGGGATTCGTCCCGCCGCAGGTCCGATGACGACCTCGTTCAATCAGTATGCCAATGACGCGGCGATGCTTGCCACGGGAGACGATCGTGTTGCGCGAGAGATGGAAGTGCGTGGTCCGTTCAACCTGTTCGGCCAGCCGCCCATCTACGGGAACCCACGCAATAACTTTACGACGGGACCCAATCGCAGAACGTGGATGAACAATCCTGAGCGGTACTAATCTCATGGCAACCGTCAATACCGCGTTCGGCGTCCTGCCGAGTCCGAAGACGCAGCTACTGGGCGGGAATGCGGGGGGCGGTGTGGGGAGTGCCGCGCCCCAGCAGCCGCGTCCCCAGCAGCCGCGTCCGCAGCAGCCCCGTCCGCAGCAGAGCATGGCTCCGGGAATCACGCCGACCTTCGCGCAGATGCAGCAGCAGGGGCAGGCCCGTCCTGCTCCGCAACAGCCGGTACAAGAGGCTGCCGCTGCCCCGCAGCAGCCCGCCATGCTGTCGCAGCTTAGTTCGTACCTTGGAGACGAGGGACAAGCAAGTGAAGCCCCGGCGTATACCCCGCTTCAGCAGCGCCTTTTGGAGCAGGGCCAGAAAGCCACGCCGCAGTCGGTGGCACTGGCGATGGAGCAAGGGTACTACAATCAGATGCGCCCAGTCACGGTTGCCGGTACCAGCAGGCAAGTGGTACCGGGAACGGTAGGGATGTCTGACAACCAGCAAGTGGTCTATACCGCAGATGGAGGGGTGCGCCCATACACCGAAGCGGATCGTGATGCGGAGGTGATGTCCCTGAAGGCGAGAGGAGAAATTCCGGGTTCGCAAGAATATGAGATCCGGCAACAACTGCTAAACGATCCCGCGTATGCGGATGTCTTAAGCACGGTGCGGGGGATGCTGTTTGCGGCGAACCAGCAAGCCCAGCAGATAGGACAGCCCCGGCAGTTGACGAGTGCGGAACAGTTTCAGAATGAACTGATGCAGCAGTTGCGGGCATTCGGGACGCAGGGGATTACGGATACCCCCGCGATGCAGCAGTTGCGAGCATCCCGTCGCGCCGACATCGAAGCGGAGTTTGAGGCGCAAGCCTCGGCACTGGACGAGGAGATGGCGCGGCGTGGGCTGTCTGCGTCGAGCATTGGCGCGGGGCGGTTTGGCGATTTGGCGGGGCAGCAAGCGCGGGCCATTACGTCAATGGAAGCCGAGCTACAATCACAGGCCGAGAAGGAAGCGGCAGAGAACCAGCGGTTCTACCTCCAGCAAATGATGGGCTTGTCGGGCCAACTGGCGACCGGCGAAATGGAGAAGTCCAAGCTGACGCTGCAGGAGCGGCAGATCAATGCGGACATTGATTACCGCGCCAAGGAATTGCAGCAGGAAGCGATGCTGCAGGGTCGGTCGATGGACTTGCAGCAAGCGCGAGATTTGGCAACAACGGAACACCAGCGGGGGCAGTTGGCGCTGGGGTACGCGGAGATCGGCTCCAAGGAGAAGTTGTCTGGGGAAGAGCTGTCGGCGCGGGAGCGGATGTCTAGCGCGGAGATCGGCAGTCGGGAGCGCATGACACAAGCGGAGATCGGCAGCCGCGAGCAAATGCAGAGAACCGGCTTTGCCTTTGAGGCGGGACAGTCGGCGCTGGAGCGGAGCCTCAAGGAGAAGATGCAGACAACCGAGCTGACCGCAGCCGAGAAGCGGCAGTTGGCTGGCATTGAAGCCGATAAGGCGGCGGCCAAAGATCGGCAGGCGTTTGAGGCCGCACAGTCGGTGTTGGAGCGGAATCTCCGAGAAAAAATGCAGACTACGGAACTGAGTGCGGCGGAGAAGCGCCAACTGGCGGAGATTGAGGCCAACAAAGCGGCAGCGGCTGAACGGCAGAAGTTTGAGACAAAGCAGCAAGAGCAGAACCAGAAGTGGCAGGGCGAGCAGAGCAAACTGGACCGCGACCTGCGTGAGATGTTGTCAGGGAATGAAATCAAGGCCGCGCAAGATCGGTTTGAGAAAACGTACAAGCTGGATCTGGAAAAGTTTGGCTTTGAGAAGGGCCAGTCGCAGAACCAGTTCTTGGCCCAGTTGGCGACAGTGCTTGCGCCGATGGACCCGAAGAAGCGCGACGAGTTCTTGCGGTCGATTGGCATCAAGCTCCCCGGAACTCCAGCCGGAGCTGTCGGGGGCACAAATACCGGCGGCGCATACGGCGTCGATACGGGCATCTAACCCAAGGAGCAGACGATGGCACGAGGAATGAACGCCTTGCAGTTAGCCCTTGGGTCGGTGGGTGCGGGCATCCAAGGGTACTCGCAAGCCCGGACGCTCAAGGAAGAGCGCGAGGCAGAGCAGGAACGCCTCCGGAAAGCGGAAGCACGGCAGATGGCGATGGATCTGGCGAACCTCCAGTCGCAAGGCTATGAGGCGGTGCCGGATGTCCAGCGCAAGCAGCAAGCGGCGATTGGGGCGGCTGGCTCAATGATCGGCTCGGCGCTGAATGCCGCGTCGATGCCGTTCGCCAGCACGGCTGCCGGTATGCCGTCTGCCGAAGCACAGAAGTATCTATCGCAGGGATACGCTGGAGCCAAACCTGAGCGGACGCTGGAGTATGGCGGACAGCAGTTGGCGCTGCGTGAAACGGCGATGGAGCGGCAGGACCGTCTGGCGCGTGAGCAGGAGATGCGGCAGCGCAAGGTCGTTGAGGATGCGGCGAATGCGTCGGTGCAAGCCAAGCGGACAGAGCAAGCGCGGTTGGATGCGCTGGCCTCTGATGCACTGAAGGGTGGAGCTAAGTCGCCTTCGGCTGTGCGCTTGGCGCTGGAAAGCCCTGCGGCCTACAAGGCGATCTTTGAAGATCCCAACGCCATCACGCCGTATCAGCGGGAGTCGCTGGCACTCCAGCGTGAGCGTATGGCGTATGATAAGACACGGGCAGCAGAGCAAGACAAGAAAGCCATGGAACGTGTGCCCGTATCGGACAAGCGCAGCATGAACGAACTGGGCGCCTCTCTCACGGAACTCGACAAAGCCATCGCCGCAGTCCGTGCGAACCCCGATGCGTTTGGTCTAAAAACCAAGTTGCCCAACGTTTTGTTGAGCCGGACTTCTGGGACAAAAGCCCGAGCCGATGTCACGGGCGCTATCGTCAAGTTGCGCCGGACAGAGTTTGGGACGTCAATGAGCAAGCAGGAAAAGGAAAGCGGCGAGACGTTCTTCCCTGCTGGCGGGGACAATGCCGAAGCCGCGTTGGACAAGCTGAACTCCATCAAAGAAAAGGCGCTGATTGAACTCAACGCCAAGCGGTCGTTCTATGGGATGCCGGAGATTGCTCCGCGCCCAGACCTCGCATCGTTCAAGAGGTAGCCATGAAACAGTCCGGTGGATTTGATCGGGCGGGGGCAAAAGCCGCAGGGTACACGGACGCAGAGATTGATGCGTATCTCGCGCAAGAGTCTGCGGCTCCCGCAGCAAAGACTCCTGCTGCTCCTGCCGCTCCTGCCGCACCGAAAGCCGCAGAAGGCTGGTCTACTCGCGGCAAGGCCCTGAGCGTTGCGCGAGAAGCCCTTGGGCAAGGCGCGGGCTTTGGCTTTGGCGATGAGGTAGAAGCAGCCATTACCTCATTGCTGCCGGGACGCAAGTCCTACGGCGAGGAATTGCAGCGCATCCGGGGCGAGATGGGCGAGTACGCACAAGCCTATCCCACTGCCGCTATGGGCGCACAACTGGCCGGTGGTCTTGCCTCTGGCTATGGTCTGGCCCGTGGCGCACTCGCTGGGGCCAAAGGCGCATCGTCCGTTGCACGGGCGCTAACCAAAAGTGCCGCGTTGCAGGGCGCATTGGGCGGTGCTGGCGCGTCAGACGAGGGCCCGACCAACCGTCTGGTGGGTGCAGGGACAGGGGCTGTTATTGGTGGGGCGCTGGGCAAGGTCGGCGGTGCGGTGGCCGGCAAGGGAGCGCAGATGCTCGCCCGTGGCGCAGCGAAGGAGTCAGCAGGTGTGGCAGCGATCCGTGAGGCGCTAGAGGCGCAGCGTATGGAACCCAGCGCCCTTCGGCAGAAGGCCACAGAGATGGCCGCAGCGGCTCCAGAAGCGCGAGCGATGGATGTGCTGGGTGAGCCGGGAGTCCGTATTGCACGGCGGATACAGGCGATTGGCGGGGAAGCAGGGCAGGATATTGGCAGCGCCATGACGGCCCGTGCCGAAGCTCGTCCTGAGCGGTTGCAGCAAGCCTTGACGCGCACTACCGGCAAGGGGCAGGAGAACCTGCTGGAGACGGTGGATGAGATCGCCAAGCGCCGGAAAGAGGTGGCAGACCCGCTGTACGAAACGTTCTACCAGCAGGGGGCCAAAGAGTCTTCAGGGATTGATGATGTTTTAAGGACACCGTTTGGCAAGTCTGTGGTTGATCGCGCTCGTAGAAATGCGGCTAACGAACGTCGCCCATTTATTGAGCCAGCGCAGCCAGCACAGATGAGCCAGCTATTTGATGCACAAGGGAATGTTGTGCCAATCACGCTCAAGGGCGCTGAACCGGCGAAATACCATCCTCAGACCATAGATGACATCAAGAAAGCAATGGATGACATCATCTACGAGTCACGCTTTGCAAATGTCCAATCTGGTCAGGGCGGCATACTCCCCGGAGAGAAACGTGTCGCAAGCGCATTGCGCCATGAGTTTGTCACTGCGGCTGATGCGGCATTCCCAGATTACGCAAAAGCTCGGTCGGCATGGGCTGGTGAAAAAGCGCTAATTGATGCCATTGAGATTGGACAAGACTTTGCCAAGAAGAATCAAACAGCAAACAAAATTGCTGAAGAGTTGACGAATCTATCAAACAGCGAGAAAGAGTTTGTTCAACGTGGATGGCTAGATGCTCAACGCGAGTTGATATCCAACAACGCGCTACGCCCCTCTGAACTCAAAAAGCCGCAGTATCGGGAAAAGGTACAAGTCCTTTTCGGAAATCAAGCTGATAACATTTTGTCGGCGCTGGACGCGGAGATGCAGTTGGGCGCAAACGCCTCGGCCATCATGGGCGGGTCGCGCACGGCTCCACTGCAAGCCGACATCGCGCAGGAGCTTGGTCCGACCAAGGTGGGCAAGTTTGTCCGGGCAATCGCTTCGCCACGGGCCACCGCCGTCAATGCACTAGAAGCAGGACTAACTCGCGCTGGGGAGCGGATTGGCGGTGAGCGAGCGGCAGTCAAGCGTGTCCAGAAGGCGGGGGCGCTCTTGACCCCGGCTGAACGGATGGGCGATCTCTTGACCAACGTGGAACGGGAGTACGCGGCACGGGCCAAGGGAACGCAGTTTGGGACGCGGGTGGGATCGTTCCTCGGCGGTTTGACCGGACGCGAGTCTGTTCGTCGATTCCGTGGAGAGATCTAGTGCCATGACGACCGAATCGTTGAGCGTGGCCCTTGGAGCAGTTACCGCCGTTGGGACTGCCACAATACAACAAGCTTCTGGAGTGCCGATGAACGGTGCCTCTCTTGTCGTACCGCTGGTGTCGGCGGTCATTGGTGCCGCGATGTCCTATGCCATGCTGAAGACCACGGTCGCTCGGATGCAGATGGATGTGCGCGATATGCGGAAGGACATGGGCGAGATCTACGACCTCCTTCGAGAGAACTCGAAGTCTGTCGCCCATCTGGAAGGTCGGCTGGAAGCGCGGTCCAACTCTCACTAGAGGATCTTATGAACAATCTGTTGCTCTCCGCGGCGATCCCCCTCATCATTGGCCCCCTGACGTTCGTCGTCATGCAGGGCATCAAGGCGCTGTCTCCCATGGTCGATGCGCTGCCTCCGATTGCCAAGCGGTTCGCCGTGGCCGGCATCGCCATCGTCCTGACGCTTGTGGCGAACTGGGCGGGCGTCGATGTCCAGTGTGATCCGAACGGCGTGGAGAACTGCCTCAACACGCTGGATAAGGACGCCGTGAAGGGCGTGTTGGCGGCGGCTATTGCCTTCGCGCTGCACCTCGCCAAGAAGAAGGCGTAATGCCGAAGTTCGGGGTCGTGCCTGTAGCGATTGCCGTGGACCGGCGGCTGGAGGTGCTGGCCCCGGCCTTCCGGCGCAAGGTCGAGGCGGTGCTGGAAGCCGTACCATATGCGACCGTGGCCGAGACGCTGCGGACGGATGCGCGGCAGCAGTACCTGCACGGCTTTGGGCGGGACTATGACGACGGGCGCGGGATTGTCACGCATAGCGAGACGGCGCTGGATACATGGCACCACTACGGGCTGGCGGCGGACATCATCCACAGGGTCAAGGGCTGGGAAGCGCCGATGCAGTGGTGGCAGCAGCTCGGGACCGCCGCCAAAGCGCAGGGGTTGGTCTGGGGCGGGGACTGGACCTTCCGGGATTACCCCCATCTCCAGTGGGGGACGCCGATGCGCCGAAGCCCGTCCCCCTCTGCCGCCACGCTGCTGGCAGGGGGCGGGGTACAAGCCGTATGGAAGGCCGTGAAGGCGGTATAACGGGTGCCGTGATAGCTGGCAGCACAAAGCCCCCCAGAGCGATCTGAGGGGCTTCGTGTATCTATGGCTCATTAAATGTAGAAAAACTCTCCAAGAGCACAGTGCTGGTCAAAGGCTTCTAAGATGCCGACTCGTTGTGCTGTCTCCCAAAGCCGGCGATCAAGAGTGTACCATCGCCCTCCGCCTATTCCTTCTTTGCGCCCAATGATAATCGGTGCGCCATGCCGTGTGCGGGACCATTTGCATTCAAGCCCGTGAGCGCGTATGGACTTGACGTTGTACTGCAATGTGGTATCAGACATTGCGCGCCTTCCGCTTCATGGCCTTCTCTGCCTTCTTGCGTGCCTTCTCTGCATCGACATGCATCCGCACGGCATACTGGAATGCCACGCCATACGGGAGCAAGTATGCCACGCGCCGTCGTGGCTCTCTGACCCATACACCTTCTGGCGTCAAGGTTACGACAAGGGCATGATGGCGGGTGTACACCTTTCGGCGCACGGGGCGTGTTAGCTCGACCATGGTTCTCTCCTTGGGGTATGATCGCGTCTGGCGGGACGCAGGACAGCCTGTGCTGTACCTAGGTTGAATATACCCCCCGTTGCGAAACTACGCAACCGAAGATGACCCGAATGGTAGATTACGTTTTGATTAACGCACAGCACAAAGCCACCCGGAAGACTCACCGGATGGCTTTGGCATACTACCCCAGAGGAGATGTGGGGAACCCCGCCAGAAGTCAGCCCACGGCACCAACTTACGTCTTCTCTGCCGGCCCGTCAAGAGTGGCAATCGTCACTACCGCGCCAGCTTTGGTCTTGTCCCGCTCGTTGATATCGTCGAACTCCCAGACGGCCTTGCGGATCTGGCTATCGTCCCACCAGATCGCCTCACAGTCGGTGATGCCATCCAAGAACGCCTTCTGGTAATTCAAGTCCCGTCGCCGGCGATCCGGCTCCCGGACGATGACATCAATCATCAAGCGCCCTTCCTGCCGCTCCCACTTGGCCTTCCGGGCTGCCGCCATCGCCAGTTGGCCGATGAGTTGTTTAGCCTCCCGGTACTCCTTGGACAAAATGTATCCGGTGACATATTTCCGGTTATCGGAAATCAGCGCCGCCCATGGGACGGAGAACGTCATAGACGTCACGGCTTTTTGCCGATCTTGGCGCTCCAGCCGTCCTTCTCCGGGGCGGCAATCCGGGGTTCGATCCGCAGGTTCTGATAGTTCCACCGGACGGGAATGTCCTCGACGCTGCCGTGCCGGTTTTTGTCGATGATCAGCCATGTGTCTGCCGTGAGGCCGTTGCGAGTGAATCGGGAGTGATCGAACAGGAGGACTTGGTGGGCATCGTTTTCTACCGCGCTGCCCCCCATCAACCCTTGGGCGACGGGGCGTTCTTGGCGGTTGGCGCTGGTCATGCGGTTGAACTGGGAGAGCGTCACGAGCGTCACGCCCAGCGAGAGCGCCACTTCGCGCAACTGGTGCGACACCAGCTCCATCCGGTCGTGGATGGCTTGCACATTGGGGGCCCAGACGAGCTGGAGGTAGTCCACGATGAAATACTTGCAGTTGGCATGGTCATGATGATAGCGCATCGCATGGACAATATCGTCGATCTTGGAGATCGGCAGCCGGTTCACGATGAGATGCCCGCCCGTCTCCCGGTGGATGTCGTCCACTTTCATCGCGGCTCGGGCAAAGGCCTTCGGGTCAAAGTTCGTCCCTTGCTCTAGCTGCTTGACCGACTCATCGCCGGCAATTGCCAAGAAGCGGGTGGCGAGTTCATCGCGTCCCATCTCCAAGCTGATGAACGTCACCACCTCGCCATGCCGGATCGCCGTATGCGCGAGGTTCAAGGCGATTAACGACTTGCCCGTCCCAGTGTTCGCCCCGATGACGATATTCCAGCCACGGGCCAGCCCAATCCCCCCGCCACCGCCCCCGCAGCAGAGGTTCCACAAGGGGAGCGGCGTCGGCACCGCTTCAATCGGCGCGTGCTTCTGCTCATAGATGCGCTCCAGCGTCAGGCCGGTGATGCTGTCGAACGCCACCACTGGCGGCTCTGCGCCAATGGGTGTCGCCGTGCGGATACAGGCGGTCCAGATCGCGCCCCAGTCCTCGCCCAGCTCGGTGACGGCGATGTGCAGGTCGCAGATGTCCTTGACGCCCGTCTCGCCGATTCGCACATCCCGAATGACCTTGGCGGTAGGCAGCGACTTGGCGACCGACGCGATGAGGGTGGCACCGCCCTGATCCGGCTCTTGCCACACATAGACCGTGCGGTTGGCGAGCAGCGCGGCATACTCCGGACGCCACTGGCTGGCTCCCGGCAAGCCCACCGCACAGATGCCCCGCTGCCATGCGGCGTGACAGTCGGATTCGCCCTCGACGAGCAGGACCGGCGCATCCTTCGGCGCAGCAGCCAAGACATGCTGGCCGTAGAGCGGTGCGCCTTCGCCGTCCTTGTCCCAGAACGTGCCCTTCCGGGTCCGCAGCTTGGTGCGAATGACGGTGCCGTTCGCATCGTAGTACGGGATGACGACCAATGGCTCGCCGTACTTGCCCATCCGTTCGGTGACGCCATGCTTCGCCAGCGTGTCGAGCGCCAGCCGCTTGTTCTCGGCATAGTCAAAGACGGTCAGGCCGTTGGTATTGACCTGCTCCGGCAGCGCGATGTGCAGCGCCTCTGCCAGCGAACGCAGCGGCTCGGTGAAGCCACAGGCGCTACAGCCCCATGCATGGTCGCCCATCCATGCCGACGCATTGCTATCGGTGTGCCGGGGGCAGCAGAAGGCCAGCTTGCTGCCGGACTTCTTCGTGCCCCGCTGACGTAACAGCGCTGACTTGATAAGGCCGTGCGCGTCCAGATGGTTCACTCCGCGCTCCAGATCTGCACTTGACGCTTGATCTTGGGGATGCCTTCGACGCGAGTGAAGCTCTTCTCCTCGACCAGTACACGGTCCTGTGGTAGCAGCAGCAGCGCATGGTCGATCTCTCGCTCCACGATCCACAGATGTTTGTGCTGCTCTGGCGCGAGGCTATAGCCGTCGCGGATATGGTCGATGCAAAACCACAGGGTGCCGCGATCAGTCTTCACCTTATGGTCTTCCGTCAGAATGTCACACGTCAGCCCCGAGAGGTACGATGGCTCCCACGCCTCGGCGCTCCAGCCGTAGCAGTCCCATGCCACCAGCTCGGAGACGTCGTGTGCGATCCACGGCCCATCCGCCCCACGCAACGCATGGAGGGGGAGATCCACGACGAGCGCCCCGTTCTCCAGCAGGACATGGCACCCAATCGACCGGCCCGCCGTGACACTGACCCCGATCCACACCGCCGGGATGAGCGCCTGCGCCTCGCCGCGCAGCACGAACGACGGCACGACCCACACATAGCGATGGCGCGGGAGTTCGATGTTATGGCTCATGCGTCCTCCTCATCGGCCCACCCAATGCTCTCCCACTCCTCGTCCGTGATGCCAGTCATGAGGAACTCCCGATCAGAGGGCGAGAGATCCGGGCAGATCGCTTGAATCAAGCGCGTCCGATAGCTACTGGACAGCTCATGCAACTGCTCCTTCGTGACCGGGATATCCTTCGTGTGTGTCACGCCGGTCAACTTGGACTGTCGCGTGATCTTCATACGCCACCCGCCAGTCGGTCGAACTCGGCCACGTCCTGCCCCGACCGTGCCCACTCGTCACGGGTGCGACCATAGACGGTGAGGACGTTGAACTTGTGCCAGATGCCGTCCCGGTAGAAGCGCGTGGAGCCGATGCGGTACTTGGGGGGCGTCTCTTCCTTCTCGCAGTGGGTCGCGTAGTTCCGCGCCGCTCGCAGCAGGTCATGCGGGTCCACGCCGGCCTTCAGCAGCTCGATGACGGCTGCTCGTGTCGGCACATGGGGATGGGGCACATCGCGCTCCGGGTAGAGCGAGTGGATATCACCGACGAGCAGGTTGGCGAACTGGAGCTGCTCTTTGCGGGTGGGACCGTACTGGCGCATCGTGTCAGAAACCGTGGCGGGGTTCGTCATGTCGGGGTTATCTCCTGTGGCGAGAGTGGCTGCCCATGTTCCCACCACGCGGGCGCAGTGGGACATCCAAGCGTTGCAACATCTGATGCACGGCTTGATAGCTGATGCCCAGCCGTTCCGCAATCTGTCGTGTGGTGTGCCCAGACTGATAGAGGCGAACGACGAGGGCTCGGCGTTCGGGGATGCTAAGTTTAGGTTTGTCTTGTGCTTTGTCATCCATCGCGTGTCTCCTGTGCTTGCGGACAGAACGCTCGCACCTCGCAGTACGACGCGCAGCGCCGATACTCGCCCGGACGCTCTTGAACATAGTGGCCTTCGGGCACCTCTTCGGGCCGTGCATCGTACAGCTTGAGCGCCCGCTTGCCGCCGTCCTTCATCAGCGCATACTGGGTGCCGGTGTACCAACGCTCCTCATCGGTGCAGTGGATCGGACGCCCACTCTGCGCGTACTGGTGGAGCTGCACGCGGTCGATGATGAACTCCTCGGCCTCCTCCAGTGTCCAGAGTGGGATCTCCACCCGGACGATGGGGGTTTGCGGATACGACTCCGGCTTGCGTTCAGCCTCGCCTTTCTTCCAATCGCGCAGAATGGCGATGATCTCCAGTTGGTTCACTGGGATACTGTTTTGGTGCGCCAGCCAGCGCAGGACGTTGAGCTGCTGCGTCCAGCCGTCGATGTTCTGGAGCTTGTAGACGGTCGTGACCTTGTAGTCCGACAGCACGCCCGTCTCCATGTGCATGACATCGAACTGGCCGGAGAGCTGCCAGCCGCTGACGGTGGCATAGAGGCGGTCTTCCGCGATCATGCCTTCCGTTCGCAGCGCGGCCCGCTCCAGAATCGTATGCACGGCTTGCCCCAGCAGGCTCCAGATGCGCTCTGACACATCGGTCGTGATCTCGTCCTTGTGCTTCTGCATCAGCGTGCGGATCTGTGGCGCGTCGATCAGCTTGGTGACGCTGATGTCGCCACCGCCGACATAGGGATCCGCCGTGACGGCTGCCACGATGCTCTGTGGCAGGCCATGCACGTTGGTGATCGTCGTCATTCGAGGATCAGCGGCTTCGACGGCGTGTCATCCGTCAGTGGCGCGATCAGCTTGGCGAGGAGGGCTTGGGCTGCCGCCTCGACACCGGGGGAGCCAAGGACCGCGATGTGCTCGCGGCCCCGCTCCTCGTCGTTCTGCATCACCGCGATGCCCAGTGCCACCAGCGACACCAGCGTGGCGTGCTCCATTGGCGTGAACTCCATCGGGATCGTCACTTGGTGGCCCGGATGAACAAGGTCGCGGCTGCCGACTGGATCGCCTGTGCGTCAAAGGGGACTTCGGCTTCCTGACACTTAGCGCCAAGGATCGCCAGCGCCTGATCCACACACTGCGCGTAGATCACGCCCAGTGCCGCCACATCCATCGGGGCCGCCATCGGACGAGCGGTGGGCGCAGCGGTAGCGACTGGGGCCGCGCCAGTGACCAGTACGCCGAGGTGGATGTTGGTGAACGTCTTCCCGTCCTTCTTGATCTGCTCCAGCGTCAACGTGCGCCCGATGGCTGTCTCCGCCGTGAGGTTGAGACGAGCCAGTCCCTTCGCGCCGGACATCTCGCTGATGAAGACCAGATCATCGGCGTTGCCCTTGAAGACCATCTGGGGACCGAAGTTGCCCTCGGCGCTTTCGATGGCGGTGACGGGGGACAGCGTGATGGGACCGTTGGCGAGCTTGTGAATCATATGTCCTCAGAGGTAAGTAGTGAATGACCTGCACCTGCAACTGCACCTGCACCTGCAAACAACATATACAGCTTGTCAACCTTGTCAATAGCTTGATGTCTTCCATGCGAGACGGGCTTTAGACCGGACCTTCGGTGCGGGCTGATAGATCTGCACCGTCACATCGTCCATGCGTCGAGCGTAGAACAGAATCAGTTCCTTCGTGCAGCGTTCTTTTTTGGCGATCTTGAGCGGGTCCGTCTCGCCGCGCTTCATGTACGCCCGGATGATGTCCTTCCGAATGTCGCCCGCCTTGCGCTGGAATTTCGGCCCTTTCGGTTGGGCCATAACGGGGGCCGTATATACGGTATCCATGAGGTTATCCATGGGCCGGCACGCGCATCGGGATTGCAGCGGTCTTCTTGCTGTAGGGGTGGATCCACACATCCCGGTGCATGGGCTGCCACTTGTCGAGGTAGATCCGACTCGTTGGGAACCATCCATGGAACGCGCTATCCGGCTTCATGTTGCTGTCGATCACGGCCACGCGCTTGACGAGATCAATCGGGATGCGGGTGCGTCCGAGATTGCCGAGAAAGCAAAACTTCCCCGTGCTCCAGATCGCCTTCATGGTGCTGCCGTCGTGCAATTGCAATCGGTACTTCGAGCCGTTGCTGATGAAGAGTTTGGCGTTGGGCTTCATGGGGTTCTCTTGTTCAATAGCTTGTAGGGGTGGACCCATGGCTTGGGCTGCCATGGTTCATCGGGGAAATAGCGATAGGTGCGATCCCGTCCGGGGCGTTTACTGACGGGCAACCGCTCAACCGTACTGCTTACCGTGCCGGCGTCTTCCGCTCGCAGCAGCGCCACTTGCACATGCCGTGATTCGTAGGCGTCGAGGGCCGCCACGATCTCCTCGCGGGTCTGGCCGGGGTGCTGCTCGACATACTGGGCGACGACGGCGATAAGCTGGGGAGAGACTTTGAGCGCACTCATGCGGTTGGCTCGGGCGTAATCGGTTCAGGTGGCAGCCGGTATTCCCAGATAATCCCTTCCGGCGTACTGGCGAAGTATCGGCGCTCCACGGGTACATGGTTCACCATGCGGTGCGCTTTGATGGCCGGATCAAATGCCCGGACGGGGGTTTTCGGCATGTACGGACGCCACTTGTCGCGGTTACTCACCCTGCACCTCCTGTTCCGCAGCCGCGACCCGCCCCACCGCACACATCCGGCGCACTAAATCCTGCGCGGAGGTTTGCAGCTCGGCAACGGTTGGGGCAAGCGCAGCCGCAGCCCCTGCCGCAGTCCATGCCGCAGTCCGTGCCACAGCCCATGCCACAGCCCATGTCGCATCCCGTGCCGCCAGTGCCGCAGCCCCTGCCGCATCCCGTGCCGCATCCCGTGCCGCCAGTGCCGCATCCCATGCCGCATCCTGTCCCGCAGCCCATGCCGCAGCCCATGCCGCAGCTTCTGCCGCACGCAACGTCTGTTTCGACGCAACCGCCGTTGCTTCATCCACCAACGGAGCCAGCCGCTCGATACGCACGGCATGGTCCATCAGACCGGCCTCGCGCAACCAGCGCGGCGTAAAGACCCGAACCACCCAATCAATCGCCATCCATGCGCGGGTCTGATCGTCCGTACTCGTCGTGCGTGTGCCGATAATCTCCGGCAGTAACGGCATAAGCACACGGGTCCGATCCGCATCAGGCAGCACATCGTTCCACGACCGCATGAACTGCGAGATCACCCGAGACGCACACTGCGGCGCATCGCTCCACGGTTCGCCGGCAATCCACGCCACCGCTTCCATCGCACACATCGCCCCGCTGTCTGCGTCGTGATCGCCACGGTCCAGTGTGGTGATCTGCTGGAGCTTCTCTGTGTCAATCATTCGTCGTCTCGGTTAAGTGTTCCTTCTCCGCCGCCGCGACGGCGGCACGGATGGCGTCACGCACATCCTTATCGTCTACTGGAAAATTCCCCGGGCATTCGTTTAATGCCGCCTCTACCACCGCCTCACTCGGCTCCCGCAGCGCGGCGAGGATGCGGCGCAACCGCACGATCTCGTCGGCCATAACGTCCCACTGGTCAATGCCAAACTCCTTCAGCACATCCTCGCGGGTCATTCCAACGCTCCAGCGTCAAGAAGTTGGGTGCAGACGGCGCAACAGAGCGTCCCGTCATCGTGCAGCTCGACAAAGTACAAGTGCTCAGATTGGTTATGACATATCCCGCACCGCCAGCCGTCCCGGTCGCCTACCGCCTCGATGGACTGCATTCGGCGCATCGTCCGGGCTTCCCACTGGAGGTGCTCATAGAGGTGCTCGTCATCCGGGAGGGCGGGCATATCCCCCAGCGGCTCTAATAGCTCGTATTCGATTACCTCTTGCGCGAGGGTGTGGATCGGCACCCGCTCTGGCGGTCGCTCTGGCGGTCGCTCTGGCGGTCGCTTTCGGGCCTTCCGGGAACGCCACCATTCCCATGCCGGGAGGGCACAGATCGCCACCCAGAAGCCCCCCAGCACAGTCACCGCCGCGACTCCCAGCGCGAAGGGCGTCATCCGGCCACCTCTGCTGTCT
>Ga0315902_10006087_pt1 | contig 16827 bp, 14 predicted proteins | sample LakEriMetagenome_9_FD_203523 | JGI IMG/M metagenome (GOLD analysis project Ga0315902, IMG submission 203523) | Freshwater fungal communities from buoy surface, Lake Erie, Ohio, United States - Buoy 12 MA117 | ecosystem: Environmental > Aquatic > Freshwater > Lake > Lake biofilm | place: USA...
CGGCGGCGATCGTCGACTCGGCGACGGCGGCGGCGAGGCCCGTCTTCTCCATCGCCCGGGCGAGCCCGAAGCTGGCGGCGATCAGCAGCAGCGACTCCCACTCGATGCTCCGCCGGGCCTCCGTGGAAGAGATGCAGCCCGTGGCGACCACGCCGCAGGCCGCCACCAGGGCGGCGGCCACCATCGGCACGAGATCGAGCGCGGCGGCCAGCACCATGGCGGCCAGGATCGTGCAGGCGATCCAGGCCCGGTCGTGCCGCGGGGCGACGGCATCGCTGATCTCGCTGACGAGGTAGAAGTGCCTGCTCGACCGCTGCCGATCGAGGAAGGCCGGCCCGGCCTCCAGCAGGAGCGTGTCGCCCGGCTCGAGGGCGATGTCGCCGATCTTCATCTGCAGCCGCTCGCCGTTGCGGGCCACGGCGATGACGACGGCGCCGTAGGTCGAGCGGAACCGGCCCGCGCGGATCGTGCGGCCCACCAGCGGGCAGGTGTTCGACACGACCGCCTCCACGAGCCGCCGCTCGCTGCGGGGGTCGTCGAGCTTGAAGACCTGGTCGGTGGCGGGCCGCAGGCCGCGGATCTTTTGCAGCTCGACGACGGAGTCGATCACGCCCACGAACACCAGCCGGTCGCCGGCCTCGAGCCGCTCCGTCGGCTCGACGGCCGCCATCACGTGGCCGCCGCGGTCGATCTCCATCAGGAACAGGTTGTCGAGATGCCGCAGGCCGGCCTCCTCGATGGACCGGCCCACCAGCGGGCTGCCGGGCTCGACGAGCATCTCCAGGGAGTACTGCCGCGGGTCGTCGCTCTGGCTCATGGGCGGCCGGCGGTCCTTGAGCAGCCAGCGGCTGGCCACGAGCAGGTAGGCAAAGCCGGCTCCGAGCAGGGCCACGCCCAGCGGCGTGATGTCGAACATCCCGAGCGGCACGCCGCGCTTGTCCTCGACGAGGCCGCTGACCACGACGTTGGTGCTGGTGCCGATGAGCGTGCACAGGCCGCCGAGCACGACTGCGGCGTTCATCGGCATGAGCAGTTTCGAGACCGAGAGCCGGTGCTTTTTCGCCCAGTCACGGATCGCGGGCACCATCAGGGCCACGACGGGCGTGTTGTTCACGAAGGCCGACAGCAGGCTCGGGCCGATCATCGTCCGCACCTGGGCGGCGGCCAGCGACCGCGGCCGGCCCAGGGCCCGGTCCACCAGCACGGCCAGGGCGCCGGTCCGCTCCACGGCCGCCGCCACCACGAACAGCGCGGCGACGGTGATCATGCCCTCGTTGCTCATCCCCTTGAGGGCCTCGTCGGGCGCGATCACGCCGGCGGCCAGCAGGAGCACGACGCCGCCGATCATCACCATGTCGGGGGCCCGTTGCACGAACAACAGCAGGCCGAGCGTCACGAGCACGACGAGCCCGGTGAGGGCCGCCTGCCAGTTGCCGCGAAGGGCGTCGATGAGCGAAGCAAGATCCATGCGCGGCTCGGGGGCGCGTCCGTGGCGGCGGCCACGGTCGGGAAAACCGGGAATTTCACAGCCCGACGGCGGGGCCGCAAGGGCAAAACCGCCGCCGCGTGCCGCGGTGGCGAATACCGCGACGCGGCGGCGTATAACAAGAGCATGCCTGCGAACGATCCTCCACCCGTGCCGGCCGAGCAGCGGTTCTCGGCCTACTACGCCGATCGGCCACCGTGGGACATCGGCCGCCCACAGCCGGCCTTCGTGTCGGCCGCCGACGCGATCCGCGGCCGCGTGCTCGACCTCGGCTGCGGCACCGGCGATCTGGCGATCTGGCTGGCGGAGCAGGGGCGGATCGTGACCGGCGTCGACTTTCTCGCCGCACCGCTGGAGCAGGCGCGGGCCAAAGCCGCCGCCCGGGGCGTGGCGGTGAACTTCCTGGAGATGAACGCCCTGGCGGTGGGAGCGATTCCGGAGCGGTTCGACGCCGCCACCGACTGCGGACTCTTCCACACCTTCGACGACCCGGGGCGGGCGGCCTACGTGGCGGCTCTGGCGCAGCTGCTGGAGCCGGGATCGCGACTGTTCATCCTCTGCATGTCGGACAGCGAGCCGGGCACGCAGGGGCCGCGGCGGGTCTCGGCCGCGGAGATCCAGGCGGCGTTTCGCGAGGGCTGGACGGTGGAGTCGATCGCGCCGGCCGTGTTCGAGGTGGTGCCGGGGATCCCGGGAGCCGAGTTCAGCCCCGGCGGCGCCCGGGCGTGGTTCGCGACGATTCGGCGGACGGCGTGAGCGGGCGGCGCGGCTGCCGGATCGTTGAAGGCCCGTTTTCCGGCCGGGTAAACTTTCCGCCGGGGCAAGCGGCAAAACGTTCAAGAAGAGGTTCTCTTATGCCGTGCACGCATCGGACGCGAGCGTGTCGTCCGCTCCGGGTTGTCACGATCGCGGCCTGCGGGTGCGTCGGCCTGGCCGTGTGCCTCGCGACGCCCGGGATCGCACCGGCGGTGATCATCGACACGGTCACCGGCACCGGCAACACGACCGCTCCCACTGACGATCCAGGATGGGCGAATGTCGGCGCGCTCGGCATCGGTACAGGCGTCTATCTCGGCAACGGCTGGGTGCTGACGGCCGCGCACGTCGGCGGCGGGAGCATCGTGCTCAATGGTGGCACGTACGCCATGCTGGCCGGCTCCGGCACCCGGCTGACCAACGGTGGCGCGTCGGGGAAAAGCACGTTGACGGACCTCTATCTGTTTCGTCTGGCCACGACGCCCGCCGGGCTCGCCGGCGTGCCGATTGCCGTTGCGGCAACCGGATCGGCCGCGGCGGTAACGATGATCGGCGCTGGCCGGGACCGCGGCGCGTTTACGCAATGGAGCGTCAACACAAGCACCGGCACGAACCCTTGGGTCTGGACCGAGGTGCCATCGGGCGGAAACGCGGCCGGTTACAAGACGCTGTCGACCCGCACCATGCGCTGGGGCACGAACAACGTGAGCGGCACCGGGATCTGGATCAACGCTGGCTTTGGGGATGCCAGGACAATGATTACCGACTTCGACGACTTTTTTCCGTCCTCCACCGAGGCGCAGGCGGCGTCTGGCGATTCCGGTGGCGCGGTTTTCCACAAGAACGGTTCGACCTGGGAACTCTCGGGATTGATGCTCGCGGTGGGTGGCTATTCCGGACAGCCGGATCCGGCGACCCACGCCGTGTTCGGCAACGTGACGTATGCCGCCGATCTTTCCTTCTACCGGCCGCAGATCATGGCGATCGTGCCGGAGCCGGCGGCGATCGTACTCGTCGTGACCGCGGCGGGCGGGCTGCTCGTCGCGCGATCGCTGCGCCGGCGTCGTGCGGCGAAGTCGGCCGCCCAACCGTGACGGCCACTGGCTCACGATGCGTCTCTTCCCTTCCGACCGTTATCCGCTGCCGCTGCCGGAGGGGCATCGCTTCCCGGCGGCGAAGTATCGCCTCCTGCGGAAGCGGCTCGAGGCCCACGCGGCCGCCGGGGCGGCGCTCGAGTTCGTGGAGCCGCACGCGGCCACCGACGACGAGCTGCTCCGCGTGCACGACCGCGGCTACGTGGGCCGCGTGCTCTCCGGAACCCTCGCGCCCGCGGAAGTCCGCCGCATCGGCTTTCCCTGGAGCCCACAGCTCGTGGAGCGGTCGCTGCGGAGCACGGGGGCGGCGGTCGATGCGGCCGCGGCGGCGCTCGCGGAGGGCGTCGCGGCCAGCCTCGCCGGCGGCACGCACCATGCCGGCATCGCCTTCGGCGAGGGTTACTGCGTGTTCAACGACACGGCCGTGGCCGCGCGGGAGATGCAGGCCCGGGGGGCGGTGCGGCGGGTGTTGATCCTCGACTGCGACGTGCACCAGGGCAATGGCACCGCGGAGATCTTCGCCGCCGATCCGACCGTGTTCACGATGTCGATCCACGGGGAGCGGAACTTCCCCCTGCGGAAGCACCCCGGCTCCCTCGACGTGCCGCTGGCCGACGGCACCGGCGACGAGGAGTATCTGCGGGCGCTCGCTCCCGCGGTCGCCGCGTCGTTCGCCCGTGCCCGGCCGGACCTCGTGCTCTACATCGCCGGCGCCGATCCGTACGTCGATGACCGGCTCGGCCGGTTAGCGGTGACGAAGGCGGGACTCGCGGAACGGGATCGCCTCGTGATCAACGCGGCGCGGGGGGCCGGCGTGCCGCTGGCGATCGTGTGCGGCGGCGGCTACTGCGCGGACCTGGACGCGATCGTCGATATCCACGCCACGACGATGCTCCTGGCGGCGGGCGCACTGGACTGACATCGACGTCGAGCGAGGTCTGCGCCATGTGGCGACCATTGCAGGAGGGACGGACGTCCCAGCCCTTGCAGGAGAGAGGAGCCCGCCCGCCAGCGGTGCCAGGCTCCCCGGCGGACCGCCGCTGCATCCCTTCCGCAGATACCAAACCCGGCCTGCCACATGGTAAAGTCCGTCACCCTTTCGGAGATCATTCCCATGCCGCGAACGCTGCGACGATATGCCCGGTTCTGCTGTCTGCTGCTCGCACTGACGACCGCCCGTGCGGCCGAGACCATGCCCAAGGCGGAGATTCCCGCTCCCGGGGCCGATGGCTGGATCAGCCTGTTCAACGGCAAGGATCTGACCGGCTGGGAGGGGCTGCCCGGCTACTGGACCGTGACCGATGGGGCCATCCAGTGCGCGGAGACCAAGGAAAACTCCCGGCAGACGAACCTCATCCTCCTCTGCTCCAAAGACAACCCGGAGAAGTTCGCCAACTTCGAGATCCGCTACCGCTACCGGTGGATCACCCCGGGAGGGAACTCGGGCCTGCAGATCCGCGGCCGGATCGACAAGCCGCAGATGTTCCATGTCGGGGGCTACCAGGCCGACAACGACGCCGGCAACAAGCACACGGGCATCATCTACGACGAGTCGGGCGTGGCCGGCGGGCGGGGGATCATGAGCAAGGTGGGCTTTCGGACCACCTGGAGCGCCGATAACCAACGAAGCGAAGAACCACTCGCCAAGACGGCCGCCGAGATCAAGGCCGCGATTCGCCCGGTGGGCGAATGGAACGACGCCGTGGTGGTGGCCGACGGCAGGCGGATCTCCTACAGCATCAACGGCCAAGTCACGACGGAGATGATCGACGACAGCCCGAAGGCCTGCCAGGACGGCGTCATCGGCCTGCAGATGCACGGCGGGCATACGATGACCCTGCAGTTCAAGGACATCGCGATCCGGCTCCTCGACCAGCCCTGACACCCGCGGGCCGCCGTGCCGGCGGCCGCTACAGCGACTGCAGGTAGCCGACGAGGTCCGCGAACTCCCGCGGGCTCAGCTGGCGATGCTGCCCCTCGGGCATCAGCGATTTCTTCTGCACGACCCGCTCGTCCACGTCCGCCTTCTTGACCCGCGTCTCGGCGTCCGGCATGACGATGCGGAGCGTGTCCTTCTCGTCCTTCACCAGGCCGCTGAAGACCCTGCCGTCCTGCATCGTGATCGTCTCGATCTCGAAACCGGTCTTGATGATCTTCGAGGGCTCGAGCACCGCCTCGATCAGGTAGTCGATCTTCTGCGACTTGCCGATTCCGGCCAGCGGCGGCGCCCGCTCCGTGCCCTGCGAGCCGGCGGCATGGCACTTCACGCAGCCGGTCCGCTCGAAGACCCGGCGGCCGAGGGCGTCGCCCGCCGGGGTCCGGGGGGCGGCCAAGGCGGCCGCGGCGAAGGCCGCGTCATCAGCCGTCACGGCCGCCGGATCGACCTGCGGCGCGATCGGTTTGTCGATCTTCAAGGCTGCGGCCACCGCCGCCAGGTCGGCCTGCAACTCCGGCAGCCGCTTGACCAGCCCTGCCGCCGCGTCCTGGAGGACTTTGGTCATCGTGGCGTTGCCGGCGAACTGCCGCCATGACCGCACGGCATCGGACACGAGCACCGGATCGCCTTCAGCCAGCAGCCGCGCCCAGTTGTCGGCTTTCGGCTCCGCCTCGACCGCCATGAGCGTGGTCAGGTCCGTGAGCCGATCGGCGGGGGGACGTTTGTCCTGCGGATCGGCGACCCGCTTCCAGAGCGAGTCGGACAGCGACGCGGCCTTCGTGCCATGCAGCCTGGCGAGGCGGTGCGCCGCGTTGCGGACGCCGCCGTCTCTTTCGCCGAGCATTCGCCCGATGGTCTGCGAGGCGAACGGCGATGGCCCGTCGGTCTCCAGCAGTTCGAGCAGGGTTATCGCGTCCCGCGGCGACTTGATGACAATCTCACCAGCCTCGACGGCTTTGAGAAAACGCCGCACCGCCTCGCCATCGAGCGGCTCGCCGACACCGGCCGTCTTGGCGGCCCGAAGCATGAGCAGCGCCCGGCCGGTGACCCCCGCGGGCAGGTCGCTCCGCCGCACGAGGCTGCGCAGCCCCTCCAGAACCTCCCGCGATCCGTGCAGCTGCGCCAGGTCCAGCAGCAACTCCGGATCGGTGGGGCCCGGATCCGCGACCGCCCGGCCCAGCACGCCGTGGGCGGGCGGCCCTCCCAGGTCGATCGCGATCAGCCCCGCGAGCTGCAGGTTCGGATCGCTGTCGCGAATGAGGCTCGTCAACGTGGCTTCATCGATCACCGGCGCCAGGATCGACGCCGCTTCGTACCGCAGGTGGACGTCGCTCGCCGCACCAGACTTGAGCGCGGCGACCGCGGCAGCGGCCCGTTCCTCTGGACGCACGCGGGCCCGGGCCGCGGCCACCCGCACGGCCGGATCGGCGTCGCCGGCGAGCTGGCTGGCCACCGCATCGGCCTTCTCGACGCCATGCCGCCGCAGGAGGTTGATCGCCAGCCGCCGCACCCGCCAATCGCCATGCTTGACCCCGCTGTCGATGGCGGCCAACGACTCGGGCGTGGCGATCTGCACCAGCGCCCACAGGGCGTTCGCCGCGCCAAGCGAATCCGCCGCGCCGGCCGCATGGGCTGCCAGGGCGGGAATGGCGTCGTTCGCCTGCGCCACGAGCGTCCGCGTCGCCTGCTGCCGGACCAGATGATCGGGTGAGCCGAGGGCCGACACGGCATAGGCCCGGCCCTTCACGGCATCCTTCCATTCCGGGGCGTCGAGTCGATGCTGCACGACCGGCTTGTCGTCCCCCGTATACCGCACCCGCCAGATCCGGCCGGTGAGGTCGCTTTCGTCGTCCCTCCCGTACCAGTCGGCCACCAGCAGGCTGCCGTCGCGGTCGCAGAGCACGTGGCTGCAGCGGAAGTGCGGGTCGCGGCAGACGATGAACTCCTCCTGCGCCGCGATGTCGTTGCGGGCGTCGGGCACGAAGCGGAAGATCGTCCGATTGGCCCCGTTGAACCCGTGGCCGCCCCAGTTGTCCACCAGCAGGCTGCCCTGATACGCCGGCGGGAAGTTCGCCCCGTAGTACCGCATCAGCTGCGTGCACGCACCGCGGGGCATTTCGAAACACGGGGCGGCGAGCGGGTGCCGGCCGGCGAGCCACTCGGCGCCGACGCTGCGGTTCTTGAGATAGTAGTCGACTCCCTCGATGACGCGGATGAACCGGTTCGGGTTGCCCTCGCCGTTGGACAGTTGCCAGTGCTGGCCGAACGGGTCGTATTCGAACCCGTAGGGCACCCGCAGCCCGCTCACGAGCCGCTCCATCTTCGAGCCATCCGGCCGCATCCGCATGACGATGCCGTCATCACGGAGCCCGGACATCCGGTCTTTTTCGTCGGCCGTCCGCCGGATGTCGATCCGGTGATCGCCCACGCTCATGTACAGATCCCCCTCCGGCCCCCACTCCAGCACGAACATGCCGAACGGGTTCCAGGCCTTGTTCTTGTCGACGGCGATGGTCTGCCGGTTGACGCCGATGGGCTTGTTGGCCGGGGCGCGGAGGAAAGCGGCCACGTCCTTCGCGGCGGCCTCGTCCGCAGCCGCCGCCGGTGGAGCGGTCGCCGCCGGCGTGGCCGCCAACCCGGAATCGTCGATGTCGAAACGATAGAGAAAATTGTTCGCCGTGGCCCACAGTTGATTGCCGCGGATCGCCATCCCCATCACCGGGTCTTCGAAGCCATCGGCCACGAGGACGCGGCGGAAGCCCTTGCCGTCCGGCAGCGGATCCAGCCGCACGATCGGGTTCGGTGCCGCCCCCGCCAGCGGCGTGCCCTTGTCGCCGAAGCGATAGGTATGGCTTTCGGAGACGTACAGCCGGCCCTGCTCGTCGAGCGCGATGCAGACCGGATTGATGATCGTGGGCTCGCTGGCGACGAGTTCGACCGTGAACCCCTCGGGCACGGCGAAGTGCCCGATCTGCTCGTGCGCGGGAATGTAGCGATCGATCTTCTTCGGGGGTGCCGCCGGCGCGGCGGCGGGCTTATCGGCCCGAGCCGGCTGCGGTCCGCAGCAGACGCCGCACGCCGCCACGAGGGCCAACAGCCGGACGCGATCACCAGGCATGGCAAACTCCTCTTGGAGACAAAGGGCGGCGCACTGCCGAGGCCTCACCTGAGATTACCCCGGCCGGTCGACCGCTGCCACCGCGGCCTGGCGTGCCGCGCGCGTGAAACCAGCGGACGGTTCGGGGCCGCCACCGCGGGCGGCTCGACGCCGAGCGCATCCGCGACGTCTCCCTGATCGTGACGCGGTTGGGTATCGTGTTAGCGGCGTCGGATCGAATCCGTTTTTTTCTCCGGGAGTCGTGGCGTGCGGTATGCAGCGGGGTGTGTGACGTGGCTCGCCATGCTGATGGCGGGTATCGGTGTGTCGGCGGCGGTCGAGCCGGCCGATGCGATCTATGGCGGCGGCACGATCCTCACGATGGCGGGCCCCGAGCCCGCGCAGGTGGAGTGCCTGGCCGTGAAGGACGGCCGGATCGTGTTCGTGGGGCGGGCGGCCGAGGCCGCCGCGTTCGCCGGGCCGGACACGCGGCGTGTCGACCTCGCGGGCAAGACCCTGCTGCCCGGCTTCATCGACACCCATGGCCACTTCGTCTATTTCGGCAAGAACCTCGTCGACGCCAATCTCTTCGGCGCCGCGACCGTCGCCGAGGTGCTCGAGCGGATGCGGCGGCAGGCGGAGCGGACGCCGGCTGACGGCTGGATCGTCGGGTTCGGCTATCAGGCGCGGCAGCTGGCGGAGGGCCGCCCGCCCACGGCCGAGGAGCTCGACCGCGTGTCGGCCGATCGGCCGGTGCTGATCGTCGATTCGTCCGGCCACCTCGGGTCGGCCAACGCCGCCGCCTTCCGCGCCGCGGGGATCTCCGCCGCCACGCCCGATCCCACCGGCGGGAAGTTCACCCGTGGGAATGACGGCAAGTCGCTCGCCGGGCCGATGGAGGAGACCGCCCTCAACGCCGTGCGGGCCAAGCGGCCGCCGTTCTCGGGCGAACTCGCCAACCGCGTGATCACCGGCGCCGCCGAGGTCTGGGCCAGCCACGGGCAGACGACCGCCATGGAGGCCGGCCTCGGTCTCGGCAACGACGACGTGGCGGTGGTGCTCAACGCCATCGACAAGCGGCTCCTCCCCATCGACCTCTACGTGGCCGCGAAGGACTCGGCCATGGACGAGACGCTCGCGGCCGCCTATGGGGTGGCCTCGGCCTACAATCCGCAGGCGGCTGGCACCCTGGCCAAACTGCGGGCCGCGCGGCCCGATCTCGACTCCCGGTACGTGAACCGCGTCCGCCTCGGCGGCATCAAGTTCTGGCTCGACGGCAGCCTCGACACCGCCTGGTTCACCGAGCCCTACACCGTCAACCCGCCGGGCAAGACGGGGGCCTTCGCCGGCTATCGCCAGATTCCCGACGAGGTGCTCGACGCGGCCTTCGACCGGTTCTGGGCCACCGGGCTGCAGATCCACATGCACATGAACGGCGATGCCGCGGCCGACCAGGCGCTGGCCGCGATTGCCAAGGCGGTGAAGAAGCACGGTATGCACGACCATAGGCCGGTGTTCGTCCACGCCTCGTGGGTGCGTCCCGACCAGGTCGAGAAGATCAAGGCCTGCGGCGCGATCCCGAGCTTCCTGCCGTCGGGCATCGTGCCCGGGGGCGATGCGGTGGTCCGGCTCTGGGGGCCGGTGCGGTCGGCGGGCGCGATGGCCTCGCGGAGTTTCCTGCGGGCGGGGCTGCCCTTTACCTTCTCGCACGACGCCCCCGTGTCGCCGGTGCCCTCGATTCTCGCGCTCGTCGATGCGGGCGTGAACCGGATGTCGGGCAGCGGGCAGGTGATCGGGCCCGATGAGCGGATCACGCCTTACCAGGCGCTGCGGGCCGTGACTGCCACGGCCGCCTATCAGCTCAAGGAGGAGAAGACGAAGGGCACGCTCGAGGTCGGCAAGCTCGCCGACCTGGTGATCCTCGAGAAGAACCCGCTCACGGTCGAGCCGGCCACGATCAAGGACATCGCCGTGATCGAGACGATCAAGGAAGGGAAGACGGTCTGGCGGCGATGAGCGCCGTAGCGATCGACGAATGGTCGATGCTCGCGATCGTGATCACGATCTGCGTGGCGTTGGCCGGGCTCCTGTGGTGGTCCGGCTCGGACGACGGCGCGGCGTGAGTCGGGCCTCCTGTTCCACGAGAAAGTGCTGAGCGAGGCCAAGCCGCCATGCCAGAAGTGCCGTGCCGCCCGCGGATCTCGGTGGTCATTTCCACGTACAATTCGGCCGCGCTCCTGCATGCGTGTCTGCAGCAGATGCTGCGGCAGACAGCGCTTGCGGAATGCGAGATCATCGTCATCGACAGCGGCTCGCAGCAGGACGAGGCTGCCGTGTGTGCCGCGCTGCGACCGGCGTTTCCCCGGCTGGTGTACGAGCGCACGCCGCGAGAGACGATCTACAAGGCATGGAATCGTGCCCTCGCCCTTGCCCAGGGCGAGTATTTCGTCAACGCGAACACGGACGACGCGCTCCATCCGAACGCGCTGGCGGTCTTGAGTCGCGGTCTCGACGAGCACGCTGAAGCGGCGATCGCCTACGGTGATTGGGTCTGGTCCGACGTGCCCAACGCACCCTTTCCGTGGCATGCGTCCTACCGCCGCATCAAGCACACCCCATATCATCCGTCCCTGGCACTCATGTACTGCTACACCGGTTGCACGCAGTTCTGGCGAACGGCGAAGCTCCGTGAAATCGGGGGCTTCAATGCCGGACGGTGGGCGGCCGGAGATTACGAGGCCCTCGCAGCACTCGTGCGCCGGAGATGGGCGGCCGTGTACGTCCCTCTGGAGGTGTCGGCGTTTTACCAAAATCCGGCGGGGCTTTCGCTGTCGTCGAATCGCTCGACCCAGGAGTTTCATGAAATCCGGAACGCGCTCCGCCAGACGCTGGAAATCTCGGCGATTTTCGACGTCGATGAAGCCGATCACAGGAGCTGCGCAGCGGGGTGGATGGGGCTGGCGCACCGCGCGCTTCGGGTTTGCGCTCCGTGGGAATCACGTCCGGAACCAGACGATGACTACGCACGATGGGCGGCACTGAAAGCCCTGGCGCTCGACCCTTTCAATCCTTACGCGCAGCGGTTTGTGGACGCGCTGCGCCCGCGTGGGGGCAGTTTCGAGGAGCGAATCCTGCGCAGCCTCCGGGGCACCCGCCCCGCGCGGGCATTGCCAGAGGCAGAGGTGCCGGAACCGGCCGCGAGAGTGCCTCCGCTGACCGCGCGACCCGAATGAGCCGCAGCGTTCCCCGAGCCGGCGCTCTTGCATGCCACGACCGTTGAATCCGGTCAGGATGCCCAGGGAGGCACGAGCGATCAGAGCCGTCCCAGCAGCCTGAGCAGGAATCGGCGGCCGGCGGCAAACCATGTCCGCGCGGTGGCGAGTTCCAGCATGGCTGGAGTGAGGCGAGCCATCGGCAGCGGAGTGACGCTCGCGGTGGCGCGTGCGGCGGTTGCGGACCTTCCCGAGAGCAGGTCCTCGAAGAGTGCCAGATAGTGCTGCGCCTGGAACGTTTCGGCGAACCGGTCTTGTGCCCGCCGCCGGGCCGCCAGAGCATACGGTTGCAGTTGCCCGGGCTTGTTGACGAGATCGACGAGGATGTCGGCTGCCGCATTCGAGTCATCGCGATCCACGAGCCACCCCTCGTGGCCGTGATCGATCATTTCCGGCACGCCCCCGACACGCGTGGCAAGCACGGGCACCCCGCAAGCGATCGCCTCCATGACCGTCAGGGGCAGGTTGTCCTCGCGGGTCATCGTCAGGAAGACGTCCGCGGCATTCAGGATCGAGATCACGCCTGCTTCATTCTGCGGGCCAAGATGGTGGCAGGGGATTCCTGAGACGGGCGGTGCCCCCTTTCCGAATGTGATGACGAAGGGCTGCGGCCCGGGGTGTCCGGCGTTTCGCAGCCGTGCGGCGAGCGATTCCAGGGCAACTCGCGCGGGGGCGAAGCCCTTGCGGCTCTCATCGAGCGAGACACTGCCAAACACGATGCCGAGGCCATCAGCCGGGAGCGAGAACCGAGCCCGAAGGTCTGCCTTGTGGTGCCGTGGAGCGAAGTGAACGACATCGATACCGTACGGAATCACATGGTGCTGATGGGACGATGCATGAAACAAACTGCTGCGACGGAGTTCCTCGCCCAGCCAGCGACTGGGCGTCACGAACGTCAGTCGCGCCTCGTGGAGTTGCTCGCGGGCTTCCTGCAAGAGCTGTGAGGCAATGTGGCGAACCGGCTTCGTGAGTTGGGGACAGCCTGCGCAGTCGGCGGCAAACGCGTCGCAGCCGGCGGTGTAGTGGCAGCCGCCGGTGAAAGCCCTCTGGTCGTGGAGTGTCCACACGACGGGTTTTCCCGTGTCGACGAGCCGCCGGATCATGGCCGGGTTGAGGAACCCCGTGACCCAATGAAGGTTGATGACGTCGGCAGCGACCACAGCCGGATGAGAGGCCACGTCCCACGCCGGCCAGTCGAACGTGAAGATCGTGTTGGTCAGCGACGTGCGCGACTCGCGCAGGCTGCGGTGTATGCGCCGGTGGAGCCGCTTCCCCGCCTGGTCAGTTGGCGGCGGTTCGCTGAAATCGGTGTTTCGGGCGTCGGCCCGCTGGAGCGAGAGGGTGTCCGCCGTCGCGCCGGCGGATCGGAGGCCATCGGCCAGGCGACGCATGGCCACCCCTGCGCCGCCGGTTTCGCTCGTGGCAATGCAGAGGATGTTCATAGCGCTGCCGTGGGCGCCACCGCTTCCATGAAGAGGGAGTCAGGTTTGTGGACGGCCCCCTCGACATCGGCGTCCAGCTCATAGGCTGGAAAATCGGCGATGCGGGACTCGACGGCCGTCACGCGACGAGGCTCGCAAAAGCCGCTGGCCGCCAGGAGTTCACCGAGCGAAATGCGGTCATACATCCACTTGTGTCGTTCACCGCTCTTGGAAAAACGAAGCGCCTTCCGGTCACTCGTGGGAGGGGCATGGAGAATCTCCGTCGGTCGCAGCGGCGGTTTTCCGGACGCTGCCTGCTGTGAACGGATGGCCTCGATCGCCGCCGTAGCCTGCACGCCGAGACGCGTGCGAATGAAGGCGTCTGCGGGCACGGGGTTGCAGGACCACCACCGTGCCATGGCCCCGCCGGGACTGGTCCGCACGAGCTGGTCGAGGAGTTCGATGGTCATCCAGCGATGCCGCCAGCAGGCCTCGTCGTCGCCGCCGTCCAGGGCATCCACGGCAGCGAGGTAGTCGCGCACGATGCCTTCCAGATCCGGCACGACCACTCGTGCGATTCCGCCCGGCCGCAGCACGCGCCGCACCTCGCCCAGCAGGTGTGCCGCCTCCCGGGGGGTGAGGTGCTCCAACACATGCGAAGCGTAGACCGCGTCGAACTCCCGGTCCGGAAACGGGAGCGGCTTGCGGAGATCGACGTGCAGCACATCGTCTCCCGCGGGCGCCAGATCGGCGTTCGTCCAGGCGGGGTGCCGGCGGGCTCCGCAGCCGAGATTCAGGAGTTTGAGGCCGGCGGCGTTCGGCTTCGTCGCCTGGATCCTCCGCCGGCCCGGGAGCGCAAAAGTGAGCATTGGCGGCTGGGGCCTGCGTTCAGGAGGCAGGCTTCACGACAAGGCGACAGGTGTAATCCACGCGGTTGAGGAAGACGGCGGGGCTCCGGCCGGCGAAGTATTCATCGACTGCCTTTCGGGCTCCCTGCCAGTGGCCGTAGTCGTCGATGATCAGAATTCCGCCGACGCTGAGCCGCGGATAGAGGTGTTCGAGTTCGTGTCGCGTGGACTCGTACCAATCCGTGTCGAGGCGGAGGATCGCGATCTCGTCGGGAGCGGCCTGGGGCAGGGTCTCCTCGACACGACCGATCACGAAGTGAACCAGTTCGGGCGGATAGCCTGTGGACCGCATGTTCGACTGCACCTCGCCGAGCGGGCCGTACGCCCAGATGGGACTCGTCGCCTTGTCTTCACGCGCCATGGCCGCGGCGGCGGGCACTCCAGCCATGTCGCGATCCCCGTCGGCCGGCGGCGGCATCCCGTCGAAGGTATCGCACAGGTAGAGCGGACGCCGTTCGCCGCACTCCATCAATGTTTTGGCGGCCGCCATCATGCTGCCTCCCTTCCAGACGCCGCACTCGACGATTGCCCCGGGAATCCTGTTGCGGCAGACATGGAGCACTGCCTGCCGAAGCGCAAAGATTCGTTCGGGACCCGTCATCGTGTATGGCTGCACGGCATCGCACAGCGCCGTCACCTCCGGAGCAAAGTCTGCCGGATACGAGGATCGCTCCGTCGGCTGCCGCCAAAGGCCTCCCAGTCGTACTGAAAGCATGTGCGAGGCCTCTGTCCCAAGAAAACGCTCAAGCGGCGTTGGCGCAGAGTTCGTAGCCGAGCAACCGCAACGCCGCAGCTGACCGGCAGGTGAAGCGGGCTATCTGTGCGGGGCTGAGCTCGGCCGTGTACGCCCCGCTGCGGCCCTGGCGAACGAACGGCTTGTCCTTGGGCCAGGCCTTGTTGTCCCATCCTTGGGCGGCCTCGCGGGTTTTCATGCAGTCGAACCGCGATCCCTTCGCGATGGCGGCAAGTTCTGCCGGACTGCGGTGAACTCCGAGAAAGTCGCTGATGCGGGCCAATTCGCCGACGCAGTCGTCGAGCAGGTCCTCGTAGCGGACGAGGATCGTGTCGGCACGAAATGGGTTTCGTTCCCAGGCGAGCACATGGTCTTGCCACTCGCCGAACGGGAGTGGCGTGGCACCGTCAACGAGGCTGTCGAGGGGACCGACTGCCTGGCTTGATTCGTTGAAGTGATGGTACGAGCAGATGACGTCGCGGCCGTCTCGTACCAGACGAATGACGCGTCGATATTCCGGCTGTGGCAGGGAGTGGGTCTTGAAGCACATGGCCTGCAGAAATCGCTTGAAGCAATTCTTGTAATGCACGTCCGGCACCAATTCCTGAACCAGCGTGTCGGGCGCGCTTCTCGGGTCGAGCCCGTATAAGAGCGAAGCCATCATGAGCTGCAGCCACGTGTTTCCGGACTTCGGATAGCCTGCGATGAAGACGTCGCGATCGACGAACGTCCCCATCGGGACAAACCCGGACGGAAGAGCCGGCGGTGTCCGGTGACCGAGCCAGCGGCGGTATCGTGACAGCGACGACATCCTCACAATCCCTTGACAGTGCCGCGGATCACAATCGAACCCTTCGGGCTGCGCTCGGCCGGACACGCGGGAGTATGAGCAATCGGCCGGGCGGCCGCAGCGCCGGTTTGGCGGCTATTTCCCCGGGTGCTTCACAGGAGAATCGGCGGGACTGTCGGGCCTGATCCGCTCACCTGGGTTCGCCGTGGAATGCCCCCCACTCCCTCGGAAAACCATCAGCGTGTTCGCGACTCGTGCGAGTCAAAGGAGACGCGATAGGGCTCGGACGACGGCGCGGCGTGATCATGCCGCCCGGGAACGGCGGCCGTCGGGCGGCGCCGTGACGGGGAGCCGCAGGCTCGCCGGCGTGTCGGGCAGGGCGGCCCGCTCGCGGGCGTAGAACTCCCGCAGCCGCATGGTGTCGATGCCGAGCGCTCTCCGCACCGCGCCGAGCGGCTGGTCGATCAGGGCGGGGCCCACGGCGCGGTGGATATTGCGCACGGCCATCGTGCGGCCGGCCTCGAGGCCGAGGTCGTAGGCCGTGAGGATCCGCCACGGGATGCGGTACGGCTCCGGGTAGACGTGGGCCACGACGGTCTTGAAAAACCAGCGTTCCACGGGCGAGACGGCCTTCGTGCTCCCCATGGTGAATCCGATCACGAACGCCTCGTCCTGGCCGAGCAGGCCGCGGCCGAGGAGCACGTGGATCATGTCGTGGCTGGCGAGATCGACGGCGCCATGGAGCCGCAGCCAGCCCCGTGGGTTTTCGAAGAGCCGCACGATCCAGGGGATGGCCTGCGGCGGCGCGGCCGGCAGCGTGGCGAGCACCTCGCGGAGCGTGAGGTGGTCGTTGTCGAGCCCCGGAAACCACTTCCGCCAACTGCGGGCGGAAGGATCGCCGCCGGTCGTCTGCTGGTGATGGATTTCATGCTGGATCATGGCTGCACCTTCAGCCGGTTGTGGTCGCTCCGCTAGCCCATCGAAAGGATATGGCGGTCAATCGCCATTTTCGCGGGCCTGCGATTCCGCGGACCATGGTTGTCCGCGGCTCATGGGACACTCTCCGCAGACGGTTCCGGAGAACCGACACCCAGGAGGCACCGATGAAAGATCCGCATCACAACCGGCTGCACGGCTACGAGGCGGGCTGGCTCACGCTGCTGCTGCACATGGGCGTGGCGAGCGAGGCCGAACTGCGGGAGGCCCAGGGCCGCGTGGCCCGCGCGGCCATCGAGCGGATGGAGGCTCAGAAGGCCCGCCGCCGCGAGGAGCGGCGCCGCAAGCGCCGCGAGTAGCGGCCAGCAACGCGACGGCTCGCAAATACTCCCGACAGG
>Ga0315902_10006088_pt1 | contig 16824 bp, 19 predicted proteins | sample LakEriMetagenome_9_FD_203523 | JGI IMG/M metagenome (GOLD analysis project Ga0315902, IMG submission 203523) | Freshwater fungal communities from buoy surface, Lake Erie, Ohio, United States - Buoy 12 MA117 | ecosystem: Environmental > Aquatic > Freshwater > Lake > Lake biofilm | place: USA...
AGGATGCCGCCGGAGGTCTTCTGCTCGCTCTGCTCCCGCTCCACGACCACGCGGTCGCCGAGGGGGATGAGGGTCGACTTCTTCTTGGCGGGCTTCGTGGCGGTCGCGGTCATGGCTCGGAGCACCTCTCGGGGTTTCGGACGGAACGATACGGCCCCCGCGGCGACGCGGGGCCGATGCCGCTGGGCGATCGGGCGGCGAGACGCCTGCCCATTTCGACCGCCAGCGGACCGATGGTCTCTGGTAAGCAACTGGCGCGCCGGATGCCCTCCCGACACGCGGGGACGCAGTTTCCCAGCATTTTTTCCCCCATTCAAGCGGTTTCTGGGCATTCGACCTCTCCTTCGCCGCCGCTGCCAGAATGGCAGCACTTGGCGAGGGTGTGCTCTCGGGAGCATTCCGCCGTCAGGCAGATGACACCCTCGCGCCGAGTCATTCCCCGGCAACTCCCGACCCCCCGGCGACTCCCGGCCGCGAGGCCATTGCATGGAAAAGCCCCCTCCTACCGGCTAGGCTTCGGATTCCTTCTCGTAGCAGCCCCACCGGGTTCCTCTCAGGTCTCCCATGCCAACCCACAAGCGGATCGATGTCTCCAAAGTGGGCGACGTCACGGTCGTGAAGTTCGTCGACAGGAAGATCCTCGACGAGGCCGGCATCCAGGAACTCGGCGCCGAGTTGTTCTCCGTCGTCGAGCACGACAACCGCCGCAGCATCCTCGTCAACTTCGACAATGTCGACTTCCTCTCGAGTGCCGCCCTCGGCAAGCTCATCACGCTCGACCGTAAGGTGAAGTCGGTGCAGGGCCGGCTGAAGATGTGCAACATCCGCCCCGAGATCCTCGAAGTCTTCCAGATCACGAAGCTCAATAAGGTGTTCGATATTCGCGGCGAGGAGGCCGAGGCGATTTCGGCTTTCTGACGTCGCGCCGTCGTCGCGCGTTCGTCGCGGCTCGGCCGTCGATCAGTCCGTCGGACGAGTGCCAAGGTGGACACCATGTCGGACCAAACCTCCCCGGGCATATGGCAGCTGTCGATCGACCTGCCGAGCGAGCGCGGGTCGAATCGTCAGGTCACCGACGAGTTGCTCACCCAGCTCGGGACCCACGGCTGGCCGCCGGCCGACGTCTTCGCCGTCCATCTGGCGGTCGAGGAGGCGATCGTCAATGCGATCGTGCACGGCAACAAACTCGACGCGAAGAAGAAGGTGCACGTCGAGTGCCAGGTGTCGACCGACCGCGTGCGCGTTGCCATCGCCGACGAGGGGCCGGGATTCGATCCCGCCAGCGTCCCCGACTGCACGGCGGAGGAGCGGCTCGAGGCCCCGAGCGGCCGCGGCGTGATGCTGATGCGGTCGTTCATGACGAGCATTGAATACAACGCGGCGGGCAACGCGGTGGTGCTGGAAAAGGTGCGGTCGCCGGCCGATTCCTGACGTCCCGCGGCCGCGGCCGTAGGATATCGATTCCCCCCATAGAATTCGCTACTCTCGGAAGTCCGATCCCCGATAGCTCAACGGTAGAGCGAGCGGCTGTTAACCGCTAGGTTGTAGGTTCGAATCCTACTCGGGGAGTTACGGCTCTTTTCGCACGAGCCAGCACGAAGCCGCAGGATGACGCAAGTCGTTCTGCGGCTTGGTCTTTTGATGGATGCCCGATTTTTGGGTGCGGCGTCCTGCGACCCCTTGCGAGCAAACCGTGCGTCGGATTCTGCGTCGGAATTTGCGTCGCCCTCTCAATGCGAACACTTACGGAATCGCATGGTGCCAATGGCGGATGATCCAGGGCCTCGAACCGCCCGCCTCAAGGTGAAGGTCGTGCCGGGGTCGTCGCGCGACCAGATCGTGGGCTGGCTCGGCGACGCCCTGAAGATCAAGGTCACGGCACCGCCCGAGAAGGGAAAAGCCAACGAGGCGGTCGTGGAGTTGCTCGCCGCGGCGCTCGGGATCGCCGCCGACGATATCAGCGTCGTCAGCGGACACTCGTCGCCCACCAAGCTCGTGGCCATCTTTGGGATGGACGACGAGACGATTCGGAAGGCGTTCGGCTAGTCGTCGGCGTAGGGTGCGGAAACGAAACCACCCGACCGTCCTTCACGGAAAACGGTCGGGTGGCTTCTTGAACTACCTGCCTATGAGATCAGCCGGCCTGCCGCTCTGGCTCATCGCCAGCAGCTTTCTTGTAGTCCTCTTCCGTGACCTGAAGGTAGTGCTTCATGGCGATCTTCGGGGTGTTCCCTAGCCACGCGCAGACGACATGAACCGGGAACTGCTTTAAGAGCTCCGTCTCACGGCTGGATCGCAGGTTCTGAAAGAGCTTTGGCCACGGCTTGACCTTGGCCTTCTCAAGAATCCGCAGGAGTTGGGTCCGGAGGTTCACCCTGCTGCTGCGTGAGCAATGGATGACCCACTTGGCATCGGCGGGAACCTGGCTGCGCCACTTTTCCAAGTACGGCCGCAACTCTGGAAACAGCGGCGTGACCCGGGTTTCCCGACCCTCATGATGCTTCGTCTTGATGCAGGTGACCGTGAACCGGCCCGCGCTCCAGTCGATGTCCTGCCATTTCAGGTGCACCAGTTCGGACGGTGTCCGGAGGCCGCCATACCTCGCCAGGGCAAAAATGAGCCGCCACTCGTCGTTGGGACATGCCGCCAGGACCTTCTCGGTCGTGGCACGGTCGATGAATGTGACCCGGTGATCCGGGCTCGCCCCCACGATCAGTTTCTTCATGTCCGCAAACGGGTTTTCCCGGATGAGCCTCCTGCGGAGGGCTGCACGAAAGAACTGCTTGGCACGACCGCAGAGCCTGCGAACCGTGTTCTCGGCCTGCTTGCCTTCCGAACCCAGCCAGGTCCGGTAGGCATCGGCATCACCGGGTGTAATCGAGTCCATGTCGCGGTCCGGGCCGAAACGCTTCTCGAGCCACTGCCTCGCAACCCGAAGGTTGTCGATGCTTCCCGGAGAGAGATCCGTCCTCGTCGCGAGATAATCCCCGATGAAGGCGGACAGGGTGCCATGCGTCCGTCTGCCCGTGTCCTCGATGACCTTCAGCGCCACCAGCCGACGGCGAAGGGCGTCGGGAAGCCGGGCGAGCCAAGCCTCGGACTGCTCCTCCATGGGCATCCCCGCCTCACGATTGGTGATGATCCGTTCGATATGGCGAGCGATCTCGTCGGCGACCCTCTTGGTCACTTTGCCGAGCCGCAGCGTCTGACGCTTGCGACAGCCCGGTGGATAGAACTGCACTCGCCACAGACCAGTCTTTTCTGCTTTCGTCGCGCTCGCCATCACGCCACCTCCGTGATTCTCTTCGCATAAGCCTTGAGGCTGCTGACGAGGTAGTTCTTGCGGCGGCCGATTCTTCCGGTCACCAGCACGCCCACCTTGCCGAGCTGCCAAACCGTGCGAGGGGACACGCCGAGCATCGCCGCGGCAGTGTCCTCGTTCACGAGGAGCGGCTCGACGGTAGTGGTGCTTCCGCCGGTGTCTTTTTCCGGACGGACGCTCATAGCCCAACTCTCCGAGGTGCTGATCCCTGCCGAGTCAGACACCGGCGAGTCACCGCGAGGGCGAGGAAATCTGGTGTTTCTCTTGTCTTTCATCTCCTAGGTTCTTTCTGGTTTTTCCCTGGCCGTCATGGCCTTCGGGGTGGCGTTCTTGCCGCTGATCAACCTTGTCTCTCGTAAGAGAGTCATCGCCTGGCGGATTTTTCCAGCCTCCGTCAGACCCCGATCCAACTAGGCTTTTCAGCCTTCGCCATGGCCTTCGTGACCGCCCTCTCAAAGCCCTCTCCGAGCGAACGGGTCAGGCCGCGCACGTGGCTCCCAAGCACAAGAGCCGCAGTCCCGCTCAGGTGTTCGCTCCGCGGCTGCTCCGGCAACGCCGCAGCACCGTTGCGCCAGGCATTCCCGGCCAGCTCCTGCCGCGCCCATTCCCAACGGGCCTGGATATCGTCAGCGAGGCGATCGCTCAGGCCACGCAAGTATTGGTTCACCTCATCCGGGCCCAGCCGGTCGCCGGCGCAGGAGAAACCGGGGACGGACGCCTCCCCGGCCTCCATTGCCCGCCGAATTACGGGATCCCACCGCAGGATCGCATCGAGGACGCTGGCGACGATCGTCATGATCAAGTCCCCCGAGATTCCCCGGTCGCCGATCGGCACGATGGCAATGGGGCTGACCCCGTCATCTTCCGGATCGTGCTGGAAGCGGACGACGGGCAACTCGTTAGTCGTGCGAATAAGACTCTCGTAGACCGCCGCCCGATTCGGGCAGTCACGGAGGTTCCATGCAGCCGGCGAGCCGATCTCGACGAACCCTTCGTCGTAGACATTGACGATCACTTGGCACGCGGCGTCGCCATTCCTGTTCCGGTATGAAACCGCCTCGGGTGGGTAAAGGGTGATATCCAAGGCGAGGCGTCCGTCCTTGGGGTCTTCGAAGACACACAACTCCTCCGACTCGAAGTGCTCTCGGATCGCCGCCAGCATGCGATGCCGGCACGATTCCCCGCGGCCATCGTTGGCCCACGCGGTCTTCATCCTCTCTCGTCGGCTTCTCTTTCTGCTGTTACTGCTCATGGAAACCTCGTCAGCACGTCGTTGTTGATGATCGGGAACGCAGCGTTGTGCCGCACGCTGGCCGACCTAACTATGGGCGGAAATGATGCTGGTGTAAGTTTTTTTCTTTGCGGGTTTTTTGGACCCTCATCCACAACGACCAACTTGGTCACGCGTGCGGACTGTCTTCTCCCTCGGCAACCGGCGCGCCGAAAACTTGCGGTCGGACTTTTCTCGAGGAAATTCCAAAACCTTGTGAAGCAATGACTTCGGACGAGAAAAAATCCTCTTGAGATTTCTCGCCGGTCCCGTGGCTCAACCCAGAAATGGCAGGCCACGACGAGGCTAAAACCCGCTGACTGTCACCCTGACAGTTGTTGCGGAGAAGGTCATCACGCTGGGCGGGTTCAGACGCTGCTTGCTAGATGAAGATGAGTTCAGGGAGAGCGTGAGATGGACGGCCGGGTACGACTACTCTCTTTCTCTTCTTTTCTCCTGGCCTTCATGGCCTTCGGGGTGGCGTTCTTGCCGCTGACCTAGGAGAGTGCGCCCCGGGCAGTTTTTCGGGGCGGGACATTTTTCCACCCCTGAAAGAATGTCCCGCCGGACGGCCCCGTCGCTCTCCAGGCCTTAACTGGTGGCACTGGGTGGCCGTCAGCGCCGATTGGGAACTCATCGCATCGAGTTCTTCTTTCACCCACCACTGGAACCGGTACCTACTGCTCCTCAGCCCGCGGATGACATTCTCCTCCCACCCGTCGCAGAGAATGCCGGCGGACACCAGATGATTCTTCCATCGCTTCAGCGTGGAAGGTTCGTAATCGGCTTCTTTCCCCATCAGTCCGAGCAGGGTTCGCTCGTTGATCTGCCTGTCGCCACCTGGACCGACTTCGGCGATGAACCTCGTGGCGAACACCATGAACCGCTCTGTCGCACGACCGGCGCGTATGTGTGTTGCCGCATACTCCTGAAGTCGCTCGGCCACCCGCTCAGGGAGACCAACGGGTTTCAGGGAGTCCTCGACTGGCTTGGCTTCTGTTCTTCTGTGTTCTGAAATGACCCCCTTACAATTATTCAAAAAGAAGGGGAGTCCTTCTTCCTCCATGTACGGGAGGAGACTCTCTTTTCTGTCTGGGAAACGTGCATCGTTGGCACGAATCGTGGCGTAGAGGTCGAGGGTCTTCTGGTTTGGTTTTGTGACGAGGTTCTTGATCGTGGAACGAATCTGCTTTTCGACGAGATGGAACTTCTGGTCGTTGATTCTTGAAACAAGACCGTTGTGCTTTTTGAATACCCACTTTTTCATTGCCTGAAACGCGAGTTCCTGTTTGTCCACGCGGTCATGGAACTCACGAAAAAGAAGGGCTTCAGCAACAGGCTTGAGAAACTGGCTGTGGAGTTGATCTGGTTGGTCGATGCCACGCAGGCAGGTGTTTTTCAGTTTTGACCAATAGCCAGTGCCAAACTCCACCTGGGTTCCAGAGAAGACCTTGGCTGAAGGAACAGGAACAAGAAGTGGATTCTCGGCAGTGAATGAAAAATCCCTGACGAGAGCCAGTTCCCGGTACCTTTCATAGACCTCTCCAGCCTGATGTGCTCCAGAGATGTGCTGGTAGAGACCCTCGCAGTCGAATCTCTGGTCCGTGATCTTCAGCTCATGGTCGGTGAAGACCTGCTTCCCGTAGCAGCCCGGCATCGAGACAAGGTTTTCACCGGGAAGGATCTCGATATTTCCCAGTCCTGGGAGGCCGCACGATCGAAGACGCATGTCGAGATCGTGATCACCGAGCGAAAGAAGAAAGTCCCGGATCTGGGCATCCAGCCGCTGCCTGGGTCTTTGACCGTAGGTGACCAGCCAGAGCTGGATTCCCGTGGGCTCTATGCCGCGGTACTGCCAGAAGCTGCTTTTGACACCGACTCGTCGAACAAGCTCCGGCAGCCGCTCCTGGAGCCTCTGGACGAGCTCGAGATGCACTTCGGTGCTTTGACGCGTTGGCGAGTGGTTGTCGACGTCGATCACCCGGAAGCGGGTGGATGCACCGGCGGGAACATGGAAACTCTCGGCCCTGAACTTCCCCATGGGGATCCCAGCGGCACATCGCCTGTAGTTGAACCCGGCTTCGATGACGCCTCGTGCACCGCCCCGCACCTTCTTTGGATCTGCCCTGTAGATGCAGCCGTCTTCCTTCGAGCGATAGCCGAGGGTTCGTGGATAGTCCGCGAACAGGTCCAGGAGGTAGTTCCTGGCGACCGTGTAGGGACGGAGCTGTGTGGTGTCCTTTTCCCGATAGAGACCGACGTACCTGCCGTTCCAGTGCAGGAGTCGGTCTGGTTCCGCGTCACGCCTGATGCCGCGTCCTTCGCGGCGCCACTGGGTTTTCGTCTGGATGCGTGCCGCCGGGCTTCGAGTGTCCATCGTTGCTCTCCTGTCTCACCTAGGAGAGCGAGGCTGAAACGAAAGTCAGATGAGGTGACTACATCCAGTGAGGGCGAGCCGTGTCGATCAGCCGTGCTCCCTGTTCACCCCTGAAGGGCTGGCTTTTGGGCTGGGAAAAGAGGGTTTTCTTCTCGTTGAGGAAGGGGTGTGTCAGCTGCCCAAGGATTGGGTATAGGCGTCGTTTTCGATGGTGTGTGTGGTTTTCTGTGGCTGGCAATCGAGTAACGGCGAGGGGGGCAGCATTTCCCTGTTGGTGCGCTGGCGCACGCGTCCCGTGTCGGAGCGGTGGTTGCTTCAGGAGGTGTGCGACTTCCTGAGTTTCCACGGGCGGCCGTCGCGAAACAGAAAGCCGTTGACAAGGGGGGAGAGGGTATGGGGCCAGGACATATTTCCAATGTTGGAATTGTGTCCGCCCCACCAGAAGCGCCTGCCGCATTTGGTCGAACCGCTCGAGCCACCGCCGTGTTCGACCCTTCGCGGGCCGGTCAGCACAAGGGTCGTCCGCATGCCATCACCCCAGATCCTCTCGTAAGGCCTCTACTGCGCTCCAGGTGGCGCGGAGATGATCTTGTGGAGCCGTGGTCGTCACGGATGGATCGGGCGTGAGGTGCGAGCCGAGGGGCTTCTGCGGGTGCTGGGGTTTGGTGGGCGGGCTGATGCGCTGGCGTACAGGGGCCGGATGGGGCTGTGGGCTTGGGTTCTGACTTGGTGCGCCAGCGCACAAGGTCGCGGGGGAAGGTGGAGGACGACACCCGACCAGAAGCACTACCCTTCCGGCAGGGGCCACTTTTCTGGAATCCAGTCATGCACGAGAGAACGCTCCGCAAGTTCCAGAGGAACGATAATGAACTCACGGCCGAGCCCGGTTTTGTTGCTCGGGTTAGGTATCCGCATTGCAGCGGACTGACCGCCGATTCGCATGAATCCTGGCTGTTCTCCCTCCTTGATATCGACCACTTTTAAGGAAAGAGAACTTCGTAGGAAAGTCTGCCATGCGTTGAACTCAACGATCCGCTTGCCTCCAAAAGGATCCGGGCATGCGTTCTTCTCATACACCTCTTCCAGCTTGCGGCAGAAGAGCCTGTAAAGCTTCTTGACATGCTCGTCAGTCAGCATCGCCCGGATTCCCCTCGAGTCATGGGCAGTTTTACCGCCGAACGCCCATTATCGGACAGGGGTGACAAGTAGCGGAAGGGACGATGCCGCGGCGAGCGAAATCGGTCGCGATTGAAGTGACGCGGGAGACCCAGGGGCGGCGGCCTGGGATCGCTGATGTTTGGGAATCGAAAACTCGGAAATTGAAGTCAAAAAACCCTGGGGCTGACTCGGGGTATGGGATGCCAGCCGGCGTCCGCGGATGTGTTTGTTAAGGAGACCCCTTTGGCCGCGGCGTCAGGAAAGTGTCATAGCCACGCCAGCGTGGAATGCGATCCGATCATGTCTGCCATACGGCCGGGTCGATACCGCATGCCCACACCCAGCTGAATCCATGACTCCCCGGTTCCGGCCGCGTGACACTCTTCAACACAAAAAACAATTTCCAGTGTGCTGTGACTGGGTCGCGCGTGTCGCTGATCGGAAGATCGCCCGCCTTGTTTTTTCTTGTGTCACGTGCACAATAAAATTCGTGATCATGAGGAAGTCGGGGGACGATTCGCCGCGTGTGCGAGGAGGACCCCGTCGCAATCCCGTGATTGAGAGGTGAAGTGAAAGAACAACCTTGAATACTAAGATCCTGGTCGAAGAGACCTTCCAGGAGACCGTGCGATCAGCCCGGCTCCTTGTTCTTGAGATCCCGGCGGACTCTCCGCGGGATCCTGAATGGCTGCGGCGTGTGCTGCACCAAGGCGTGGCCGATTACGGCCCGTTTCCCCCAAGCCCCATCAAGGGCACGCTGGAACGCCGGCGGTTGGGTGTCCGCGTCATCGGCGAAACCAACTCGCCCGCAGACATCAGATGGGAGGTGGCCCGATGAAGCCGCAAAACCAGGAACCCAATAACTTTTCCAGAAACCCTCTGGAGCAAGGTGGTCGGGATGAGGGGTCCCAGACGCCCGCAGGTGGTTCTTTCGAGACGGCACCGGGTGGTGGAGCCGTAGGGAAGAAGCGGAATCCTCGGTGGACTTCGGTCACGAAGACATCCACCCGGGAACTGAAGCGGATCCATGGAGCGTGCAAGGGTGGAAACCCTGCAGTCGAGGAGGAACTGCGCCGCCGCGGGTTCAACTCCAAGATGCTGGAGGAGGTTCAGTGGGAGTGGGGCCAGCAGCAGTGGGAGAGGGCCGCCAAGCGGGCCTCGAAGATCGCTACCGCCCGAAATGCGGAAGTCCGGCGACAGCAGAAGCGGGCGAAGGAGGAAAGGCGGCGGGAGCGTTCCCGGGACAGGCAGCGACAGGAACAGAAGGCCAGGCTCGACCGGCTCAAAGAGGGCGTGGTGATCGTCGGCCGGAACTACGACCCCTCGGCGGCGGACGGGAGTTGCCCGTTCTGATCTAGATGAGCTGGCTGATCTACTCATGCGCCTTCATTGGCAGACTCAAGGACCTTCGTCTGTCCCTACATGCGAGGCCGCGACGATCGCGACGATCGCCTTCTCGATGCCACCCATATCCGAGATGAATTCCTTCGCCTTGCCCAAGTCTTCGAGGCGGACCCGTCTCAGAGCTTCGATGGGATCAGGCAAATAAACGCGGGAAGCCGTGCCACCCGGCCCGCTGGGGCGCAGTGCCAGGCTGGTTCCCTTCAGGGCCAGGCTTACCTGGCCGCTCGTGACCGTGATGCCCTTCGCCTTGAGGAATTCAACGATCTCGATGGGTCGCGGTGGCTTTCCCTCGGCAATCATCATCTTCGCGACGGTCCTGATCTGTTCGCTCTTGTTGACCGTGCGCCGCCCGAGCTTGACTCCCTTTCTGATTCTCTTTTTTCGACCAGCGGAAAGCCCCGTCTGCTCGTCACGCGCGGCGGTGGTCTCGATTGAGATCGCCTCGGACCCGCCGCCCTCAGGCCTGCCGATTGCCTTGGCTTCAGCCTCTTCTCTCGCGTCACCCGCCATTTCGTCACCTCGCCAAAGGGTCGTTGATTTCCGCTCGGCGGATCAGATGGCAACGAGCCGGAAAAGGACTTCGTATAAACAATAGCCGACTGTTTGTGTTGACGCAACACAACCACCCGGCAATAGTCTCAGAAGTCTGATTTCGTTTGGCTTTTCAAGATCGACCAGAGATCGCTGGCCGAATCCAACGGCCCGTAACACTCATTTTTAGGCCTGAAACTTGTGTTTTTGCGGCCGAAAACCCCCCTCTGGGGAAAATTCCTTTCAGGGACTTGCCGCTCTGGTTTTGTTTGGTTATGATCCCACTGTGTCGTGATTTCAGGCGTTTTGCGAAGCACGGAGGAAACTGCAATGAATGTTTTGGTTCAGGGCGTCAGGGTTCAGGGAGAAGTTGACGGGAACGGGGAGCAGATTTGCTCGACGGACTCGCTGGGAGTGGTCACCCCGGCGGGCCAGCAGGCCATGGGGGTCGCTGTGCCTCCGGCCAGTTCCTCCGGCGCGGACGCGACGGCCGTCAACGAAGCCACCGCATTCCCCGCGGAGGACGGCGAGCCCGAGTGGAACGGGCTCCACAGAGACGAGACCCATGAAGGCCACGCCGAGGGCGATGGCCAAGACGACGAGGGTGCCGTCGCCTTGGATGACGCCGGCCAGGCTCACGACACAGCCGACTCGGATGACGAGGCCGACTCTGCCGAGGCCGACTCTGCCGAGGCCGACTCTGCCGAGGCCGACTCTGCCGACGACGACGAGGCCGACGACGAGGCCGACGACGAGGCCGACGATGAGGCCGACGATGAGGCCGAGGGCGAGAGTGAGGAGATCGACCTGCCGCAGCCCCTCGCCGTCGTCGAGCCTCGCGAGGATTTCGATTGGCGGAAGCTCAAGCCGCGTGTCTTCGGGAAGAGCCTGCCGCCCCTCGACCCCACGGACCGGCAGAGCATCGAGGCTGCGATCGTCAGGCGGGGGATCGACCATGAGATCCTGATCGACGAGCTGTCCAACATCATCGACGGCAGCACCAGATGGGAGATCTGCCTCGACAAGGGCATCGTTCCTCCCGTCAAGATGGTCTCGGGCCTCACCAACGAGGAGAAGGAGGAACTGGCGATCTCCTCCAACGCGGACCGCCGCCAGCTGAGGGATCCAGATGTGGAGCGGCAGGTTCGGGAGGCGCGGCTCGAAAACATGTTCAAAGGTCGCGAAGAGAACAAGAAGAAGTTCACCCTGACTAGGATCGCCCGCGCGACCGGTCTGTCTGTCGCCACGGTCTCTCTGCGTTGGCGGGCGAGACGGAATTCTAGAGGTGAAAATGCGTCCATCGGGGACGCCCGCCAGCTCTATGGCGATGACCTCAAGAGCGAGGCCGTCCGCCTGGTCGAGATGGGCATGCCCGTCGCGGACGTGTCCCGGCTTCTTCCGATCAGCCGGAAGGCCGTCGAGCGGGCCGTCAAGAAGGCAAAGGAGCGCGAGGCCGGCGGGCCCCCTGCCAAGGCGGGCAAGGGCAAGAAGGCCGCCGCGGCCCAGTCGGCCGAGGAGATTGAGGACATCGCGGGCGTCGACGGCGACTCCGAGCTGTACCGGCGGGCCGTCGCGTGGCTCGATCTGGACGCTGAGGAGTGCGCCCGTCTTGATGAGGATTGTCGAGAGCAAGCCCGGGAGGTGATCGAGAACGCCTCGACCGATGATGTCGAATCGCTGCTGCGATACGCTGTCTACGGAAAGTACCTCAGGGACTTCGCCCACGAGTTGCTTGAGGAGCGTTGCCGGTCCGGTGCCGAAGAGGGCGTCGTCGAGGAGGCCCCCTCGGCCTCATGCCCCGATGCGGTCGGACATGAGGCCGACGAGGAGCTCGACGGCGCTGTGCACATCGACGAGCCCGATGTCGCCCCTGTCAGCCTGCCCACGGGCGACCGCGGCGTGATCGCCGAAGGCGACACCAGCATCGCACGGCTCGCGGTGGCCGAGGACGGTGGTGAGGCTCGGATCCGCGTGAACGGCTTCGAGTCGGAGCCCGGGCTTGCGGATCGGGATCCCATGACTCGGGACGACCGCCCGAGGGCGGTCGAGCCGAACCTCGGCGACCGCTCCTCGCCCTACGAGAGGTATTTCGGCCGTAAGGGGGAGCCCAAGAAATGAAGGAGCTGCAATACCTGAGCCTGTGCAGCGGCATCGAGGCGGCAACGGTGGCATGGCACATCCTTGGCTGGAAGCCGGTCGCGTTCAGCGAGATCGACCCGTTCGCGAAAGCGGTGCTCAAGCACCATTACCCGAACGTGCCGAACCTGGGCGACTTGAAGAAGTATCGCGAGTGGCCCGAGGAGTTGCTGGCTGAAGTCGATCTAGTCATAGCCGGCACGCCCTGTCAGGCGTTTTCGTTCGCCGGCGATCGTAAGAGCCTCGACGACGAGCGGGGCGAACTGACCTTGGACTTTGTCAAGCTGTTTCACCATGTCAACGAAGTGAGGAAACGTCATGGACGACTGCCGGCAATCGCCGTCTGGGAGAATGTCCCGGGGGCGCTCAATACGAAGGACAACGCGTTCGGGTGCCTCATCGGCGGGCTTCTGGGGTGCCCTGCGGCCTCTGAAACTGAAAGTGGCAGCTGGCATCGAGCAGGCTTTTACAGTTCCAAGACCATCCGAGTGGGTTACCGAGTCCTCGACGCCAAGTGGTTCGGGCTGCCCCAGCAGCGCCGGCGAATCTTCCTCATTGCCGTGCCGGAAGACGTTGTTGGACATTTTGGAAAGCGAGCCTGTCCATCCGAAATACTTGCTCTCCGCAGAAGCGTGCTCGGGCGCGCTCCAACGTGCTGAGAAACGCGGCAAGAAACTGCCCGACTTCCTCGAGGACGCCTTGCGCTCCGTGGCGCAAGGGCGGGATCGGCGGAGCGACGGGACTCACGAACCCGCGACCGCGCGGCCTTCCACAACGACGCCCAAGGTCGCCGGTTCCCGCGATTGGCCGACACTGCGACTGCGGACCGCCGCGCGGCCGGGGCATCAGCCGAATCCGCTTGTGACGAGAGCGATACCTACTCCGAATCCTAATTCCCCTGTGAGGTCATCCCCGTGACGAACAACACTGACCAAAGAAACACGCGGCCGACGAATGAGGTGGCGTCCATGAAGAAAACCGGAGACGGAGCTCGCGGGCCGGAACATCAGCCGGGCGGCGGCGTCGAGGAAACCCACGAGGGCATGAAGATGACTTATCGCGTGGCATGGGCCATCGACGGCCGTAATCAAACGGCCCATGAGGAGGTTCACCACACCCTGCGCACCGGGCGGGACAGCGGCGATGCGGTTGTCATCGTTACAAGGGAGTACTCCCAGGCGATCACGACCAAACGGGGCAGCGGTTTTCGGGGCGATGGTACCCCCCGCGAGCCGTTCGTCATCACGATTGAGGGAGTTTGGCGTCTGACGCCCCGCGAGCACGAGCGGCTGCAGGGGTTCCCGGACGACTACACGCTCATCCCGTACCGGGGTAAGCCCGCTACCGATTCGCCCCGTTTCAAGGCGCTCGGCAACAGCATCGCGGTGCCGGTCCTGCGGTGGATCGGGCGGCGCATCGCCGCGGCCTTCGCCACAGACGACCGGCGGCGGCCGATCGGCAAGTTCACCCCGCCGGTGCTGAAGCCGCTGGACTGGGGCCGGCGCCAGAAGCCGGGGCAGACCTGCAACCGACCGGCCCAGCACCCTCAAAAAAAGGAACACCACGATGACCCCCAGAAAGACTCCCGGCTTCCGGATCGGCGCCCGGGGCCGCGTTCTTGAGATCGTGTTTGCCCCGATGATCGCCGACCCCGCCGCCCGGCCCAATCGCGTCAGGGGCGAGCGTTCGAAGAATCCCAGTTCCCAAGTTCCCGGTTCGAAAGCCGGGAATCCAGCGAAGCGAAAGGAGACGATTCCATGAGCCGCGATCAGTGTCTGAAGGAAGTTGAGGCCCAGTTCAGCCTCATCCGTGATCGGGTGCGGGGAGTCAGCAACGGTTTCAGCAACGGGTTCTATCTGCACGGGCCGCCCGGGATCAGTAAGACCTTCACGGTCGTCAACTATCTGGTGGACAACTCGATCCCCTTCGAACACGTGCTGGGACATCTGAGCGGCTCGGCGCTCTTCGACGTCATCGAGGAAAACCCCGACGGGGTGATCGTGCTGGATGACGTGTCGGCCATCTTCGGGGAGCCGAAGGCCCTTCAGATTCTCCTCGCGGCCCTGGGTTCGCCTCCCGACGGATCCCGGATCCGGAAGGTGCCCTACCGCACCGCCCGCGGCACACGGGTGGTCGACTTCACGGGCGGCATCATCGCGATCAGCAACCTCGCGCTCGACGACCACCGCAACGGCGTCATCGCGGCCCTCGAAGGCCGGGTTGACGTTCAGCAGCTCGACCCCACCCCCGAGCAGGTCGAGGCCATGGTCTTCAAGATCGCGATGGAGGGCCCGGGCGGAGTCTCGGCCGAGGAATGTCTGATGGTCGCGGAGTTTCTCGTGCGGGAGTGCCGGAGGCGGGGAACCCGCCTGACAATTCGTCTCTTCGTCGACCATGCCCTGCGGGACTACCGGATGTGGAAGGCCGGAGGACTCGAGAATCACTGGACGGTGCTCGTGCGGGCGACCGTGGCCAAGGCATTCGTGCCCCAGAGGCGGATCGACCGCGGCACGCCCCCCGGTGATCCGCTGGAGGCTGACCGTCAGGTCGGGCAGGCGATCTGTAAGGGGTTCAGCGACCCCATGGACAAGGTGCGGGGCGCGCATGAGCAGAAGGAGGCGGCAAGCGGAGGTTCGGCGACCGACCACAAGAACCTCTAGGACTCCGGCTAACTGTCGCGACGTCGGTGTCCAAGTCGCCGAGCCCGGCACGGCGGAGGTCGTCGCGGCGGAGTTGGTTCCGCCCGCTCCACGAAGCGCACGAGTTCACTACGAGAGATTCAAAAGACTGGAGGCAAGGGCATTGAAACCGAAAAAGGACATCAGCCGGATGAGCGACAAGAGGCTCAAGTTCAGGTACGGCGAAAGCGGCGGCACCGACAAGGTGGCGGAGGATGAGCTCCGGCGACGAGGACTGACCGATATTCAGATTCGCGGAGTCATCTATGGATATCGGCAGGGGGAGTACACGCCGAAGGGCGGGCCGTATCCGGCTCCCAGGCAGGAACCCATAAAGAAGCAGGCGCCGGCCGACGAGGCGACGGAACCGAAGGCAGCCACGGAGAAGGAACCGATCATGCGATTCGGCAGGTTCGAGGGACGCCCCATGGCCGAGGTGCCCGAGGGGTATCTGGAGTGGTGCTACGGGAGCTTTACGAAGGGTCGCAAACGCTATGAGAAGGAACTGCGGTCCCGTGGTTACCAGGACAGAGATCTCGAGCGATGCAGGAAGGATCACCCCGTTCGGGGCAAGTCTCCAACAAAACAGGGGCCGAAGGAGTAGGCTCCTTGGAGTCGCTGAGGCCGAGGCTTCGGCGGTTGGCTAGGTTCGCCCATGAACATCTACCCGAATGCAGACTACGACGACGACGAATGGCAAGACACTGTCTACATCGGTGGCTGGGAAGACGTGCCGACCATTCCGTGTCCCCACTGCCGGCGAGACATCCTCGAGGATGCGCTGAGGTGCCGCCATTGCGAGCGGTATATCACAGAGGAAGACCATGCCGCACCCCGAGAACGCCCTTGGGTGATCCTGACGGCCCTGGTGTTCCTCGGGGCCGTGATCTGGTGGTTGTTCTTGGTGTTCTGATTTCGCCTTACGATCACGTTGCTTTTAGATTGCACGCTTCGCAAGCTAAAACTGAAGGATCATTCGTGCCCGTCCTTGCTATCTCCAGCCCATGCCCACCATCACCCTCCTCGTCGCCTACCCCAAAGAACTCATCCGTGCGGGCTTACGGTCGATGCTGGCTGGCTCCCGCATCAAGATCGTCGGGGAAGCCGTCGACACCCCCAGCACCCTATCGCTCGCCAAGAAGCACAAGCCGGCCGTCGTGCTTCTGGACGCGGCGATTCCGGGAGGCGACGCGTTTGAACTGACACGGACACTCTCGAAACCCCTTCCGGCGACCAAGTTCGTATTCGTGACTGAGATCGACAATCCGACCTACATGGCCCGCGCCCGCGCTGTAGGGGCTGCAGACTGCCTACTCATGGGATTCAGCCCCAAGGAACTCATCACGGCCATCGAGAACGCCACCGCAGGAAAGCCTCCGCCAGCGTCAGCCCGGTTCGCCAAGATCGCAGCCTCAATGGAACCGCGAGACACCCGGGCTGCTCGCGATTCCGGCCTGACGCCCCGGGAATCGCAGGTCCTATCCCACGTCGCCTTTGGCCTGTCCAACGACGAAATAGCTCGCTCGCTCCGGATCAGCGTCGAGACCGTGAAGGAACACGTCCAGAACCTACTGCGAAAGCTGGCCGCGAAAGACCGCACTCAGGCGGCTGTTTGGGCGGTGCAGTCGGGGTTGGTGTAGGTCTCTTGCCCGCTGCCGCTCAACGCCGCCGCTTGATCTCCGCCACGCGGGCGACCAGATAGCCCAGCTCGTCTCCGTCCAGTTCCGCGACTGGAGCGAGGCCGTGAATGTTTCGTAGCAGGTCGTCCACGCTGCCAAGGAACCCGCGAAACTCCGGCTCGCCCCCGCGGCGGCCGAGCAGCATGCCGTCGGAGGTTGCCACAAGCTCCGCCAGCACCGGAGTCGTCCAGCCCTTCTCGCCGACTAGGCACGCCAGGATCGCCGTGAACTGGTCGCTCACTTGGATCGCCCGCACCTTCCGCGAGACG
>Ga0315902_10006089_pt1 | contig 16822 bp, 11 predicted proteins | sample LakEriMetagenome_9_FD_203523 | JGI IMG/M metagenome (GOLD analysis project Ga0315902, IMG submission 203523) | Freshwater fungal communities from buoy surface, Lake Erie, Ohio, United States - Buoy 12 MA117 | ecosystem: Environmental > Aquatic > Freshwater > Lake > Lake biofilm | place: USA...
AGGCGCAGATCCAGACGCTCGATTTCTCCGTGTCGCCGGTGCAGCGGTGGGACAACGCCACCAAGCGGACCGTGATCGACGGCTACCGGGTGAGCAACATCGTGCAGGTGGAGACCGAGCGCCTGGAGCTGGTGGGGGGGATTGTCGACGGGGCGCTTGGGGGCGGCGCCAATCGGGTAGCGGCGCTCGAGTTCTATATCCAGAACCGGAGCGCGGCCGAGGATTCCGCGCTGGCCAAGGCCGTGTCGCGGGCGAAGGCGCAGGCAGAGGTGGCGGCGCGCGCGGCTGGGGGAAGTGCGGTGGAGCTGCTGGAACTCACCGTAGGCGGGAGCGACGGAGGGCCGCCGTACCCGATGCCCATGGCCATGGCCCGCATGGCGGCCGACGAATCGACGCCGACCCCCATCACCCCGGGGATCAGGACCATCAGCACGACCGTGACCACGCGCTGGCGCTTCACGAAGACGCCATGATCAGGAGGTTTCACGTGAAACACTGAGGCGCGCGTGCAGAGCCCAGAGGGGAAGATCACGGCGTTTCACGTGGAACGGTTACACACAGAGGTCAGACATACCTGAAACCAGAGGGTCAGAAGGTAGAGGGTCAGAGGGTCAGACGCGCTGAGAGGTCAGCAAGGGCAGGAACCAAGAGGTCAGGGGGAGATACCGAGGGCAAAACCCGCCACGCCCCCCGGTGTCGCGCGGGAACAGTGCGAGCATCGCGCGGGCATCTGCGGGCATCTGCGGGCATCTGCGGGCATCTGCGGGCATCTGCGGGCATCTGCGGGCATCTGCGGGCAGGGCGCATCAGGCAGTCGACCACACCCTGCCCCTGACCTCTCCGTTACTGCCCCTGCTGACCTCTATGCCCGTCTGACCCTCTGACCTTCTGACCCTCTGACCTTCTGACCCCTGACATTCTCTCTACTGGTGGTCAGGTGGCTGGTTGTCTGCCCCCATCCCCTCCTCCCCCGCTATACTTCCGATCCGCCTTCCCGGACAGGAGCCCCGTGGGTCGCATTCTCGCCATAGCCAATCAAAAGGGTGGGGTCGGCAAGACCACCACCGCCGTGAATCTTGCCGCCTCGCTCGCGGTGGCGGAGCAGCGCACGCTGCTCATCGATGCCGATCCGCAGGGGAATGCCACGTCCGGGTGTGGCGTGCCTCGAGAGGAGGTCGATCGCCACACCTATGATGTCCTCCTCGGGGAATCCCCCATGGGCGACGCCATCCGGCGCGGCGTGCAGTTCACGCATCTCGATCTGCTCCCCACCACCCCCGACCTGGCAGCTGCCGAGGTGGAGCTGGTGGAGGCGGAGGATCGGCTGCTGCGCATGCGGAACGCGCTCGAGGGGCTGCGCGACCAGTACGACGTGATCCTCATTGATTGTCCACCGTCGCTTGGGCTCATCACGCTCAACATGCTAGCCGCGGCGGATGGGGTACTGATCCCGTTGCAGTGCGAGTACTTCGCGCTCGAGGGGTTGTCGCAGCTGCTCTCCACCATGCAGCGTGTGCAGGAGGCGGTGAATCCGGCGCTTGAGGTGGAGGCGGTGCTGCTCACCATGTACGACGCCCGCCTCAATCTCTCGCGCCAGGTGGCACAGGATGCACGCGAGCACTTTGGCGACAAGGTGTTCACCACCATCATCCCGCGGAACATCCGATTGGCCGAGGCCCCCTCGTTTGGCAAGCCGATCGTGGTCTACGATGCGTTATCGGTTGGCGCGCAGAGCTACATGGCCGTGGCAAAGGAACTGATCACCCGTATGGCCGCAGGCCCATCGGAATCGGCGTCCGCCATGAAGGCGGGATCAACCAGCACCTCACCCGAACAAAACCCGGTATGACCCCCGAGCCACCGCGCCGACTTGGACGGGGGCTCGACGCCCTCCTGGCCAAGCGGGATCCTGCCAAACCGCTTCAGACCGTGAGTGTGGCCGCGACAACCTCGGCATCGGGTGGCGCGCGAGACGCCGCGTCGAGCAGCGCCGATGAGACATCCGCCGCCGGCTCGCTGCGGACGCTTCGTCTGAGTGAGATCCGCGCGAACCCGTATCAGCCGCGTCAGGAGTTCCGGGCGGAGGAGCTCGCGGATCTCGAGGCGAGTCTCCGGGCGAATGGGCTGTTGCAGCCGATCACCGTGCGGCCGGCCCCCAAGGGGAGCGGCTACGAGCTGATCGCCGGTGAGCGCCGCTTCCGTGCGGCCACCCGACTCGGTTGGAGCGAGATCCCGGCGCTCGTACGCGAGGTGGACGACCGAACGCTGCTCACGCTCGCGATGATCGAGAATCTGCAACGCGCCGATCTCGATCCCATCGAGGAGGCCGACGGGTATCAGCGCCTCATTGACGAGTTCGCACTGACGAATCAGGAGGTGGCCGATGTCGTCGGGAAGGACCGGTCGACCGTGGCGAATGCGCTGCGGCTGCGCCAGCTCCCGGCGTCCGTGCGGCGGATGCTGCAGGAGAAACAGCTGACCGCCGGCCATGCACGCGCGCTGCTCCCGTTGGGAAGCGAACGGGCCATCGTGGACCTGGCGCGGGAGATCGTGGCTGGGGGGTGGTCGGTCCGTGAAGCGGAGCGGCGGGTGCAAGCCAACCGCCCCACGCCCGCGACCGGCGGCCGGAAGGCGGCGCCCAAGGGAGCCGCTCCGGCCCCGTCCGGATCGAACGCCGTGGTCCGTCAGCTGGAGGAGAAGCTGCGCCGGAAACTCCAGACTGGGGTATCCATTGCTCTGACAGGGAAGGATCAGGGCGAGGTGCGCATTGCGTTCTTCTCAAACGAGGACCTCGAGCGGGTCATCGAGATACTCGGTGTCTCTTTCGAATAGATCGAATAAAGCGCCACCTGAAAGCCACAATACAACCACCATAACATGTTCTCCGCCAAGATGTTCCGAATCACTGCCACCGCGCTCCTTCTATTGAATGGCGCCTGCGGAGGGGGCGACGAGGCCAAGGCGTCCGGTGACGAGGCGGAAGCGAGCGCGTCGGCGTTCAAGGTGGCCCTGCTGACACCCGGCCCTGTCTCCGACAAGTCATGGAATGGCGGGGCCTACGATGGCCTGATGGCGATGAAGGACTCGATGGGGGCCGAGGTGTCGCACATCCAGACCAAGACCCCGGCCGAGTTCGAGGAGAACTTCCGGCAGTACGGGGCGCAGGGGTACGGACTGGTCATCGGGCATGGCTTCGAATTCCAGGACGCCGCCGCGCGCGTGGCGCCCGCCTTCCCGAAGACCGTCTATGTCGTCACCAGCGGACGGACGACGGGTCCCAACCTGGCGGGGATCGCCTTCCTCTTTGAAGAGGCGTCATACCAGGCGGGGATGATTGCCGGTGCGATGACGAAGACCAACACCGTGGGGCTCATTGCCGGCACCGAACTGCCGCCGGTGAAGGCGAGCTTCGAGGCCTTCGCGCGTGGCGCCAGGGCAGTGAACCCGAAGGTCCAGGTGCTCACCAGCTACATCGGCAACTGGGACGATGTGAGCGCCGGGAAGGAGCAGGCGCTCGCGCAGATCGCCCGCGGCGCCGACGTCCTCTTCCAGAACGCCGACGCCGCCGGCCTCGGGGTCTTTCAGGCCGCGCGGGAGAAAAAGGTCTACGCCTTCGGCACCAACGCCGACCAGAATGACGTGGCCCCCGACGTGATTCTGGGAAGTGTGGTCATTGATCTCACGAAGGCCCTGCTGCAGATCGGCCGTGAGGTCCAGAGTGGACAGTTCTCCGGTCGGGTGATTGCGCTGGGCGTGAAGGACGACGTGGTGCGGCTCGTGCTCAACCCGGCGCTCGAGGCGCGCATTCCGGCAGCGGCCAAAGCGGCATCGGACAGCGTGGGTGCGCTGCTCCGTGCCGGCACGTTCACCGCGCTGCAGGACCTCTCGAACGGCACGAGCAAGTAACGCGAGGCGAGGGAGGCGGTATGGCGACCGATGGCGACCAGATTCTCGAGCGGAGCCACGGCAACGGGGCTGAGGGGCCGCGCGTGCCGCTGGCGGATATCGTGGCGCTGCTTGATGCCGAGCTGAAGACCCGCGAGATCCCCGATTACGGCGGGGCCGTGAACGGGTTGCAGGTCGCCAATCGCGGCACCGTCTCTCGGGTAGCCGTGGCCGTGGACGCGTCCCACCAGGCAATCACGAGTGCGGCCATCTGCCAGGCAGATCTGCTCCTCGTGCACCACGGGCTGTTCTGGGCGGGGGCGCAGCCGCTCACCGGGGTGCGCTACGACAAGTTCCGCGGGCTCTTCGCGAGCGACATGGCCGTGTACAGCTCGCACCTGCCGCTTGACCTGCACCCCGAGCTGGGGAACAACATCCGGCTGGCGCACGCCCTCAACCTGACACCAACCGCCGGCGCGGCTGGCGGCTTTGCGCGCCACAAGACGGTCGACATCGGCGTGATGGGGGAGGCCGACGAGTCCACCAAGGGGATCGTGGACCGGGTGGCGGCGTTCGTGGCCCGCTATGGAGGGAGCGTGCGGACGTCGGTCCCCGCCGAGGGGCGGACCACGAAGCGGTGGGCGATCTGCTCCGGGGGCGGCGCGTCGAGCGAGACGATCGCGGAGGCGCTGAGCAAGGGGATCGACACGCTGATCGTGGGCGAGGGGCCGCACCACACCACGGTGGACGCGATCGAAAGCGGGCTGTGCATCGTCTACGCCGGGCATTACGCGACCGAGACGCTGGGGGTGCAGGCGCTGGGCGCGCTGCTCGAGACGCACTTCGGTCTACCCTGGACGTTCCTGCACCTGCCGACGGGCTCTTGATCGACGGCCGTGCGGAGGATGCCTCCGCCGTTCCCCCCGCGCTGGTACTGGACGCGATCACGCACCGGTTCGGCGCCGTGCGCGCGCTTGACGGCGCCTCGCTGATCGTGCGCCGAGGGACGGTGCACGCCCTCCTCGGCGAGAACGGCGCGGGCAAGTCGACGCTGATGCGCGTGGCGTTCGGGATGCTGCAGCCGCAGGCCGGCGCCATGCAGCGCGATGGGGCCCAGGTGCGCTTCGCGTCGCCGGCGGCGGCGATGGTGGCAGGGATCGGGATGGTGCACCAGCACTTCACGCTGGTGCCGGCCATGACGGTGGCGGAGAATGTGGCGCTGGGCGGGGCGGGGCGGCGCTACGATCCCGCGGGCGCGGCGGCGCGCGTGCAGGCGGTGGCGGAACGGGCCGGCTTGGCGCTTGACCCGATGGCGCACGTGCGCGACCTGCCGGTGGGGGCGCAGCAGCGGTGCGAGATCGTGAAGGCGCTCGCGCGCGACGTGTCACTGCTCATCCTCGACGAACCGACGGCTGTCCTGGCGCCGGCAGAGGCGACGGAGCTGCTGCGCTGGGTGCGGGGGTATGCAGATCAGGGGCACGCGGTGGTGCTGATCACGCACAAGCTGCGCGATGCCCTGGCGGTGGCCGATGACCTGACGGTGCTGCGCAAGGGGCGGACGGTGCTGACCACGCGTGCCGCCGAGGCGGATGAGGGGTTGCTGGCGCGCGCGATGATCGGGAGCGGGGGGACGGATACACCGCGGGTGGACACGCCGTTTTTGGACTCACCGTTGTTGGCCATTCCGTTAGTGGACCAACCGTTCGTGGACACGCCGCCAAACGACGGAAGGTCCAAGGACGGTGGGTCCAACCATGGAATGTCCACCAACGGAGGGTCCAACGGCGGGGAGTCCACCTACGGGGGGTCAAGACACGGACCCGTGGTGCTGCGGCTGCAGGACGCGCACTACCGTGACGCCCGCGGGGTCCATCGCGTGGCGGACGCGACGCTCGTGGTGCACGCCGGCGAGATCGTGGGGATTGCGGCCGTGGAAGGCTCGGGGCAGCACGAGCTGCTCCGCTTGCTGGCTGGCCGGCTGGCGCCTGAGACCGGGACGCTGGAACGGCCGACCGATATCGGCTTCGTACCGGAGGACCGGCATCGGGATGCCCTGATGCTCGACGCCTCGCTGACCGAGAATCTCGCACTGCGCGACGCGGGTGCGCGGCGCGGGCTGATTCCGTGGGAGGCGCTGCGTACGACCACGGCGGGATTGCTCACCACGTTTGACGTGCGCGCACCGGGCCCGTTTGCGCTGGCCCGGTCGCTGAGTGGGGGGAATCAGCAGAAGTTCATCTTTGCGCGAGAGCTGGCGGGGACAGGAGCATCAGGACCGGCGGCGCTGATTGTCGAGAACCCCTCGCGTGGGCTGGATTTCCTTGCCACGGCCGCGGTGCATGCCGCATTGCGGGAGGCCAAGGGACGCGGTGCGGCGGTCGTGGTGTACAGCAGCGATCTGGACGAGGTCCTGCAGCTGGCCGACCGGGTGTTGGTGATGCATGCGGGGCGGGTAGAGGAGGTCATGGGAGGGCGCGACGCGGTTGGACGCGCGATGGTGGGGGAGCGCGTTCCGCTGGTTGAGAGCCCGTTGGTGGAGAACCCGCAGTTAGAGAGCCCGCAGTTAGAGAGCCCGCAGTTAGAAAGCGGACACTCCAACCCCGGACACTCCAACACCGGGTTCTCCAACCACGCAGATGCCAGCAACGGGCGCTCCACCCACGCGGACTCGCTGCCGGCAGCCTCGGCATTGACCTACTCGCGCACGCCACGGCCGGTCCGCGTGCTGCGCTCGTTGCTCCCGCTGATCGGGCTGGTGGCCGTTGCGATCGGGCTGATGTCGGTTTTGCTGCTCCTCACGGGGCACGCGGTGGTGCCGGCACTGCAGGCTCTGGGGCGTGGCGCGGCGGGGAGCTGGTATGCCGTCACGTCCGCAACGATTCCCCGAATGGTGCCGCTGGCGCTGGCAGGGCTTGCGGTCTCGCTGGCGTTCCGCGCCGGGATCCTGAACGTGGGCGCGGAGGGACAGCTGCTGGTGGGTGCGGCGCTGGCCACGGCGCTCACGGGCCCACTCACGGGCGTATCGCCTGTGGTAGCCCTGCCGATCCTGCTGGTCGCCGGTGCGGTGGGTGGCGCCCTGTGGGCAGGGATCGCCGCCGCGCTCCGGCTCCGCTTCGGCGTGCTGGAGGTGATCAGCACGATCATGCTCAACTTCGTGGCGCTTTCGCTCACGGGATGGCTCGTTCGGGGCCCGTTGCAGGAACCGACGCGCGTGAACCCGCAAAGTGCGTCGCTCTCCCCCCAGCTCCATCTCCCCGTACTGCTCGACGGGACGCGGCTGCACGCGGGCGTTCCCCTCACCCTGGCAGTGGCCGTTCTGGCCTGGTGGTGGCTCACCCAATCGGCCAGCGGCTTCCGTCTTCGCGCGGTGGGCGCCAACCCGCACGCGGCGCGTTCGGCTGGTCGGATCCGGACGGGGCGCACGCTCGGGGGCGCGTTCCTGCTGAGTGGCGCGCTGGCAGGGTTGGCCGGCAGCGTGGAATACACCGGCATCACCTACGCGCTCTACGAGAATTTCTCGCCAGGCTACGGCTACACCGCCATCGCGGTCGCCCTGCTGGCTCGCCTGCATCCCGTAGGGGTGCTGGTCTCCGCTCTCCTGTTCGGCGCGCTCGAGGCCGGCGCCAACGCCATGCAACGCGACGCGCAGGTGCCGAGCGTGGTGGTGAGCGTGGTGGAAGCGGTGCTCATTCTGCTGGTGGTGGCCGCGGACCGGTGGCGCGATCGGGCCAAAACGGTGGAGGGCGGGACATGAGTCACCCGTCTCTCTCTTCGACATGACAGACCTGATGCACGCGATCTCCGTGGCGCCGGAGGCGGTGGCGTCTGGTGGCGCACTCCTCGTGGCCTCTGGGTTTCTCGAGGCCACCGTGCGCACGGCCACCCCGTTGGCGTTCGCGTCGCTCGGGGAGTGCGTGAGTGAACGCGCCGGTGTGATCAACATCGGCCTCGAAGGGTCGATTCTGGCCGGAGCACTGGCCGCCACCGTGGCGGCAGGCGCGATCGGCGTGAGCGGCGGCTTCATGGCCGGAGCGGCAGCAGGGCTCGCCGTAGCGGGTATCTTCGCGCTGTTTACGGTCGTGCTCCGCGCCGACCAGATCATCACGGGTACGGCGATCACGATGCTGTCGCTGGGGCTGACGGGCACGCTGTACCGGACGCTCTTCGGGACAACGGGGGTGGCGCTCTCCACCCCGACGGCGAGCCCGGTGGCCATCCCGGGGCTGTCGTCGATTCCTCTCGTTGGCCCGGCCTTCTTCCACCAGCCGGTTGTGACCTACGTGGTGCTGCTGCTTGCCCCGCTCCTCGGCTGGTTCCTGTGGCGCACCCAGGCGGGACTCGCACTGCGCGCGGTTGGCGAGTACCCCGACGCGGCGATCGTAGCCGGCATCCCGCGCGCGCGGACACAGGCGCTGGCGGTGCTCTTTGCCGGCGCCATGGCAGGAGTCGCCGGCGCCACGCTGGTCCTGGCCCAAGCGGGGACCTTCGTGGAAGGGATGTCGGCAGGGCGCGGCTTCATCGCGATCGCCATCGTGGTCCTCGGCCGCTGGTCGCCGCTGGGGACGCTGGGCGCGGCGCTCCTCTTCGGCGCCGCGAATTCCCTGCAGGTGCTGTTTCAGTCGATGGGGTGGACCGGTATCCCGTACCAACTGTTTCTGGCACTGCCGTACGCGATCACGCTGGTGGTACTGGCCACGGCGAAGGGAGCAGACGCACCGGCGGCACTCGGGGAGAGGTAAGGCGGGGACCACCGCGGGACGGCGGTCGCTGGACTACGACAGCCGTGACTACGGGAGCGTAAGGGCGACAGCTGGACGACGGAACCGACCGGACGGCGGGGAACCGCGTAGTTCCTCGCGGTCAACCAGTTCCCGTCGTTCAGCTGTCGTCGTTCCGCCCCCGTAGTCACAGCTGTCGCCGTCCCCGCTATCGCCGTGCCGTGCTTCAATACCGCAGTACCGCAGCCACCCCGGTGCGTGTCGGCATCTGCGCCCCTGGCACCATCAGTACCTCGCCGCCGTTGCGGAGGGTGAGCTCGGCCAGATCGTCCAGCAGATCATCCGTGTGTGGGTCATCGATCGTTCCCTCGATGACGCGCCCCGAGAGCGGGTCGATGTGCCCGGGCACCATGCGCTGCTCGTCGACCAGCAGCAGCCGGATGCGCCCGGTGCGCGCCGCCTGTGCGACGTCGTCGAGCAGCTCCGCGGCTCGGCCAACCGGTCGCGAGGCGCCGAACTGCTCCACCGCCGCCGCCAGGCGAGCGGCCATCCGGGGCTGCATGACCGCCCACGCCTTCAGGCGCAACTCGTCGATGCTCCAAGCGGCGGGATTCCCGGCCACCATCTCCGGGACGAGGTGGGGATTGTGCGAAAGTGATGCACAGAGCGCGTGATACTCCGGCAGGGCGGCGAGCAGCAACGGGACACCAGAGACCCTGGAGTGGTGCTGCGTGATGGCGCGATCGACGGCCCGGAAGAAACGGACGGTGTCCTTGTCCACCTCCTGGCGCTGCGAACTGAGGGTGTGGTGCATGGAGACGCCGGCCATGCCGGGGCCAAGCTTGCCGATTCCGGCGCCCGTTTCGGTGGGCTCGGTTTCCTCCTTCCCCAGCGCCTCCTCGAGCGTCCGTGGGACTGCCGGATGCGGCGTGACCTCATGGAGCGCATCGCGATTCCCCTCGAACAATCGGGCCGTCTCGTGCGTGAGGGCCAGCACCTCGTACCGATCAGCGCCCTGCAGGTACCGGAGGAGCGGGCGCACATGGAAGCTGTCAGCCACCATGGCGAGCTCGGGTACGGGCGTGGGGAGCCGATAGACGCGGAAGAGGTCGCGGCTGCGGAGCACGGCGAGCCCGGCCTGTGTGGAGGGCCAGAACGCCCGGTTCGCAATCAGGGCCTCGATCGGCTCCCGGAGGTTCTCGAGCACCCCGTGACCGAGGGTGCCCTCCAGCGGGAGGGTGGCCGAGCGGAGCAAGGTTTTGAGGCGGAGCGCGTCGGCGAACTTCTCCGGAAGCCGGAGCGCGGTGGGGACATAGAGCGACAGGCAGGGCCCGTCGTGGGGAGCGAGCAGGTCGCTCACATGGGTCAAGGCAAATGGGAGGGACATGGCCAACCACACCGCAGGAGGGGTGCCAAACGGCGGGGGGGACGACGGGACTGCGACAGCGAGGATGGCGGGGGACCACGGCACAACGGTCGCTGGACTACGATAGCTGTGACCACGGGGGCGAAACGGCGACAGCTGAAATACGGGACCTACTGCACCACGGGGTACCACGCCGTTGACCAGTTCCCGTGGGTCAGCTGTCGCCGTTTATGCCACCGTGGTCACAGCTGTCGTAGTCCCAGCTACCGCCGTTGCAGCTCCCGCGCTTCCAGCGGTCGCCGTGCCGCCGTTTTCCCCGTAGTTTCGAGCATGCGCACTCGACTGCTCTCTCTCGCCCTCGCATTCCCCGCCGTCCTTCACGCGCAGGGTGATGCCGCTCTCGTGGCCCGTGCCAAGGCCATCCATGCCAAGGTGCTCTCGCTCGACACGCATGTCGACATTGCCCCGGCCAACTTCACTGCCAGCGGTCCCAACTACACGCAAAAGCTGCCCCGGACCCAGGTCGATCTGGTGAAGATGGAAGAGGGCGGGCTCGCGGGCGCGTTTCTCATCGTCTACGTGGGGCAGAGCCCGAACCTCGACTCCGCCGGCTATGCGCGGGCATATGCCCAGGCGATCGAAAAGTTCGACGCCATCCATCGCCTTACCGAGGAGCTGGCGCCAGCGCGAGCGGAGATCGCCTATACCGCGGCCGATGCCCGGCGCATTCATGCGGCCGGCAAGCGGGTGATCTTCATCGGGGTCGAGAACGGCTTCCCGATCGGGGCGGACCTCACCAACGTGGCCACGTTCCACGCCCGCGGCGGCCGCTACCTGTCCCTCGCGCACAACGGGCACAGCCAGCTCTCCGATTCCAACACCGGCGAGCGGGACGGCGTCTGGCTGCACAACGGGCTGAGCCCCTTGGGGCGGCAGGTGATCGCCGAGATGAACCGGGTGGGGATGATGATCGACGTGTCGCACCCGTCGAAACAGTCGATGCTGCAGACCGTGGCCCTGTCGAAGGCGCCGATCATCGCGAGCCACTCCGGCGTACGGGCGATCTGCAACCACAGCCGCAACATGGATGACGAGCAGCTGGATGCGCTCAAGCAGAATGGGGGAGTCATTCAGCTGGTAGCCTTCAACAGCTACACCAAGTGTGATCCGGCGCGGGATCTGCCGCGGGAGCAGGCGCGTGCCGCGGCCATGGAGACGCTGCGGAAGGACTTCGGTATCACGGCGACCAACCGGCGGGAGCAGCAGCAGCAGATCGAGGCGCTCCCGGAAGCCCGGCGGAATGCCTATCTGGCACAGCAGGAAGACATTACCGCGCGACGCTATCCGAGCGACCCGCCGGCCACGGTGAAGGACTTCGTGGACCATATCGAGTATGTGGTGAAGCGGATCGGGATCGACCATGTCGGCATTTCCTCCGACTTCGACGGCGGCGGTGGTGTGGACGGGTGGCGCAGTGCCAGCGAGACGCTGAACGTGACCACCGAGCTGGTGCGTCGCGGCTATACCGAGGCCCAGATCGCCAAGATCTGGGGCGGGAACCTGCTCCGGGTGCTGGAGCGGGTGGAGCAGATCGCTCGGCAGCGGTAGCGGCGGGCACCGGTTGCAGCGGCCGGGCGGTGTCCGGCCGCGGAGCCGGTCGTGGGACGACCGGTCGTCTGGTGGGGAATGCGCGCGCCATCACAGCGGCGAGCCGAAGCGGACGGTACAATTAGTCAGATCCGTTCCGGATGTCTTCCCCTCAGCCCCCTATTCCATGCCGACCCGCTTGCGCCCCAATCGCGTGCGTCTGGCGTTCCTCGGAGTCGCTGCCGGCAGCCTGGCTGCCTGTGGTGTACCCACCGACCTCGCCGACTGGGACATGACCTGGTCCGTCCCGACCACCGGGACCACGATCAGCGTCAATTCGATGCTTCCCAGCGGAGTGACAAGCTCCGGAAACAGCTTCCTCGTCTCCGTCAGTCCGGTATCGATCACGCGCCGCTTGGGTGATGACTGCAGCGCCTGTTCCGCGGCGGACGGGCTCACCATACCCAAGCCGGCCTTTACCGGCAGCGGGACGGCCACCACCTCCCTGCCGGAGCGGGTGAACAGCGCCACCCTCGGTACCAATCAGATCGCGGTCACGCTGCGGCACGGCTGGGGGTTCGACCCCCTGCGCCCCTCCGCGACGGCGCGCGGCTGGCTGCGGATCGTGGCGACGGACATGAGCAGCGGGCAGGTGATCGGTCGCGACTCGATCAATGGCGCCACCACCGCCTTCCCCTCGGGGACGGATCTGGTGCGAAGCATGACGCTCACCGGGACGGTCGCTCGCCGCTTGACCATGCCGGCGATCGTCATGGTGACCACGACCATGGACTCCCCGGCGGGGGACAATGTTCGCATGCAATCGGCCAGCACGTTCAGCGCCTCGGCCAACTTCTCCACGCTTGCCGTGAGCCAAGCGCAGGTGGCGCTCACGAACCAGCAGGTCAATGCTGCCGCCACCACCCTGGACCTTCGGGATGTGGGAGGAGCCATTCGGGATCGCGCAACGGCCGGCGTGCTGCAGCTCACGATCACCAACCCGTTTGCGGTGACGGGAGCGCTGACGCTCCGGTTCACTGGCGGGGATCAGCCGGTGACCAAGTCGATTACGCTGTCGGCCAACACGACCACGCAGGCGGCCAGCACGACCACGCAGGACGTACCGCTCAGCCGGGATGAACTGCGATCCCTCTTCGGCAAGTCGATTTCGCTCGCCGTCACCGGCCAGGTCAACGGCGTTTCCGTGAATGTGACGCCAGGCCAGTCCGTGAATGTCTCCGCCCGCATGCTGCTCACCCTGACCCGGGAGGCCCCGTGATGCCCGTCCGTATCCGCCGGCCGCTACTGGCGGTCATCGGCACCGTACTGAGCGCCTCGCCGGCGCTGGCGCAACAGGCCAACCCCACCAGCGCCGCCTACGGGATGGGCGACAACTACACCGCCGTGGCGCGCGACCACAACGCGATCGCCTGGAACGCCGCGGCGCTGGGGCTCAAGGGGACGAGGCGTTTCTCCATCGGACTCCTTGGCGCCGGCAGCGACTTCTCCTTCAGCCCGGTCGCCTTGGCCGACTTCGGCGGGGGCGGGACGCTGAGCAAGGCCACGCGGGAATCGTGGCTGACGGCCATTCGGACCAGTGGCTCGCAAACAGGAGAAGGGGTGGGCGGCCTGAACCTTCTCTCCCTCTCCTTCGGTCGCGTTGGGCTTCAGGCGTCGACCGTGGTGACCAGCCGGATGGACCTCAATCCGGATGCCATGGAAGCCCTTCTTTTCGGCAACGCCGGTCTCACCGGACAGGCCAAGACGCTGAGCTTCTCGGGGTCGTCACTCCGCGTCGCGGCGCTCGGGACCCTCGCCGGCAGCGTGGCGATTCCCATTGGCTCCAAGGGCGACGTGGAACAGAGCATCGGCCTGACGGGCAAGATGGTGACCGGCCTCTTCTCGGCCGTGGCCCAGGACGGCGGCACGGCCATCGCCCCGTCGGCGGTGGACGTGAAGTTCCCGATCGTGCACACCAACACGGACAACATCGGAAGCAGCGGCAGCGGCTTCGGTGCCGACCTGTCGATCATCCGCAAGACGCCGGGCATGACGATCGCCGCAACGGTGATGAATGTCGTGAACACCTTCGCCTGGGATGCCGGCGCGATGGTGGCGCGCACGGGAACGGCCCGATTTGACGGCAGCGCGAATAGCGCCGACTTCGACGAGAAGGCCTACTCGACCGCACCGGCCGCGGTGAAGACCGCGGTGGAGACCTACGTGATCAAGCCGACGCTCTCGCTCGGATTGGCGCGCACGGTGGGAAGCGGCCTGACCATCGCGGCCGACGTGCGGCAGCAGATGGGGGACAGCACCGCCATCCTGCTCGGCCCCCGGACGCACGCCGGCGTAGGCTTCGAGTTCCATGGGGCCCCGGGGATTCGGCTGCGCGGCGGCGCCTCGTACGTGACCGGCGGCTACTCGGTCTCTGGCGGCGCCGGCTTGCAGCTGGGCGGCTTCTCGATCGGCGGTGCGATCCGCTACCGCCAGGTGAATGGGGCCGGTACGATCGGGGTGATGTTCAGCCTCTGACGGGGCGCCCGGCGTTACTTGAACCGGATCCCATTCGGCGCAATTGCCCCCTTCGACGGAACAAAGGGCTTCGCGGCCGGTCTCTGGAGAGGCCGGCCGCTGGTGTTTCCCCGACCGGCCTGCTGCACATCACGTCGGGTCCCACCCTCCGCGCTCGCACCGGCCGCCTTGCCGGTGCCACTCCCGCCGTCCGAGCGCATGCTGAGCGCAATGCGATTGCGCGGCAGGTCGACGGCCTGCACGGTGACCTGCACCTTCTGCCCGACCTTTACCAGATCGTTGGGGTCCTTCACGTAACGGTCGGCCAACTGGCTCACGTGCACGAGGCCATCCTGGTGCACGCCGATATCCACGAAGGCCCCGAAGGCCACGATGTTGGTGACGACCCCTTCGAGGACCATGCCGGGGAGGAGGTCGCTCGGTTTCTGGATGTCCTCCCGAAAGACCGGCGGCTCAAAAGCCGCGCGCGGGTCACGACCGGGCTTCTTGAGCTCCGCCACGATATCGCGCAGCGTGGGGAGACCGGCCTCCTCGGTGACATAGCGCGGCAGATCAATACGATCGACGAGCACCTCGTTGCCCACGAGAGCGGCCACTTCAGCTCCGAGATCCGTCGCCATCCGCTCCACGAGGGCATAGCGCTCGGGGTGCACCGCACTGGCATCGAGCGGGTGCGCCCCACCGCGCACGCGGAGGAAGCCGGCCGCCTGCTCGAAGGCCTTGGCGCCGAGACGCGGCACCTCGCGCAGGTCATGCCGTGAGCGGATGCCGCCCTGTCGGTCGCGCAGCGTGACAATTGCCTGCGCCAGTGAGGGCCCGATCCCGGCCACGTAGCCGAGGAGTGCCGCGGAGGCGGTGTTCACCTCAACCCCCACGCGGTTTACACAGCTCTCCACCGTTTCGTCGAGCCGCTGTTTGAGCCGCGTCTGGTTGACGTCATGCTGATACTGCCCCACCCCGATGCTCTTGGGATCGATCTTCACCAGCTCGGCGAGGGGATCCTGCAACCGGCGGGCAATCGACACCGCGCCACGGAGCGAGACGTCGAGCTCCGGAAACTCTTCGCGCGCGAGGTCGCTGGCAGAGTACACGGAGGCACCCGCCTCGTTCACCACCACCACCTGTGGCCGCGGGGGGTCGAGCTCGCGGAGCGCCGCCTTGGTGAGCGTCTCCGTCTCACGGCTCGCCGTACCGTTGCCGATGGCGATGAGCTCCGGCGTGAAGCGCTCCACCAGATGCCGAATGGCGCCGGCGAACCGGTCTTCCTGATGGAGGTAGAGCGTGTCCGTGTGTACCAACGCGCCGGTGGCACTCACCACGGCCACCTTCACGCCGGTACGGAATCCGGGATCGAGGCCAATGACGCGCTTCTCGCCAGCCGGAGCGGCCAGCAGCAGCTGCTCCAGATTGCGTCCGAAGATGGTGATGGCCTCATCGTCGGCGTGGGTCTTGAGCTCCACGCGAAGCTCCACCTCGATGGCGGGCGCAAGCAAGCGCTTGTAGGCATCCTGCGCGACCAGCGTGAGCTGCGTACGTGCCGGGCGGGACGCGACCACTTCGTTGACCAGCCGTGCCGTAAGATCCTCCACGGGCGCCTCGACGCGCCAGAAGAGCTCCCCCTCGGTCTCTCCGCGGCGGATGGCCAGCATGCGATGGCTCGGAATGGTGCCCAGTGCCTCGGCGAATTCGAAGTAGTCCTTGAACTTCGAATCCTCGCGCGCCTTGTCGGGGATTACGGCGCTCTTCACGATGCCGCGCGCCCGGGTGATCTCGCGGACCCAGCCGCGAATCACGGCGTCCTCGGCCACCTGCTCCGCCAGGATGTCGCGTGCACCCTGGAGCGCGGCCTCAGCGCTCGGAACCTCGCTCGGCTTGCCGTCCACCTCGGGGAGAATGAACCCGGCGGCCTTGAGCGTGGCCGCCTCATCAGTGAGTTCACCGGCCCACAGCGCATCAGCCAGCGGGCCCAACCCACGCTCACGCGCAATCATGGCGCGCGTGCGGCGCTTGGGCTTGAAGGGGAGATAGAGATCCTCCAGCGCCTGCTTGGTGTCCACAGCCAGGATGGCCGCCTTGAGCGTGTCGTCGAGCTTCCCCTGTTCCTCGATGCTCTTGAGGATCGCCGCGCGGCGCTCCTCCATTTCCTTGAGGTAGTCGGCCCGTTCGCGCACGTCACGCAGCTGCACTTCGTCGAGCCCGCCGGTGACCTCCTTGCGGTAGCGGGCAATGAAGGGGAGGGTGGCACCTTCGGCGAAGAGCGCGAGGGTCCGCTGGACCTGCTGGGGGGCGAGGGCGAGTTCCGTGGCGACGCGGGCCACGAGGGCCGGCGCGAGAGATTCCGATGCGATCGACGTCATAGGCGGGCAGTCTATCCCGCGCTCGCTCGACTCGGCAGGGCTTGCATTGCATGCCACCAGGCTCACCGACTGCGGTGAAATGGGAGGGTGGCCGTGATTCGGATGCGCATGTTGGCCGCCTCATGCACCACCGTGTGGCGTGACCCCTTGCGATGACCGCCGAGCGCCGAGCACTGTATGGGCATGCCTGCCGTGGAGACCCGCCGCTGGACAGCGGTCGAGGTACAGAACCTCCCTGAGGAACCGGGGAAGCGGTTCGAGTGTGTGGATGGGAAGCTGCTGGTGACGCCAAGCCCCGTCATGGCGCATCAGATCGCGCTCATGTTCCTGTTGCGGGCACTCGATCGGTACCTGTGCAGGGATCGGCGAGCGCT
>Ga0315902_10006090_pt1 | contig 16820 bp, 15 predicted proteins | sample LakEriMetagenome_9_FD_203523 | JGI IMG/M metagenome (GOLD analysis project Ga0315902, IMG submission 203523) | Freshwater fungal communities from buoy surface, Lake Erie, Ohio, United States - Buoy 12 MA117 | ecosystem: Environmental > Aquatic > Freshwater > Lake > Lake biofilm | place: USA...
ATTCATTATCCAAAAAAGGTGAAGTTCTGGGAAAAAACTCGGACTTCCTACCTGCGTTCTCGAATCACTCTATACCTCATGACGAAGCTTATCGAAAGCTATGCAACGGATTTAGTTTTGAATCCAGGTGTCGTATCGTTCGTGCGTGAAAAACCCTACGAGGCGATGTGGGACTGAAGTGGAGGTTGTGAACGGAGTTTGCAGTAATATTGGTTTGGGCGACTGCGGAGGAGATGTAGCGGAAGGTGGTTGCAATCAAGGTCCATGTCCCGGAGGATGAATGAACGTTAACGACGGTTCCCGAAGTTATAGAAGAGCGTTGCTATCTTGCAGTTTCACGATGTGCATCGGGACTTTTTGCGAGCTTTTCGTTTTGGTTGTATGTATGCCGTGTGCCGTTTCGGTAGCGGAAGAATCACGATCCGTGCAGCGTGTCGCTTTCCAAACCTTTAAGTCTATTGCTTCTTCAAGCTGTGAAGGGAGTCGATTCAATTCTCAGGGCTTGGTAAGTAAATTCCGTTATTTAAAGGCTGACGGCAAGTATCGGGTCTATCGTGAAGATAGTTCTTCACCGGTAATCAATGGTCGCACCTATTCCCTTCAAAAGGGAACATGGGCGTACGACGGCAATCGATACCAGTCGCTCGACGATACCGGCTATCTCAAACTGTCCGATCATATGCAAGGTGTCGGTCACACTGACCCTCTACTGGTTGCCTTTGCATGGTTGCCGAACTGCCAATGCATTCCGTCTACGCACGACAATTTGATGAACGAATCCAATTGGGAGTCGCAGTTTTTGTTATGTGTCTTAAAGGGCAATAGCAGTTTTAAGGGCTTCAACACGCTGCTACTCGAATTCGAGCAAACCTGCGCGACGACAATGTGTAAATTTCAAGTTCATTTTGCTGTAGATCTAGGTTTTTTCCCGATAAAGTACGAACGTTTTGTTGGTTCGACCGGTGAGCTTACCACCGTTTTTGAAGTCCAAGAGATTCGAACTCAAAAGTCTGCAACTGGGATTGTGGCTTATCCGATCAAGTTGTTTCGTAAAGAGCTCGGTGCAGACGGCGTATCTCTACCCATGGAGGAGACAATCCATGTCGACGAATCAACGCTATTGCTAAATCAACCAGTCGATCAACAGCTTTTCACGCTGGATGAGAGCAAGGTTAATTTTGTTCATGACGTGGACAAGATTCGCAAGGCAAGCAATCTCGACGAGAACAAACACGCCCCCAAATCGACGTTCAGTAGTCGTTCATTGTTCGTTATCGCAAATATCTTGGCTTGTGGGTTCTTGTTATATCTTTTATGGGGGCGTCGCATTGGTCGTCAAGCGTAATTGGGTTGGAATGAAGGTGTTGGGTACATTCCTAATCGTTCTTGTGGGGGCAACCCTAACACTGGTCGCCCTATCAGACCCAGTTGCTGAATTGGTACCAGAAAAGTCTGAAGTAGATTTTCAAGATGAGTCATTTCCGAAAACGGTCAAAGTACGACTTCGTAATCGAGGTTTCTCAACACTCGTTGTCACAGACGTTAAAAGTAGTTGTAATTGCACAGGCGCCACGTTGGAAAAATATCGTGTGTGGCCGTTGACTGAAGTGGAGCTGAATGTCACTATCGACAAACCAATTACACAGTCTGTCCAGGTTTTGATAGCGACAAATGACCCGATGCATCCTAAACTGATCTTCGAGATAACGAGAAAAAGGGCAATTGAGATTTCGCCTCGTTCTTAGCCCTGCTCGCACTTCATGAAATCACATGAGCCCTAGCTCTCGCCGACATAGCATTGCGATAGGGATTATCCTTGTTGCTCATTCCGTTCTGCTCGGCTGGAATGCGACACTCATGAGCCCGACGCTGGACGAACCTGCACACCTCGTGTCTGGGATTAGCCATTGGCGTAGTGGTGATTTTTCGCTGTACCGTGTGAATCCTCCACTGGTACGACTCGTGGCAACTATCCCGTCGATCTTGTGCGGGTACACCTTCGATTTCCCGGAGGTGCTTAACGACCAATTCAGTCGCAATGAGTTCCACTTGGGGGAGCAATTCGTCACAGAGAATCGGAGTTGGACACTGTGGTTAGTTACTTTTGGGCGATGGATGTGTATTCCATTCAGTCTGATCGCAGCTTGGACATGCTATCTATGGGGTCGAGATTTGTATGGTGAGCGATCTGGCTTGATCGCGATGCTCCTATGGTGTTTCTCTCCCATGATCCTTGGTCACGCAGCGTTGATGACGCCGGATGCACCAGCAGCAGCTTTGGGTGCGTTGGCATGTTATACCTTTTGGCGCTGGCTCAAGAAACCGACTTGGCGTTCGACGTTCACGGCCGGAATCATTTTGGGATTGGCTGAACTAACGAAAACAACACTCATCCTCTTTTATCCCTTGTGGCCGATTTTGTGGTTAGCCTATCGATGGTCTGAACATCGCAGCCAAATACATTCTCCCCTCGCCCCCCGAGGGACTGCTGATTTAGGCCCGGCTTGTTGGTTCATGGTGAGCCGTCGGGCGCCAGCCTCGGTTGCTGCCTGTGGCGAAGTCACCAAACCGGGGCTATCGCTCAATTGGCGTCGTGAGGCGAGCATGTTGATCGTTCGAATGCTGATTGGCCTGTACATCGTCAACCTTGGCTACTTGGGAAATGGCAGCTTTGTGCAGCTCAAGGAATACGAATTCCGCAGCAACATGTTTGGTTTGGTGGATGCCGCCGAGAGCGGCTACAGCAATCGATTCCGCGAAAGTTGGCTAGGAGAAATCCCCGTCCCTTTGCCATACGACTACATGCTTGGCATCGATCACCAGCAGCGCGACTTCGAGAATTTCTGGGGACCGTCGTATTTGCGAGGTGAATTCAAGGAACAAGGGTGGTGGTACTATTACTGCTACGCCCTGCTGGTAAAGACTCCGGTCGGTACGATGGGCTTAGCCATCTTGGTTCTAGCGACACGCCTAGTTCGATTTGGGGGCAATAAAAACGCAGCTACCCGCGACGAGTGGACCTTACTGTTCCCGATGCTATTTGTGTTTGTCGTAGTCAGTTCTAAATGGGGCTTCAGTCATCACTTGCGGTACATTTTCCCATGCTTTCCATTAGCCTTTATTTGGCTAGGCCAGATCGCCCGGTACAGCCTTGATTTGGGCAAAACCCATCAACCTCACATTCCATCGAGGCCCAAAACACGTCGACTTTATTGTTTATTCCCCTTCCTTTGGATAGGATGCCTGACTTGGACGCTCGGCAGCAGCCTTTACCACTATCCCCACAGCCTATCCTATTTCAACGAATTGGTAGGCGGTCCGCGCGACGGAGCCAAGCATCTCCTCAACAGCAACATCGACTGGGGGCAAGATTTACTCCATTTGGAAAAATGGGCGATGACGCAAGGCATTGAAAGTCCAGTCTATCTTGCATTCGACAATTTCTATAATCCTTTTGTACTAGGGATTGCCAGAGTCGAACCATGGCCCATGCGAAGTGAAAGAGGCGATGGAATCGTTACATCCACTTCGATCCCTTACGGGTTTTACGCGATTAGCGTTAACCAACTGAATGAATACCCTTGGCCGCTTCGCGATCTCGATGGGACTCGTTACCAAATCGACACGAGACCGCTGCGCATGCTTCGAGAAGAGTTGCCACTTCATCGCGTGGGGAACTCGCTACTGATCTTCGACGCAAATCAACTCAAAACCGCGTATGAAGCCACGAAAGTTTCTCTAGCTGAGTAGTATTTTCGAAAATCGGCGAAAAACGACAAGTTGATTTGGAAAAGTCAAAATAGATTTCGAGCACTGATCTCGTAAATGATTTGCAAACACTGTCATGTTGGGCAGGCACTTTGAATAAATAATGAGGAACAGAAAATGAAGTTTCGTCGTAGAATCCACGCGAGTCTCCTTACAACTTTGGCTGTCGCAGTTCCAGTTGGGTTGGCAGTAAGTGCATGTCCAGATCAATTACCTGCGGACATTGAGTGCCCGGTGTTGTCTACCTACACTTCGGCGCTATGCGATACTTACGGTGAATCAGTGTGCGGCTCAAATGTAATAGAGGCTCCCGAACGAGGCGACTGGGGGACGCAACACTCAACTGGTGATGACATAATTGTAGGTGGTGGTAAAAGCAAGTTATGTTATTCAACAGCCCGGTGCAATTGGAACGCAACTGTTCTGAAATGCATGCCCGGGGAACCAACGAAACACAACAAGGCCGTGAATAAAGATAATGGCAGTTGTGGCGGTTGATACGTTGAACGTGGCCTGCTTTGGCTGTTTGCGAACAGTAAAACTCCAAAACTCTTTTCGTTCGACGTGTATGTTAGTGCGTAATTTTTCTGTCGTTCTGGTGAGCGCACTTATATTTTGCCTGGGTCTATCGGGATTATGGGAAATTCAAAGGGTAAGGAACGGTTCGCGTCGAGGCGGGTTGGAAGTTCTGCCGAAGCCCGTGTTTGATTTGGGAAATGTTAAGACGAATTCGGCTTACACCATACTTCCAAAAATTCGTAATAATGGTGAATCGTCTTTTTCAGTTACCTCTATTCAAACCTCCTGCGGATGCACAAGTGCCGACATCGGTTTGCCGCGTATCTTGAGTCCAGGCGAGTCTTGCGAGATTCCTATTACTTGGCGGACCGGAGGCAAAGTTGGTCGTTTTAAACAGACAATTCTTGTTGAGTTTACAGAACCTCAACTTCCGGAATTAAAGGCTGGCTTCATCACAGTATTGGGTATTGTTCATGAGTAAGTTGCCTTTCGAAACTCGTGGGCACAGGATTTTGTCCTCGAACATGTTCTTGATGGTTGGGCGATTCCTCGCGCTCGTGCTTTGTCTTGGCGGTGGAACGCAATCTCAAGAGCCTGATCGGGACTCGGTAATCAAACGGCTTGTTGATTTAGTAGACTACCGGACGCAACTCGACTCTATTATGGTAGTGGCGATTGCTGAAGACCCGAGTTACACAATCCGGTTTACCACGAAGATTCTCGGAAATCTAATTCGGACGGACCGCGAGCATTTAGCCTTCAGGGCGAACCAATCTCAAGTCGGCGATAAAGAAAAAGTCGTCGTAAGGGACGGTAGACTATTACGAAAGCACTCTGCTTACGGTGCGAAATTGGAATTCTCGAATAGTCCGTTCAACACTCAAGTCAATGTAAGATTGCTTGGCCTCAGTCCGAACCCGATCGTAGGTCTTGAGCCAGATACGCCTGTAAGCCGTACTTTGGTCGGTCAAATAGCCAGCGAACGTGGTATAGCCACTTTCGCAAAGGAGTCTTTTCAGTCGCTGGACTGCCTTTCGCTTTCCGTGGTTCGGAAGGACAACGCCACGATGAAGGCGTTTTTTGATTTGGAACTTCGATACCGAGGCTGTTCGATCCAATCAGGAGAGTACTTTGACTGGGTGTTCATTAAAGAAATGGATGACAAATTCCCAAAAAGTTTGCGTGTAAATATGACCAAGTCGGGCAGCGATGTATTCAGTGAAAAGGTCACTGTTGATCTGTTTGCGCTCGATGGAAAAATAGAAGAAACTGAATTCGAGTGGCGAGGGCTAGGGGTTGAAGAAGGCGAGCTTGTCGAAGTTCGAGACGGTTCCATTGGCAGCGAGATCGTAAAGGGAGTTTTGCGAAACGGAAACCTAGTTCCAGCATCCAAAGATGACATTGCAAAAACTCCGACGCGACAGGACTCTTTTCGTCTAAAATCTAGTTATCCTCGTCAAATGATCCTTTGGCTTGGGTCTTGCTTATTGCTTTTTGCTTCGATTGCAGTTCTCCTGTTGTTGCGACCGAAGTCAAAATAATAAGGATGACGGCGATGGTCACAACTTGACCCAAAAACCGTGGGCCAGATCGCTTCGGCTAATCAACGACACGCCACAAACGTACGGTTTGCCCAACCTACTAGATGCTGTGCGATGAGTAGTCTTCCCAGAAAATTAGGCGAATACCACCTTACCAAATGTGTTGGCAAAGGTGTTTTATTCGAGTTCTGGAGCGCGGATGATTCGCGTTCGAACCAGCCTGTCATGCTGGAGATCCCTGCTTCTAGACACCTACTAGATAAGGGCATTGCAAGTCTACTACACGCAGAGTTCGAAAACAGCCAAATCTTCGATCAAACCCATCTTCTCAAAGCGAGGGAATCTCGTGTCGTCAATGGCGTTCCGTTCATTGTTCGGGATTACTTTTTAGCTAAGACCTTGCGGCAAATGATGGGGGGAGTGAACCAGGATAAGGTGATTCAGAATCTTCAATCGCTGGCGTTCCAGATGGCGGCTGGGCTGCAACACATGCATGAAAGGAAATGGATTCATGGCAATTTGAATCCGTCATGCTTTCTATTGAGCCCTGATTTCCACGTGAAGTTGACAGGCCTCTACGCCGCACGGCGGTTTCCGCAAAGCAAAATGACCTCGTGGTTTTCGTCGAAGTACCCTTCCGGAACGCTGAATTACGCTTCGCCCGAACAGATTCAAGAAAGGCAAGTGGATCCTCGCTCGGATATCTACAATCTGGGTTGCATCCTGTTCGAACTGCTCGAAGGAAAGGCTCCGTACTCGGGAAAGTCTCAATCTGAACTATTAAACAAGCATGTGGCTGGTGCCATTCCGAGGGTCGCTAAGCGACACGAATGTGTTCCAAAGCAGGTCGAGGATTTGGTCTACCAGATGATGCAAAAAAATCCATCGGATCGACCCAACAGCATGCTGATCGTTCAACATGAACTCAACGGGATTTTTCAGAAGGAAATCGCATTCACAGAGTCGTTCGTAGCGCGCAGGTCGACTCAAGAAGCCAGCGATGCCCATGCGCAAACGGTTCACACAAATTTCGGGTCCATTCTCGAATTGGAAAAGCGATCTTATGCACCGAAAACGAATCCTTCATTCGCAACAAAGTTGCTAGCCTCGACCCAGGCATGGCTCATGCGACAATGGGTTGGCGTCGTTTGTCTATTGGCCGTTGCTCTGATTGCTGGATCGATTTACGGTGTACGCTGGAGTCGATTGTCCGAAAGCTCGAAAGAAGCAGAATACTTGCGCATGTTTCGTGGCTTTGTCGAGGCGATGGAATCATCACCCAAGGGTAAGCAATCAGCCGATCAAAAAAAGCATTGGAGTGCGTTGGGGGGACAGATTAACGTTGCTGTTGAGAAGTACATGGCTGAGATGGAACAGGGATCGGCAAAGCGTCCAGATCGATTGGAATTGGGATGGGCCGCCAATTTGTTGCCACGGGCTTACATGGATCGCTCCGAGCCGATGGGGCGCGATGACATCCTCAACGTGGTGAAGAGTCATTTGGATAATGCCGAGATGCACAAACAGCGGATGGAGGCAAAAAATGAAAAGGATTGGAAACGGAGAAGACGGATAGTCGACAAGTGGGTCGAAAGCGATGTGGTTTTTTGGGCGTTAGTGGGATTGAACGTGGTCGCTGGCACGGTCTTGGTGAGGCTGTTTTTAAAGAGGCGATGAACGCCATCCGGGGCACCGCTGGCCTAGCAGTCCGCTTAGTTGGGGAACTGTTCGGATTCTTTGCCGTCGATGCTGGCAGCGCTTTTGTAGACAATCGTATCGATGGTCTCGGAGGTAAAGGTCACGCGACCATCCACCATGAGTAAATTCGTTCCTCCTGCATGCTCACTACCGAACGAGACGTCATTGAAGTTGTTCTTGATACCTGGACGCTCGTTGTTGTAGTACTCCACGTTGATCGGATGATTGACGTTCTTTGCTCCCGTCATCGGGCTTCCGCTAGTGTGAAAATTCGAACCACGAACCCAAGTGCGATACACGTTCGCGTCCTTCCATGAAAGCTCTCCGACTCCAATCGATTGAGAAGTACCATCGGTAACGTCAGCAAGAGCCTGTTGAATGTCTCGACCGAATAGCCCTTGTAGGCCGAAGTCGCCATAGCCTGGTGTTTGTCTATCGATTTTGTATTCTCCCCCTCTTCCGTTCGGACCTTTGGGGCCCATGCTGCCGTAATAATGGGTAGTGAACGTACGCTGGCCTTCGACCGAATCGGAATTCGTAAGCGACTTCTCAACAGAACCACTTGGGCAAAGGTACATGGGCATTCGCCGCAAGCCATGAGGATCGTTTTTTCCTTTGGACAAGTACGGACCATTGGAGAAATTGAATTCGTTGTAAAGATTCGTTTGCTCCAAATAGGGCAGTACTGCCACATGCCAACTCAGTTCCGTGGTGCTTGAGCCACCCATTGGAAATTTCTTGTAAGCGGATTCGTAGTTGAGCAATGATAGGCCGATTTGACGGATTTGCGATTGGCATTGCGAACGTCGAGCTGCTTCACGAACGTACTGTACTCCCGGAATCAAAAGCGAGACTAGGACGGCTATGATCGCAATCACGACTAGCAGCTCAACTAGCGTGACGCCACACTGCCTGGGAACGGATAGTCGATATCTCGGCATTTTTGGGTTTCTCATGTTGTGTCACTTTGTTTCGATACGTTGCGAAAGTGGAACGGGACGGTGGTAGGGTGAGAATAGGTAGCTGGATAAATGAAGATCTACTTTGGCGAGGCGATCACGAATGATCTCCCATTCGGCCGTATCCCGTGATTGGATCTTCATGGCGTTGGGGATGTTGTATTGAGCCATTTTCATCAATTCGAGGGTGGCTTTCTCCCGTGCGATGTCCTGACCGAAGCATCTAGCAATTAGGCTGTTTGACTTTCGCAACGTATACGATTGCGACAGATGCCGAGCAAGGTATTTCAAATCTTGAATCGAACTGCTGTCGTTTCTTTCGTCTTGTAGGATACAAGTTATTTCGTCGTAGGCTTGACGCAACGTTATCTCTCCGATCGGCAAGAAACCACTTGCTGCGACGCCTATCGCAAAAGTCACACCTACGATGGAGATCCAACGGATCGGAAGCGAGTTTTTCCATTTCCAGACGCTGATCAATGCCAAACAAAACGAAATCATTGCGAACCAACGGTAAGGGCGAAGAAACGCGATAAAGTCCCGGAATGGGCTAGGCGCAAGTCGTACGGGCTTTCGAAGCTTGCCGCTGGGATTCGGTAATTCAAAGGCAGAGTTTTCGATTCGCTCTTTCGTTTCAATGTTCGTGACCGCAACTTTCAAAAAATCGATGACAAAGCCATCTGGCGCGAATTCGAGTACGCTCCATCCCGCTGGATTTGCTCCGTTGTACTCTAAATCGATCTGCCCCGTTTTTTGTTGATCTTGGTACAGAATCAAACGCTGAACACGACTCCCGTTTTCCGGATCAATCCAAAGCTCCATTCGTGATAATTGTGCGGATGACTGCCTCAGTATTGGAATTTGCCGGCCTAGGTATTTTGCTGTTTGCTCCGAGATGAAAAACTCGCGATCAGCGATGCCCAACGCCGGATTCCATGCTAGGACTGGGGCCAATGCAGAGAGCTGGACCAATGCGCCCAAGCTCGTGCTCGGGAACGATTGTGGCTTTTCAAACACGAAGGAGATGGGTGCAAGTTTTGGAATTGGTACAGGTCGTTCGATTCGATCGTGGAACAGGATGTGCCGGAACTGGTCTCGGCAAAAGGTTGGATCTCGGTTTTGAGGATGGATCTTGCCATCGCTTCCGATCGCAGTCATGCAATAAGTATTTACCCGGGCGATGTTGGGTGAAACCCAGGCAGTCCCGTTCAACAGTGTTTCGCTCTTCTCGAATCCTAGATTGGAATCGATGCGGCTATCGTGTTCGACGGACCAATGAATGATCGCCTGTTGTGCAGCGCCTTCGAGTTGGTGCCACTGCATTGCTTCGAATGCTTGTCCGGATTCAAATGCTACGCTCGCAGATTTCACGCATGCTAGAAAGACACAGCAGCCTAAGAGTAGAAATTGCAAAGTGGAAACGGTACTCATTCTGTCACCTGGTCACCTGCGGTCGCTTCTCTTTGGGAATCGACGGTAGACGATAGGGCGACTGTTTCATCCGGATATTTCGTACTCGAAACCCTGATGCGCCACCATGCAATCCTAATTGTAGTTGAGATTCTTTTCGGCTCAGGTCGGTTTCAATTGCAGGCCATAGTCCTAAATGTACGGTAACATTGCTTGCAGTTTTTTGGATTCGCACCTCGTTCCAGCCTTCTAAAAGCGAATGCTGAGCTGCGGGATCGAGTCGCTCTATCCAATTGCCATTCAAATGCCGTACGCCACCCGTTCCCTGTATGGGGAGTTCCAGTACCAGTTCTATTCCCGAACCGAATCGTGGAAATGCGTCTGACTCTTTTGAAAGAAGTTGAAAACGAACCTGGGATTTCGCTTCAAGGAAGACCTCAAAATGAAGATCACAGTCCTCAATAAGCCATGGCGACCTTAACGAGGATTCATCTTGATTAGGTTCATACCACAGTTCGTATTGATCTATTGGCTTCCAGTTGTTGTTATTAGAATTCGATTTCCAAGTTTTTAGGATGTGTTCGCTTGAAAGCAACTCGAATCGAGCATTCGCTGTATTTCCGTTTGAGCCTGATCGCACTGATTTCAAAAGCCAAGATAGAGTAATCGGGGAATCGTAGGCTTGGTCCCATGCGTTATGTGGTAGCGTTGGTGATCCGTTGACAATGGTTACCGACGGACTCAGGCCTGCTTGCATCCATTTCAAGCCCGCATCTAGTGCATCTTGTTGCAATATTGTTCGATCGTATTTGTTGACAAGGTTCAACATAGGTACATCGGCATCTGGAACGGAGATTCGGGCTCCACCAACTCCGGAGGAACAAAGGAAAATGCCTGCGAAGCGATCGGGGTTGGCTGAGTACAGTTGCATGGCTCCATCGGCCCCCGAGGATATACCTGCGACAAATACACGCTTCGGATCACCGTGAAATCGCTTGATCGCATCGTTCAAGCAATCGATTGCGTGCTTTGCATTGGGACCGTCCGAATCCCAGTTGTCGTTGAGAGGGCACTGCGGACAGACTGTCAAAAATGGAAATTGATTGCGGCGCCGCCAAATGTTTTGCCCCACATTATTGCTGACTTGGAACAGGCCATCGCTCCCCTTTTCGCCGTGACCATGCAAGAATAAAAGAACGGGTACGGGTTCCTTTAGATCAGGCGGAACAAAAGCAAGGTGTTTTTGAGACCGATGGCCCGGACCTGGATTGGGTATCGAAACTCTTTTGAAACCACTCTGATGGGATGCCGAATCGCATCCGAAACACAGTAAAAGAAAGCATAGCGAGAAACAATACTTCAATCGTTATAGCCCCAACGAAATCTGGCAACGTGTGGATTTAGCGACTTGCCGAGCCGATCTCAGAAATCGCTATTGTCAAAGTTCGTAAAGGAGCATTCACTTTCCAAGAAAGCGGGCGCCGTTGGCCGGGAAATCGGTTTTGCGTTTAGCGATTTCTAATCTGCTAAATATCGCAACAAACTCGTCGAAGATCTTCGGATGTTCTCGTATTTCGGCTCTCTGCAAGTGTGGCCTGTCCAAGCCGAGCCCTAACGGTAAACAGAGATGCGATCGGCATAGCCACGCCAACTCAGTGCTGGAATCTACTTTGCCATTCGTCTTGGTTGAGTGATCCAGTGCTTGATGAGCAGGTAGGCACAGAGGGCCAAGACCAGCAATCCGATTGTTAGGGTCCAGTTGGTACTGGATGCGATTTCACGTGCAATCGGTTCGACCGCTGCGTCGGCTACTACTTGAGCGAGGGATTGTGTTCCGTCGATGAAGGGTTCTGGGTTGGCCAAGAACGCGGTCAGTGTTGCAGCGACTGCGAGGCTGGCTTTGTTCTTCCAGATGAACTCCATTCCTTTGTCACCGAACTTCGCAACCGTCTGCATAAGAGCATCGTTCTTCACTAGTGCAGCGCTGGCTGAATCGTCCGCCAGCATCGCCAATTGCCGACCAGTTTTGGTGGATAGTTGAGCGGCTGCTTTCGCTGCGGATTCACCACCGAGTTCTAGGATCTTCTCTGCTGGTTGTCCAAGCTTGATCATCGCAGCCGCAGCATCATCACCCATCTTCGCCGCTATTGCTCGTCGCGCTGGGTCGGTGACCACCCAGGCTGCTTCATCGCCAAATCGTGAGATCAGCCGAGCGGATTGAGCACCATCGGATGCAGAAGCTTCAATCCATCGAATGGCTTTGGGACCGACAGCTCGAATCGCATCTACCGCTTCGTCGCCTAGTTGAGCAACGACTGTTTCGATTTTTCTCGATACGACTTCAACGCCTTCTTCAGCGACTTCCTTGCTAAACTTCTTAGCAACAAACTCAGTTAGCTCTCGAATCGCGGCAGAAGTCACTTGGCCGTTCGCGTTTGGTACCAGGACTCCGAACCCTAGGCAGACCGATACAAAAAGAAATCTACAAAACAACGAGGTAGTAGTGTTCATGGCTCATTCTCGCTTTGCTACGGAGTTAGCTCTATGGTTTTCAAGAGGCTAAGGATTGCCTGTCGGCGAAGAGAATCTCGTTCCTCGGAAACACGCGTGTAATGTTGCCTTAGCCCCTGGGTTTTTTCGTCCCCTTCGCAGATCAGACGTTGAAGGTTGCTGAGTTGAGATTGTATCTGATCCGTGAGTTCCGTTTCGGGGTTGTCCCAATACTTCCACGCGGTCGAGACGATTTGGTCAATCACAATGCCAGCCACTACACCAATTCCCAAAGTTGCCCAACCTGAAGCCGCCCCCGTACCCAAGATTCCGGCGGATACGCCGACACGTACTGCGACTTGTGTCAGAACTTCACCGGCGATGAGCGAGATTAACTGCGATCCCACAGCGTTCTTGAAATCTGTATTCGACGAATCCACGGCGGTTGCGATGGCTAGTTCGAATTGCTGTCGCATGGTTTCGTCATCTTTCCATTTCGACCAATCGATTTGAGGGAAGTCATCGAGGTCTGCGCGAAGTTCGACGAGCATCTGATTCTCTATACTTCGAATCTCTTGGAGAAACGAAGCGATTGACTCCTCAATCGCATCTTCCAGATCGGAGCTTCGGAGCACCATCGATTCGAATTGTTCGCGCAGGAAGACTTCGTTTCTATCCCCTTTGGTGTAGGGGACGGAATCCGCGATCAATCGCCACTTGCTTGCGAAGCTTAATGCCGTCTTCGAAAACTTCGGGGCTTTGATCTGAGCTCGATTTAGTAAATCGACAATTGGCTCCGTGTGACGTTGCGAAGCGGCCGATACTCGTTGTTGACATCGCAACAAATGAGGCGAAGCAATTTTCTCCCAGTCGATCGATGGAGGAGAATTCGCGGGAATCGAGCTTGTTTGTGGTTTCCTGTTATCGGGTGGCTTGAGGCGATCCGATGAGTTGAGGGACCATAGACTGAAGGCGATCAATGCGACCAAGCTAGAAATCCCGAGCAGATTGCGAATGGCAGGCACAGTCACATTTTTCTGGCGTGATTCATCCATTATTGAAACACAGGTCCATAAAAAGCCCAGTCAAAACCAGGGTCTAATCAAAAAAGACACCATCGGATCGCAGTATACAGGCTAGCCAAACCAGGTAAAAAACCCCAAGGTGCAAAAAAAACCCCAAGGTGCCCTAACTGGTCACGCCCGAAATCCAGTTAAAACACAATGGGGAATTTTGATCGAGCCAAATTTCTTCTGTGCGGATTCAATCGGCTAGATGAACGTATTATTAACGTCAGTTAGAAAAAAGAAAACCATTTCGATAAAAAAATTGCTCAGAAATTTATCTCTGGGGGTTGGGTGCAAACGATTTTAGCGATCGATCCACTTCAACGCTGACCAGGTATGGTTTCTGTCGGGCTGGACTCCTCCAGCATCTTTAAATGGAGTTTTGCAACATCGTACATGTAGCCAGGGTATTTTACTTCAACACATTTCGTGAGATGCTCTTTGGCTTTTACCAGATCTTTCTTGGCGTCGAAGAAAAGACCGAGATACAGATGTCCGTAAAATAGAACCGATTTTCCGCCACCCTTCATGGACTCTACCACTTCGCTGGGCTCCATTTTGCCCGCAATCATTTTTTGAACTTGCATGAGTGGTTCCCGTGAATCGAATCCGGAAAGCAAAATGTCCTTGGAAGCTTCTTCGGCTCCCTTGAGTTTTGCTGCGCACAGGAAATGCCAAAACGCGTTTTCGACGTCGTTCGGATTCACGGAGCGATGTACTTCAAACTGTTCTTTGCCAAGTTCGTATTTTCGGGCGTAAAACAAAGCAATGCCGCGTTGCCAGAGATACGGTTTTGAGTCAGGCATGATCGCGATACACCGATCAAAGTCCTCGATGGAAGGCTCGATTTTTCCTGTTCGAAATCTGAGCGAACCTCTTTCCAGGTAGAGCTGATAATTGGAGGCGTCTTTTGAGATCGCTACATCCAATTCTTTCAGAAGTGCATCGGTCGAGCCGGCAGCAATTGCTTTTTCAACGCGGCCTCCCCAATCTTGTGCTGCGGATTGCCTATTCTGCTTGCTAGATTGAAACAAGATGACGGACATGGAACCGAGCACAATAGCGCCGAACACCAGCAAACCACCGAGCATGGAATCATCGGCTTTAGCCATGAACTTACGACTCATGTCGAATCCCTTTCCACTCAAAAAAATCCCAGAGGCGGGGTCTGGACTCAACCCGCGAACTAGCCCAAATTGTAGCCAAGTTTCAACCCCTCGTGGCAGAAAGGAAACTTTCAGCCATTTATTTGATAAATGAGGTCCCAATGGCTCGTCGTCTTCTAATCCGTAACGCAATGGTGGTCTGCCCGAAAGCCGCTGTCAAAACCAATGTTTTGATTGATAACGGCATCATCGCAAGCATCGACGCTCCATCAACTTCGCAAGTGGATGAGGTCTTGGATGCTGAGGGGCTACTTTTGTTCCCAGGACTCGTGGATGATCAAGTTCACTTTCGGGAACCCGGCCTCACGCACAAGGAAGATCTGCTAACTGCGAGCTACGCATGTGTTGCTGGCGGGGTGACATCTTTCCTAGAGATGCCGAACACGAAACCGGCGGCCATCAACCAGGAGTTGATCGAACAAAAGTACCAGATTGCCAGCACCAAATCGATCGCGAACTACGGCTTCTATATTGGTGCGACCGCCCACAACGTGGCGGATCTCAAGCGTGCGACAGGAGTTCCTGGGATCAAGATCTTCATTGGTTCCAGCACCGGTGACTTGCTCGTTGATGAACAGGATGCGTTGGAGCGAATCTTTGCCGAGACCACACTTCCTATCTGTGCACATTGCGAGGATGAAACCACGGTCCTTGCCAATGCTGCAGCCATCGGCGAGGCGGCGACGGTAGCAGATCATTCACGGATTCGAGATCATCGCGCGGCATGGATCTCGACCAAAAGAACGATCGATCTCGCGCATCGGCATTCGCATCGATTTCACGTTCTTCACCTCAGCACTGCAGCCGAACTGGAGTTGGTGGCGGATCATCGCAATTTGATCACTTGTGAATTGTGCCCGCACCATTGGGAGTTCTGCGTGGATGATTACGCGAGGCTTGGCTCATTGATTCAGATGAATCCATCGATCAAGAACCGAGAGGATACCGTTGGGTTATGGAATGGACTCGTCGCAGGAAAGATCCAAGTGGTGGCGACCGACCATGCGCCTCATACACTCGAAGAAAAGCGACAACCCTATCCTAAGTCACCGAGTGGTCTGCCTGCCGTCGAAAACTATTTTGCACTCTTGTTAGATCGAGCGAGTCGAGGAGACTGCACTTGGAATCAAATCGCTTCTTGGACGAGCGATGCGCCTGCTCGAGTTTGGGGTATCGTCGGAAAGGGTCGTATTGAAGTCGGCTACGATGCCGATTTGGTATTGGTCGATCCGAACATGGAACGAACCATCACGAACGAAAATCAATTTACGAAATCGAAGTGGAGCCCTTGGGCAGGCCGCACTCTGAGAGGTTGGCCAGTAAAGACGTGGGTAGGTGGACATCTCGCATTTGATAGTGGTCGCATTGTTGCCGAGAAGCCAGCAAGCAGATTGCAATTCGATCCATCCCTCGGAGGCTACTGGGCAACCGAGCATGGAACAGGGACTTTGTCGAAGAAATGATCGTAGGCAGTCCAAGGATTTGAAGCGAGATACAAGATCGTGTTGCGGAAGCAGAATAAAGAATGAAGGATGAACGTCCAGAAAAGTTTCGCTGGGTTCAAAGGTACCAAAGCTTTGTCCATGCGTTTCGCGGCTTTTCGAAGCTGCTGGTCACAGAACACAACGCTCGAATCCATGCGGTGGTCACGTTAGGTGTCGTCGTCGCGGGGATATCGCTCGGAGTATCTCGCGATGACTGGTGTTGGCTAATGCTCGCGATGGGGTTGGTGTGGATGGCAGAGGCCTTCAATACTTCCCTCGAGTCTTTGGCTGATGCCATCACTCTTGAGTATCATCCTGCAATTCGCGACGCCAAAGATGTTGCAGCAACGGCAGTACTGATCGCCTCCGTCTTGGCCGCTGGGATTGGAATCTGCCGATTCGCTCCGCATCTAGTTCCTGTCGGTCATCTTGCTTATTGAAGCGATATCCCAGTACTTCCAGTCTCTTTTTTTAGACCACGAATAAAGCGAATCACACGAATTCTAGTCCACCTTTCCTCTTCTGTGAGGCTGCTGATTTAGGCCCGGCTTGCTGGTTCTTGGTTGAGCCGTCGGGCGCTAGCCCCGGTTGTCGGCTGTGGCGAAGCCACTAAACCGGGGCTAGCGCCCAATGGCTCACTAAATCAGCAGTCTCTCTGTGTGAGATGGAGGGAGGAAACAGTGCTCTCCACGCCCTTGGAAGACTCAGGGAAGTGCCA
>Ga0315902_10006091_pt1 | contig 16819 bp, 11 predicted proteins | sample LakEriMetagenome_9_FD_203523 | JGI IMG/M metagenome (GOLD analysis project Ga0315902, IMG submission 203523) | Freshwater fungal communities from buoy surface, Lake Erie, Ohio, United States - Buoy 12 MA117 | ecosystem: Environmental > Aquatic > Freshwater > Lake > Lake biofilm | place: USA...
GTAGTCACTCAACTTTTTGCCCAAACAACGCCGTCTGAAAAGATGGAAGATTTCATGAACAACAAGGCCGCAGGCTTCAACACCGCATATGATCAAAGAGATTTAAAAACGTTCAACACACTGTTATCGGAATATCTATCCAACTATGAAAATCTGAGTGCGGAGGAAAAAGGACCTTACACCTATATTCTCAATAACATTTACTACAACTTAACGTGCATTTACGCCCTTTCGAATGACACGAAAATGGCGATAACAACCCTTAGCAAAGCAATTGACGCCGGATATAACGATTATCGCCATGTGCAGAGCGACACAGACCTTGAAAGCATACGAAACGAAAAGGAGTTTCTGGAACTCAACCGAAAGCTGAAAGCCACGGGCGACTATTTAGACATTCTCAAAAGGGCGCACCAATACAACCCGTCCGACAGCCGACCGATACCGGCGTTTAGCTATCAACAAAGCGACAATGCCAACCTAACCGCACTGCGCGAAGGATTCAAGCTGGACAGCATTGCCGGGCAAGGTTCAGACGTATTGAAAATAATGAATCTACTGCGCTGGGTGCACGATTTAGTGCCGCATGATGGAATGCATGGAAATCCCGAGGTTAAAAATGCCATGAATATGTTGGAGGTCTGCAAGAAAGAAAACAGAGGATTAAACTGCCGAGGTCTCTCGCTGGTGTTGAATGAGTGCTATTTGTCGCTGGGCATTAAATCCAGAATCGTGACATGTCTGCCGAAAGACAGCCTGAAAATTGATCAGGATTGTCACGTCATTAACTCCGTTTATTCGGAGTCGCTCAACAAATGGTTGTGGATTGACCCAACGTTTGAAGCCTATGTCATGAATGAGAAGGGAGAACTATTGAGCATCGAGGAAGTTCGGGAGCGCCTGATCAACGACAAACCACTAATCCTAAACCCAGACGCAAACTGGAACAATCAGAGTGAGCAGACCAAAGAAGAGTATCTCGAAAATTACATGGCCAAAAACCTCTACATGCTGGAGTGTCCTGTATCGAGTGAATACAACATGGAATCTGCAGCTGCGGGAAAAACATACACGTACGTCCGACTTCTTCCACTGGACTATTTCGCACAAGATCCGCACAAAGAGGAAGAAAAAAGAGACAAGGGCAATACAACATGGGTCGCCTACAAGACCAATAATGCGGGCGTGTTTTGGGAGCACAATTTGAAGTAAAGAAAAAGTGCTGAATAGAAAGACGGAAGTGAAAATTCAGCGATTGTTATGAGCAACATTCGACATTCTAGCGTCAATGGCAGTTCATAAGACCTGCTCTGCCTATTGTTCACATCGAATGGCTATTGCGCAGATAATGCCGTTATTTTTGCTCACTGAGGAACTTAGGCCTTGGGTAAATTTGAGTACAATGACCGCTTTAACAGAATACATGAGTCAACTAGTCGATCTAACCGACGACGAAAAAGTGATCATTGAAAATGCCTTTGCTACACAGTCGATTTCCAAAGGAGAGCTTTGGATAAAAGAAGGAAAAGTATGCGATCAGGTTGCCTATGTTGTATCGGGCAAAATGCGCCACTACTACACCGACGATAACGGGAATGAAGTAACCTGTTATTTTGTACTGGCGGATCATTTTACCTCCTCCTTCACCAGTTTCCTGACCAATACTCCTACCAACGAGAATGCTGAGGCACTTGAAGAAACAGTGCTCAGGGTCATATCGAAAAACGATCTGGAAAATCTGAGTGAACAAGTTCCTAAGATTCAAATTTTCAGACGGATTATCGCTGAGAACCTGTTCATCATGATGGAAAAAAGGATAAGCATGCTGCAGTCTAAATCAGCCCAAGCCCGCTATGAAAATATGCTGAAAGAAAATCCGGATGTATTACTGCAAGTACCTCTTGTATACACAGCATCGTTTCTCGGTATAACGCCACAGCACCTGAGTCGATTGAGAAAAGAACTGGCGAAGTAATTTCTTAACATTTGTTCATCTTAATTGCCGGAGGTCGCCTGAAGTTTGTTGCATTCACACCTGCAATAAATGAAAAAGACCACTACTCTTCTCGGTGCACTGTATTTCAGCTGCGCATCCATATTCGCACAAACAGAACAGAAGCAGAGCAAGTATGCGCTTGAAACGGATATCCTATGGCCATTCCTAGTTCAAACCACTCGAACGCATTTCATCATGACATTGTGGGAGAAAGGGCATTTGCGCGGCGACGTTTATGCCGGATTAAACATTGATTTTCCGCGCGATCGGGAAACCGAGGGACGTTTCGCCGATTACAGTCTTGCAAGCGGATACAGACAATACTTTTGGAAAGGACTTCATCTTGAATTTTCACAAACCACCGGATTGGGTGTTTTAGAAAACCACGTAACGACCGGAAAGACATACAACAGCTTCGATTGGTTAATGTCGGGTTACATAGGATATAAGTTCGAATTTGCGCGTAAAAAACTCTACATCCTGCCTCAATTCGGAATAGCGCAGGTCGTGTACAAATCGAACCCCTGGCCTATTTATGAAGATGAAACATTGACGAAAGAGACGGGTGAAAAACCTTTTATGTTGGGATCTTTGAGATTCGGAGTGAACTTTTAAAGACATCAGTAAAACAGCTTCTTTCATGACCAATACTTGCAGCACCTTCCCCGAGAAATCACGGCTGCATGCGGTAAGTTGAGCGTATCGATTGACGTGTAACTTTATGCTTGTTCGCGCATCACATGCAGGCCTCCCACTTTACATTTCAATTCGACAACCATAGATATCGTTCCGTTGACGAAAGAAAAATAACATCCCGAGATTTTCACTCTTTATAAAAGAAATTTACTGAATTATCACCAACAAGTATCAAATCAAAAAAACAATGAAAAAAATACTCTTCTCCAACAAACCCTGGTCAATCGACACCGGAATTCTGATTTTGCGCCTTAGCTGTGGCCTGATGATTTTACATGGCTGGTCGAAGTTCACTGAATTTTCAGAAGGAAGCCTCGACTGGCCCGACCCGCTTCATGTGGGCATGAAGGCATCTTATACACTCACCGTTTTTGCCGAACTCTTTTGTTCCATCCTACTCTTGGTTGGAATCTTCACTCGCCCGGCTTTAATCGCACTGATTATCTGTATGCTGGTCATTGTTTTTGTGATACACAGCGGTGATCCTTTGGCTGATAGAGAACACGCCTTGCTCTACCTGTTATCTTATGTGGCTTTGCTTTTGACAGGACCCGGTAAATACTCTCTGGATCGGATGCTCGTAAAAGCATAAAAACTACTCTCGTCGAACCTTCAGTTTGATTTCGCTCAACCTTAGCGGAGTCAAGAAACGTGAATGATCCCGAAGATCGCCCTTTCTTATAGAATCATTGAGATTCGGGGACGCATTTTTATACAACAATTCAGGGAACGCAATAAAAAACAGTATGTCGATAGTAAATAACCATTTATCGCGAAAGGCCTTCATTCTTATTTTATCTATCTTGTTGGCCATTCACTCAAAAGCTCAGGACTGGAAAACAGAAAAAAAGGTAAACGTCGTTTTTGGATTAATCCAACCCGTTTTTGCCCAAGGCTTTAATATTGAAGGAAACTACATTACCAACCGATTAATTTTCGATTATTCACACGGCGCCTCATTGGATTTGTCGGCAACCACTGTTACAGAAGACCTGAGGAGACAAGGCGTTGCTGTTCATATTCCGTACACAACCGGTTTTGGAATCGGCTATCGTCTGAAAGAATGGGTAAATGTTAGAATGGAACCGAAATGGCATCGATTTGAATTCTATTATGAAGGTGAAACTCAAACTAGTTCGAGCCAAATCATTTCCTACAACACAATGAGTCTTGGCATTGGTGTTTACGGGCATTATCAGCCTTTCAAAAACAAAACATCCTTCCTAAAGGGTATTATGATTGCACCGAGCGTTCGATTTTGGCCAACAATAACATCGACCCTGGAAGATGATAGCTTTATTTATTTCAATAAAAACACATCGCTGAATGAAACAATTGAAACGTTGGATGTGGGTCCCGGCTTTAAGCCTTTTATTTACAACATCAGCATTGGCTATTCTTTTGGTTTGAAAAGAAACTAGTGCCTTTGCGCAGACGAATGCGAACTGCGCTCGATTACATTTACGGGGAAGAAAAGAGCTATCATTTCCTACTAAAAAGAATGAACAAACCCTTCCTTCTAATTCATCGACAGTAAAAAAGAGCAGCAAGAATGACCCTGCAAATTCCTACCATACTATCCGTCCTGATGTTTGGCGCACTATCCATGAAACTATTCGGACAGGAGGCTATGGGTTACTACACCAAAATTGGTATAGCCCAGGACATGGAGAAAGTCATCGAAAGCTTTGATCGCATTGCGCCCATGCCCTATTTAAGAGTGGATAGCACAACGATTCGGCTGAAACGAGACAGCATTCTTTCTACACTGCCGGATACGGTTTCGATTGAAGAAGGACGAATAAAGCTCGCTTCGTTCATAGCGTCTTACCGCCTTGGCCACAGTCAAATGACTTTTTGGCTACCCTATTTAGATTCGGTCGCTCACTTTCCATTTCGAGTAAACATCCGCAATAACCGTTTATTTATCACCGCTAATCACTCGAACGATGAGACCATAACCGACGGAATGGAAATTACCACCATCAATGGTGTGAGTGCTGAACGCCTGATTAAGGAGCTTACCGATTGTATGAGTCTAGAACTCAGAGAAACAAGAGAATACTATGTAGCAGCCATGATTGATTACCTAGTTCGCTTTTATTTCAATTGGAATAGCCCCACTTTTCGAATGACACTTAAGAATACGGAAGAGCAAGAGAGTACGGGAGATTTCGTCAAAGTCAACAACGGGCATCAAACCAAAGTCAATGTCAACGATATGGGACTTTATCTGGAGTATCCCAACGACAGCACAGCGAAGTTGCGAATCACAAAATTTCACGGCTTCAAGAGAAAAGCCTACCGTCAGTTTATGAAATCTGCCTTTCGGGAAATTGGCGAAAAGGGAATCCGGTTTCTCGTAATCGATATCAGGGGTAATGGAGGTGGAAATTCCAACTATCTGAGAGAACTCGCTGCTTATGTGGCCAAAGGAAAAATTTCATTCGAAGGCAAGGCGATGCGCAGAACAACCACCGAAAGCAAAAAGCATTTTCGCTCGATTTTTTTTAAATGGTATACTTACCCACTCTACCCACTGGTTTATATCATCCCGAGTGCAAGGGAACTCTTCGTCAAAAAGGATGGCTCTCTCACCATTACTGAAGAAAAAACTGAAAAACTGAAACGCGTGAAATACCCATTCAATGGAAACGTATTTCTGCTGGTGGACAGAGGAACATACTCCACATCCTCCATGCTAACGTCGTGTTTTCAGTGCCACGGCATTGCGAAAATTGTGGGGATTGGTCCCGGTGAACCCACAATCGGCGATGGCGACGGCGTTGACGTGGTATTGCCACATACGGGGTGTCATTTTTCGGTTGGTACAGGTTTATGGTTCAACCCCTGCTATGACAAAGCAGATCAAAACAACCTATTGATCCCGGATATTCCCTGTGATCAAGGCAAAGAATACGATGCCTTCTTACAATTTGTCAAACAGAATCATTGATCTCACTTCACACCGCGAACCATACAGCAGACCTATTTGTTTCATAAGTTCATGAAGGCATGCCGAATTATAACCCTGCTGCTCACCACTCTGCATTTCCATGCAGCAGGTCAACTGCAAAACAACCAATGGCGCTTTGGATTTAATTCGGCTATTGACTTTAATACAGACCCTCCGACATTTCCAACGGGTTCCGCTCAGCCATCCATTCTGCCGCCGCTTATCACGGGAACTATGATTGAGGGCACCGCATCGATTGCTGATCCCACCACGGGTGCTCTTCTGTTCTATACCGATGGTGTTACCATTTGGAACGCGCTGAATCAACCCATGCCCAACGGTTCTGAGCTGGGAGGTAGCGATTTGCTTTCATCTTACATGGCCGCAGTAATTGTACCCATGCCGGGTGCGTGCAACACATATTACGTTTTTTGTATTGATGATTATGAGGAAGGAAGCGATGGCATTACCTACTCCGTGGTGGATATGACACTGGATAATGGATTGGGCGATGTAGTACCGGGGCAGAAGAGCATTCCGCTTTACGATAACGAAACCGAAGTGCTCCTGGCCTGCCCCAACAGCGCCGGAGATGGATACTGGCTTATATCGAACGGTGCTGACTTAGATAACCCTGCCGTGGCAGCATTTGAAATCACGGTAGCCGGCGTTAACCCTGTTCCCGTTTTAAGTCCCGTACTTAGCGGTGGGGGAAGGCTCAATTATTCGGCAACCAAGTTTGTTTGCGGTGGCATTTACGACGATATCACCGGTAACATCATGGGTTTTCACCTCTATGATTTCGATGTCTCAACGGGAGAAATCAGTAACCCCGTGAATATTCCATTTATAACGGACGATTTTCTGGCCTACTTCGAATTCACATTCGACGGCGATTATATGTATGCCGGTGGCAATTACTCACTCTACCATTTCGATTTAACCTCGGGCGATGCGGCAGCAATTGCCGCCACCGGAACGCTCATTCCAATTGGCAATCAAATAGACGCTCATGCCACAGCTCAGATGGGGCCGGATGGAAATCTATACTACGTTATAGGCAGCACGTTATATTGCATTGAAAACCCGGATAATCCCGCAAATTCAATCGGTCCGATAACAGCGTTGCCTTCAACTGTCGACCCCTTCTATTGTCTTCCTCAATGGATTTTCTTGCTTGAACGGTTCACCACCATAAATCCCGTTACGGACACCTGTGTTCAAAGCTCCATCCCTTTTACGGTCAGTACCAACCTGGCGCCACTTTCTGTAGCCTGGAATTTCGACGACCCCGATTCGGGTGATGATAACGTCAGCGAGCTTGAAGCGCCCGAGCACACCTATTCTTCGACCGGGAGTTACGAGGTCAGCGTTGTAATTACCTCTGAGTGTGATGTTGATACGGCAAGCTACACGCTAGACATCATCGCGTGCGACAGCCCAATCGATGTTGATTCGGGCATTTGCCGTTTTTTGATTCCAACCATCTTCACCCCAAACGACGATGGACGAAACGATCGTTTTTATCCTTCGTCGGGCTGCTCCTATTCAAGCTATGAGCTCACCGTGTTCAATCGCTGGGGCGTCGCTGTTTTTCAAACCGATAAGCCGAATGAATATTGGAATGGCGAAGCCGGTGGTACTGAATCGCCTGAAGGGGTTTACTATTATACTTTCTCCTACCGGCTTGCGCAAGGCAAGGAAGAATTCACTTCGGGGTATGTGCAGTTGGTAAGATAGCACATGAAATTATTGATTCTTAACATGCTGATTAACGCGTGGCCAAATACTTTGGACACAAATAAATCTCCATGAAATACACCAGTATCCTACTACTACTGCTTGTTCTTATCAGTGGTTGTTCCGTAATCAAACCCGGAGAAGTCGGCGTGAAGCGCACTCTGGGTAAGCTGAGTTCTAAAGTATCCCAACCGGGTCCATTACTATTCAATCCCTTTATTTCGAAAGTGGTGCGTCTGAATGTTGGAACAATGAACCTGTCGATTAAAGAGAATTTACCTTCAAAAGAGGGTTTAACTATTTTATCCGAAAGCTCTATTCTCTATCATATAAAATCAGCCGATGCACCGCGAATCATTCTGGAAACCGGTCTGAACTTCGAGGACAACCTCATCCTTCCTGTTTTCCGTTCGGCGGCATCCGATGTGTGTTCGCGCTATTATGCCAAGGACATGCACAGTGCGAAGCGCAACGAAATCGAAAAAGAAATTCAGGCACGGTTGGCTGAGGTGTGCGATGCGAAGGGGTTTGTCATAGAAGCTGTGCTTCTCAAAAGCATAACACTTCCGGCCGGCCTGACCGAATCGATTGAAACCAAACTTCAAGCTGAACAGGAAGCCTTGCGCATGGAGTTCGTTCTCGACAGGCAAAAGAAAGAAGTTGAGCGACAGATCATCGAGGCCGAGGGAGCGAAAAAGACGAATGTTATACAAGCTGAAGCTCGCGCCGAAGCCATGCGCATCGAAGCGGAAGGTTCAGCAAAAAGTATCGAGATCAAAGCCAAAGCCAATAAGGCAGCCAACGACATGCTCAACTCCAGCATTACTCCGAACATTCTCAAGCTCAACGAAATTGAGGCATTCACCAAGCTCGCCACCTCCCCCAATGCCAAGACGGTCATTACGGACGGCAAAGGCAGTATATTAAACCTGTTGGAGGATTAATTTTTTTTTGCTGGAAAATTATATCTTTGGATAACTAACATCCAAATCCATGAAAAAACCACTACCTAACTTTTTCGCCTGCTGCCTGCTGGCCGCAATGGTGACCTTCTCGCTTAAGACCATGGCGCAAACTGCCTGTCAGAGTTCTTACGACAACACTTTCAACAACAACACTACAGTCACCCAATACTGGCCGGGGCCTGCGCCTATTCCGCTCAATACAAACATCAACGGTATTATTTCGGCCGGCAACGACCTCGACTACTACAAGTTTTACATCACAACAGGGGGAACCATCTCTGTATCACTCACGAACCTGCCGGCGAATTACAATTTACGCCTGTGCAACAGCAACGGTTCCACGATTGCGCAATCCAATGCGAATGGAACAGCCAACGAAAACATCAACTTCACCGTGACGTCCAATACGTGGTACTTTGCACTTGTTGTTCCCAGAAACTCCAATACGTTCAATACCACTGCATGCTATACCTTGAGAGTTTCAACCGGAACAGCTGCGATGCATGAGGCGCCTGATAGCGAAGGTCTGAATGACGAAGTGAAACGAGCTGCTATTGAGCTTTACCCCAACCCTGCTTCTGATGAGTTGACCATCGAATACGCTCCTTTCGAAGTATCGGGTCGAGCCACTTTGAAACTGCTCAATAGCTTGGGACAAGAAGTGCTTTCACAATCCATACTCAGTGCGAAAACAACGCTCGACCTCTCCAAGCTACCCTCGGGTGGTCTATATCACATCATTATTTACGACTCACAACAGGCGTTGCCGGCCAGCCGGAAACTCCTCATTAATCGATAAATCAAATGTGATTCAGCGAACTGAAAAGGGGATAGCAAGGTCTGTCCTCTTTTTTTTTGAAGCAACTACATAATCAATTGGCAATCATAGCAAAAGATTAATTCACTCCAAGCAACCTTTATTCGGGCTCAATTGTTATGAATACGGAAAACCTTTCAACATGAAATTCTGCAAAGTTTCGCTAGGCCTACTATGCCTCTTTCAGTCCATCTGTAAAGAGGGACATAGCCAAACTCTCGACTACAACTACATTTTCCAATCCACCGACACGTGGACCGAACTTTCCGGTGATCAGGTGGTCTTTTCGGGGGCGTTCGATGATGAAGTATCGGCAGCTGTTACGACGCTGCCCGTTACCATGGGAGTTGAGCCGCATACCTCCCTCTATATCAGCACCAACGGCTTTATGACGTTAAGTGTTGCTGCAGCACCTAACAACTACGATCCGCTTTCGCAAGGCATTTCCGCGCCGGTCATTGCGCCCTTTGCCACCAACCTCGAGGGTATCGACGCCACTTCAAAGGTCAGCTACACCATCGATTTTCAAGGCATTCGTGTGCAATGGAAAAACGTGCGCCGCGTGGGGTATGTCGGTGAGTCCTTTTCATTTCAAGCGCGCATCATCAACACGGCCTACACAGGCTTTGGTTTTGGAAGTATCTCATTCATATACGGTCCTTTTCAAGGTGTGGCAGTGCCGAGCACGTCGGTGCATGTGGGTATTCGGGTTGGCACGGGCGATATCTTCGGCACATTCGCCACCCGTTCCGTAGATCCCGGCTCACCGTGGCTGCCCGACACCTTCGGAACATCTTCCACCACAACCTGCGCATTTCCTTCCTCCAATACGCCCGATGGCTATCCTTCAGAAGGAATGAAGCATGAGTGGTTTTTAAATCCCGGGTATCAAGGCGTAACGAATCCCGATGTCTCCCCACTCTGTAATGGAACAGGCAATGTCGTGATCTACTCCAACTACGACGGAGGCACGCTCAACATCAATGTGGACCAAGACATCCCCAACCTGAAAATTGGTATTTGCACCTACGAGCCTGTGGAAGTCACTATCTCGGGACCTTTTGCGGGCAATGTAGCCGAAGTACTTTACGCCGGATTCAACTCAGCGGCAAATAGCAACAATTGCGGACTGGGTATTCCGACCACAACCATTTCCGGCGTAGCCCCTTCGATAACGCAAATACTCACCGCTCCACCCGTAGGCTATGAGCCGCTGCATGGCAACGGATCCGGCGGTTGGGGTGGACAGTTTGGCGGACCCGGGCTTATGGCAGGTGTGAGCGGTCAGTGCGACACACTCTATGTGGCCGGCGGTGGCAATACCCCCGATGAAGTCGTTTATTACTTTCTAAACGCCTTCGACGACGATTTGCTGTTTCACCACACGCAATACGAGTGCTGGCTTACCGAGGTGTATGATATCTCCGATGGAGGTAACTGCTGTGTAAATCCGCTTACGCCAGCCTGGATCATTGAAGTTCCCAACGACACCGCCACGTGTTACAACGGGGAACTTTCTCTCTACTTAACCGAAAACCAAAACGGCGTGGGTCCTTTTACCTATGAGTGGACATACAACACAGTACCTGTCTGCACGGATGCATCGTGCACGGTTCCAGTGACGGAAGATGGCGAGGCCTGCTTGACCATTACCAATGTCAATGGTCAAACACTCTCCGATTGTTTCGATGTATCTGTTGATGCGCCCATATTCATCGCGCTGAGTGTTTCGGATACCGCACTTTGTATGCCCGCCCAGTTTGTACTCAGCAATGAAACGACACCGGGTACATTTACATCTCAGCAATGGTCTGTAGATGGCACACCATACCCCAATCAGTCGAACGTAACCTTTACACCGACTCAACCCGGAGTATTCGATATAGCCCTGGAAGTATCAACGGCCATTGGCTGTTCCTATGACACCTTACTCACGGATTACCTGGAAGCATATCCGCAACCTCAGGCCAATTACACCTCCGAGCCTCTCATTCTGGAGGCAGATAACACCGATGTAACCTTAGTCGATTTATCGCAAGGCAGCATCGCATCGTGGGAATGGACCATCTCCTTGCCCTCGGAAGAGTTGGCCAGTATGGAGCAGAACCCCGCATTCAGCCTTCCCTTGGGCGTAGGTGGTTCCTACCCGATGCAACTGCAGGTGATTAGTCCCGAAGGTTGTTCGGATATCATCACGGGTACTTTGACGGTGAATGAACTATTTAATCTTTTTATTCCGACTTCCTTTACCCCGAATGGCGACGGCGTAAATGATGTTTTTGAAGTGAAAGGCTCTGCCATTGACGCGTCCAACTTTCAGATCAGCATTTTCAATCGCTGGGGAGAAACGGTTTATTCCGGCAAAGACGCCAATGAGGCTTGGACCGGAGGAATGAATGGAAACACCTATTACTTACCCAACGGTCTTTACAGTTACTACATTGCAACGAATTCATTGAAAACAGGCGAGCGATACGAGTACAGAGGATACATTTCAATCATTCGCTAACACCCCCATTTATGAAGCTTTTTGCCACTACCTTAAGCTTTTTGCTTATTGCATTCACACTTTTAGCTCAAAAAGAAGCCAACGTCTGGCATTTCGGCTTTGGTTATGGGCTTGATTTCAACTCGGGCGAGGCGGTTCAGATAACGGGCGCCATGTCCACGTTCGAGGGCTGTACGGCTTATTGTGATTCGGCCGGCAGCCTTCTATTCTACTCCAATGGTGGAGGTCGATTGCCGATAAGCGGTCAGGATCCCGGACACATCTGGAACAAAAACCATGAGGTGATGTATGATATGCAAGGTTTAGAAGGAGGTGGTATGAGCGCTGCGCAATCGTCGGTAATCATTCCAGCACCAGGCGAGCCGAATGTATACTACTTGTTTACCATCGATGAAATTGAGCATTATGTAGATGCGACCCCTGAGATATTAGCGCTGCAGCCCTACGGCAGAGGGTTTCGTTACTTCAAAGTCGACATGACCTTAAACAATGGACTGGGCGATGTGGTGCAAGCGGATGTTCCCGTGCATGATTATTCATTCGAAGGTCTGTGCGCCATTCGACACGCCAACGAGTCAGACTATTGGATACTCATCAACCAAGACACCACAGGCATTGGTGTGTATAGTGTCACTTCCGAAGGTGTAACCCTTTCGTCTGTATTTGAAACCCCTACGCCTCTGACGGGCACCATCAAAGCCTCGCCCATTTCCGGTAATCCGGATGCGCTTTTTTTCGCTGGTTACAGCAAGGTCGTCACATCGAGCGGTTTGATATTGGAGTTTGATTTAAATACGGGTGAGTTGTCTGATCCCGAACAATTGCCCTTCGTTGGTTCTGAAGCATTCGAATTCTCCCACAGCTCCCAATACCTCTACGCCACATCAACAGGCCTTGGAACCGGCACACAGCAATTGGTGCGTTACAATTTGGCATCTGCCTATGAGCTGGGAGTAAGTGTTTCATCGACACAGGAGGTCATCGCCGATGATATCACCGCGTACTACATGCAAATGGCTCCTGATATGAACATTTATTATAGTTGGTTTGATTTTTTGGGTGTAACCCGCATTGGCGCGATAAACTGCGCAAACACTGATTCGCCAACAGTTACGTCTGAAGTTTTTAGCTACAGCGGCGGCACAGAAGAGTTGTTTGTCTCGCTTCCCAATTTCCCTTCCTGGATTTTTTACAACCCCTATATCGATTTCATTGAGTGGGGTCCCGACACCGTTTACCTCTGTGCGGGCGACTCTATTATACTCGATGCCGGCGTGGGCGACTACTGGGAATGGGGCGGCGATTGCTTCAGCGGTCCGGAAAGCACTTGGCCAGACAACAGCACGCGGTATTTCACGGTAACGCAGCCGGGCATCTATTCGGCCTGTGTGACAGGCCCCTGCTCCTCTGAAAGTGGTGCCGGAGGCTGCGACTCATCCGACCAGATTACAGTGTTGGCTTGCCTAGTGGATGAACCTGCCTGCGATTTGCTCAACTTACCCGAGACATTGGAAGTCTGCGCCGGCGATACCCTGCAACTTGAAGCAGACCTGAGTCAATTCGAATCGTATGCAGGTCTGCAATGGCTTGGAGGCGGTACGTTCCTTCCTTCTGATACCGTAGCTCAGCCCTTATACGTTCCTTCTACGCAAGAAGTGGCGGCGGGCACAGCCAATCTGACCCTTCAGGTTTTCACACAAGACGTCGATACGGAAGGCGGAAGTTTCCTTGCTTATGATCATAGCGGCGATGACATCATCTTCTATACGAACACCGTCGATGGTAGTGTCGACACCATTCAGAGCAACACCGGCAACGACTGGACTGCGATGGGTTTCCGCGCATCCACCAACACGCTGTATGGTCTCTCGAACATTGTAACCACTCCTGCCCTTTCATCGGTGAATATTGAGACGGGCCTAGTCACTCCGATTTTCACCTACTCGAACCACCAATTCTACGCAGGCGACTACGACAATGTGAACGACCGTTTTTATACCATCGGAATTCCGGAAACGAATAGCGGCGAACCACTCATTCAAACCTTATATTCCATCGACGTTAATAACGGAGCGTTAGATGCAATTGGCGAAATTGCTACATTAACAGCCATCGACAATTTTTTCTCAGCCGGCGAAGGGGGAATAAATGGCTTGGCATACGACGCTTCCAACGATGCACTCTTTGCTACGACTGAAAGCGGTGAATTATATGGAATAGACCCAAACACAGCAGCCACAATCTTTATTGGCAACACAGTCGCAGGCCTGCGTGGCTTAGCATTCGATTACAATGAAAATGAATTGTGGGGAATTAGCACCAATGGAACGCTCTACCATATCGACATGCTTACGGGAGAAACCATCGAGGAAGTACCCTGTCAAGTGCCATTGAATTTCGTAACCACCTTGACCTATGCCATACCGCAAAACGTATCGGAAAACATTTGCTCTGACAATACCACCGTTGTTATCCGCAACGACAACACCTTGGACCTGGGCGATGATGCGACTGTATGTGAAGGCGAAACCATTGTGCTTTCGGTGCCGGGTTTTGAATCCATCAGTTGGCAGGACGGAAGCACGGGTGAAGAGTATGTGGTAGATGAAAGCGGAACCTACAGTGTGAATGTTACCGACTCATTTGGCTGCAGCTACAGCGATGCCGTGACGATTACCGTGAACGATGCTCCGAATGCGGGCTTTATCGCAAATCCACAACCCACCACGATCGACGACACGGAGATTACGTTCACCTCAACGAGCACAGCGGCTCCACTAATCTATAATTGGAGTTTTGAAGATGGCATACCTGAAGCATCTGCAGAACAAAATCCCGTTGTCAACTTCCCTCCTATTCCGGGCAATTACACCGTGCTACTGGCCGTCGAAAATGCCAATGGCTGTGTCGATACGCTTTCTTCCTTTATTCTCATTGACAGCGATGGCACCATCACGTTGCCCAACATCTTCACGCCCAACGGCGATGGAGACAACGATCGGTTTGTTCCGTTTGAAGCATTTCCCGGAAGATGGCAGCTCACCATTTTCAATCGCTGGGGTGTGGAGGTATTCGCCACCGAGAATCTGTCGCAAGGTTGGAATGGCGAGGACTCGGCTTCCGCAACGTATTACTGGGTGCTCGAGCCGCGCGATGGGCAGCAAGGGGTGAGCCGGGCGGGGTATGTGACGCTTGTTAGGGACTGAGGACTGAGGACTGAGGACTGAGGACTGAGGACTGAGGACTGAGGACTGAGGACTGAGGACTGGGGACGAGGGACTGAGGACTGAGGGACGAGGGACTGGGGACTGGGGATTGGGGACTGAGGACTGGGGACTGAGGACTGAGGACTGAGGACTGAGGACTGAGGACTGGGGACTGGGGACTGGGGACTGAGGACTGAGGACTGGGGGCGAGGGACGAAAAATTGAGTGTAATAGTAAAATGAATCTGACCGTTTATAAAGACGAGACCAATAACGAGATTCGATTTTCGAAGATTTCGAAGATTGAAATGGAAGTGCCTTTTGCAGGGCTTGGAGTCAAATACGTGGCCTCGGGCCGAGAAGTCTATTACGCTAACGGAAAGAAATACACGGTCAAAGAAGGTGAATATATTATTGGCAACGACTTCACGCATTCGGTAGTTCATATCGACCACAGTGTTCCTGTGCAAGGGCTTTGCATCGACATCTCACCGCAGATCATTTCCGAGGTAGCTCAATACCATGATGTCAACGGTTCCGACCTGAAGGAGTTTTTGCTTTCCGACCAATTTTTCGTGAATCGTTACAATGTGAGAAACACTAGTCTGGGCTATACACTAAACGATATCAATTCAAAAATAAAGTCCGGTATTTTCCGCAACGATCTGCAGCAAAACGAACTCTTCTACAGTCTTGCCGAATCGATTATTACCGACCAACGCTTTGTTTTTGACCACCTCAGTAAAATGAGCTTCAAGAAAGAAGTGACCAACGAAGAAGTTTTCAGGGCGATGCTCGATGCCAAATCCCACCTCGATGCGCACATCATGGACAACCCTTCGCTCGAGGAACTTTCGCTTCAAATCGGGATTTCCAAATACCACTTCCTGCGGGTTTTCAAAAACACGTTCGGAATTTCTCCTTATCAATATCAGAAAAGAATGCGATTGGAACAGGCCCGACTAGAGCTGATGCAAGGCCGCGACATTCTTGAAACTGCCATTCGTTTCGGTTACTTCAATGTGCAATCGTTTACCAAGGCGTTCAAAAGCACATTTGGTCAAACCCCCGGCACCATCAAAAAAAGCAATTTGTGACAAGTGCAGTCGAGCACGCGGTCTTTCCTTCGCCGGAAAAACCACGATGATGCGGAACATACTCTTTGTAGCGGCTTTCATGACCGCTTTCGTTGCGAACGGACAACTTGCGCGCAAGGTGCGTTTTGGAGCGCAGCTCGAATATGCGACTGAGCACGGCATATCGGGATGTAAAGTCCTGCAAGTTGTAACAGCCACGAGTACAGCACTGAAGCTCCAGGAAAACGACCTTATACTCAGCATCGACAACCGAGCTGTACAATCGGTGGAGCAGTTTCAAGAATACTTCTTGGAACACAAACCGGGGGATGAAGTTACCGTTGAAGTAAAGCGAGGTAAGAAGAAGATTAAACTCAAGGCTGCAGCCGTGGCCCGCGCATACGAAACCGACGACAATGCAGAGGTCCTATATGATCAAGCTGATTTTCGTGGAGGCCAGCTACGGGTCATCATCAACAAGCCCTTCAAAAAAGAGAAAATGCCGGCCATGTTGTTCATTCCGGGATACACATGCAGCAGCATTGACGACCTACCCAATGACCACCCCTACAAACGGATTGTGGATGCCTATGTGGATGCCGGTTATGTGACGTTACGGATTGAGAAAAGTGGATTGGGCGATAGCCGGAATACACCGCCTTGCGAGTCGTGCGATTTGATGGACGAGATAGAAAACTTCGAAGTCGGTCTGAAAAAACTGAAGACACTTTCCTACGTCGACACCAACCAAATCATCATCGTGGGTCACTCCATGGGGGGCATTGTTGCGCCGGCTATCAGCGCGCGACACAAGGTAGCCGGAGTGGTCGTATATGGCACCACGGCTAAATCGTGGTTT
>Ga0315902_10006097_pt1 | contig 16814 bp, 4 predicted proteins | sample LakEriMetagenome_9_FD_203523 | JGI IMG/M metagenome (GOLD analysis project Ga0315902, IMG submission 203523) | Freshwater fungal communities from buoy surface, Lake Erie, Ohio, United States - Buoy 12 MA117 | ecosystem: Environmental > Aquatic > Freshwater > Lake > Lake biofilm | place: USA...
AAAGCTCTTTTTTGCAGCTCATCCTGAGGTGCTTTGGGTAGCACCAGCAGAAGTACGCATGTTTCTCGGCGATCCCAATGGATATGCGAAGATGGTTGAGCTACAGGTAAGCTGGGGCAATTTTATGGCATTCGCTCCACGCGAAGCAGCCCCAGGTCCGGCGCAGATTAAGGAGTGAGGGCATAGTGAGTAGTGACTAATGACTAATGACTAATGACTAATGACTAATGACTAGCCACTAGTCATTCGCCACTAGCCACTAGTCGTTCGCCACTAGCCACTCGCCATTCGCCACTCGCCACTAGCCACTCGCCATTCACCACTAGCCACTAGTCATTCGCCACTAAAATTCCTGTTTTCCTCGAAAAATATTTTTTTACAGGCATCCTCAGGGATGCGCATTCGTCTTTATTATTGCGAAATAGTTATTTTTAGGATAACTATCGCTTGAATACCTTAAATCAAAATTTTATAATTAACCTATTTCGACGAGAAGGATTAACCTAGTACCCTCGGGAGTGTTGCCAGCTCTGAAGCCACAGGCACCGCGACCCACCAACGTTTTCAATTCAAAAATTACCAATTAAACCAAATCAAATGACAAACAGTTACATGACTGATCCGGTTTCAAGCCGGAAATTCTTGTTTGCTCGCACTACGTGGGCAAAGTCTGTTTCTCTGACAGAAGCTGCGGCTACCGTGAAAACGGGCTTGTCGCGGTTGCTGTTTGTTGCAATGCTCGTAGCACTGGGTGCCACGAGTGCCTTTGCAACAACGTGTGCTACGGCCACGGCGATTTCGCCGGCTAGCTTGCCTATCGTAAGCCAAGCCATTGTGTGCGGTGCAACCAACGAGGTTGACTACACCGGCCTGGCGGCAAGTGCCTACGGAGGTTCATGCGTTACGACGCAGTACTACGGCGGTTTTGAGGCGATGTATTTCATCACGCCTACTTCCTCCGGCTTGTACAACATCTCCGTAGCAGGTCAGACCTACACCTCCATTTTTGTTTTCAACGGTTGTCCAACAACTGCTGGAACGACGTGTATGGGGGGTGTCTTCAACGCTAATGCAACCAAGACACTTACGGTGCTGCTTACTGCGGGAACGCAGTACTTTATCATGTTCGATACATGGCCTACTCCAAACAGCCCATGTCCGGGAACATTCTCCATGTCATACCTGGCTCCAAACAGCAAGACTGCTGTTTCGAACGGTGGTTTGTGGAGTTCGCCGGGCACGTGGGTGGGTGGCGTTGCACCCGATGCGGGTTCGACGGTAACCATTCCTGCGGGTTCAACTGTAACACTCGATGCTGCTGTTGCTGTGTCGGGTCTAACAGTAGATGGAACCCTGCAGCACAGTGTTGCAGCTGCCGGTCTTACTGTCTACGGTAACATGACGGTTAGCGCTACGGGTAAGTATTACCCGCACACCTCTGCGCTTGCTGCTATGACAACTGCGCTGACGGTGCAAAACACCTTCACGAATAATGGTTATTGCAACTTTACCAATGGTAGTATCACCTTTAACGGTGGTCCACTTTCGAGTGAAAACGGAACACTTGCAGGTAATGGTACCTGGCAGGATGGCATCATCCGCGGTATTAACTTTTTGAGCACAGGTAGCCACACCATCAGCATCACAGCGAACGTGGTGGTAGGTGGCTTGGCGCACACTGCTGGCTCTCTGTCTACCAATGGAAAGGTAACAATCGATAACACGGGCGTCAGCCAGGGTAATACCTGGAATCGCTCGGTGCAAGCAGCGTACATCACCAACATGGGGGCACTACTTTCTACACCGCCGGTAATCTTCGGAACCGCGGTAACCCCTTATGCAAATGGTGCTGCTGCAACTCTTAACACTCGCTATTTCGCGGGTAACAATGTATACCTCTGCACAGTGGCCGGAACATTCAACGCCACACCTCCTACTGATACAGGTTCTGCTGTGTTTACGACCAGTGGACCAACATTGCTTTACATCGGTACACTGGGTACTGTGGGTAACCCATTCCAGCAAACGGCTGTAACGCAAGGCACACAGTATTTCTATGGAAATAATCTGTACACGTGCACCGTGGCAGGTATCCCTTCTGCAGCTGCACCTCCCGTCCACGTGAGTGGCACTGCTGTCAGCGGTGCAGCTACTTTCCGTTATGTAGGTACACCCGGCATAGTTTCCGGTAACTTCGATCCTACCAACCAGGTAGTTCGCAGTTTATCGATTACGCAGGCAGGTGATGGCTACATCCAAGGCAATGGTGGTTCGAACCCCACATTGGTTTTCAGCATCGGAGCTGTAGGAGCCACAGGTACTTTACCTGCTGGTGCAGCGCTTGTACCCGGTGTTCTGGCCGGTGCGGCTGCGAACTCCTCGATACAGAAGTCGGCTATCGCTTCTATCAGCGGTACACTGCCCATCAACAGCGATGGCGGTGCTTCTGCGTTGAGCGCCGATCCACAATCGAGTGCGGGTGTGAATGCAGTATTTTGCACTAATGCCGGTAACAATTATACCGTTGCCCCGCTCGTTGGTTTCTCGCCTCCTACTGCATTGAACTTGGTTACGAATACGGGTTCTGGCTACGCGGCCGCTCCCACCATCACCGTAACTGGTGGTATTCTCGTAGCAGGAACAGCACTTACCAGCGCCAACTTTGCTATCACGGTGAACCAGGGTAAAGTAGTATCGGTGTATTGCACCGGTACAGCTCAATACTCGGTATTGCCAACACTTACAATGAGTGCACCAGCTGCAGGTACTACCTGTACGCTTGCATGGCCGGCCAACTGCTTGCCTGCTTGCACGGCTTCTATTACACCAGCGGGTCAGCTTTCATATGCGATGACCAACGCAGGTTATGGCTATACAGCAGCCCCAACAGTGTCTGTAGGTACCACCACCGGAACAGCCGCTGGCGGAACCTTCTCACAAGTTGCTACCGGCTTTACTGCGCGCATCGGTGCGTATGCTCTTGCTTTGAACTATTTCACACCAGCTCCAATCAACCCACCGGCACAATCGGATGTGGTGCAGGTTATTCCTGCCAACCGCAAGTTGCTAGCCCTCCAGTTGAATGGTAACGGTGCCGGTTTGAATTTGACCAGCAATCTTACCTGTTATGGTGGAACCCCTCTGGCCCTGGTGGCTAGTGGTAACGCCCCCGGTAACAAACTCGATCTGGGTGGCAACAACTTGTATTTCTCCAATCCCGTATATACGGGCTTGACGAGCACGTACAACATTGCAGGTACCAAAGCATGGGTAACCAACGGTTCAATCACCCTCACTACGCGTGGTGGTGGCACTGTAGGTCAAACCCTTACCTTCCCTTTTGCGGGTAGCGCAACTGCTCCGCTTCAAGTGGTTACCGGAACGGGAACTTCGCAAGCCAACGGTTCGGATATCTTGACTGTAAAAGTTACAGAGAACGTGACCGCACCTAGCAACAGCTCGGGTACAGGATTGGCCATTGGTAACCGCTCGTTCACTGTGAACACTACTACATATGGTGGTGGTGCAGGAACAGCAGGTACCAACCCAACCGTGCGTTTGGCATACAACAGCGAAACCGATTTGTTGGTACAATCAACAGCGCTTCAAAACGCAACGTTCGCTGCTGAAGGCACAAGCACAAGCGGTCCATGGACCATTCGTTCGGCTGCTTTCAACGCGGCCAACGCAACTGCAATGCCTGCTAACGGTACGCTAACTACCGCTACTATTGCTCCGGGTCCAATCACCCTGACCGATGGCAATGCATATGCTTTCGCAGCAGCAGCTCCAACCATTACCTCTACTTCGATTGATGGAACAACTGTGTGTGCGAACAGCACGCCGTTCACCATCACAGGTACAGGTCTTAGCGGAGTTTCAGCGGTTGCTATCGGTGGCACGCCTGTAACGGCTTTCACCGTAGTAAGCGATACGCAGATTTCTGCTACCGTGGGTAATGGTACAACCGGTGTGGTAAGTGTTACCAAATTGGGTGGTAGTACATCAGGTGCTGCAACCATCACGGTAAACCCATCGCCTGCTGCTCCATCGTTGACGCAGTCGTCGTACACAGGTGCATTCGGTTCGACTCAGAGCATCACCGCTAGCGGTGGCGCAGGTTCATTCAACTGGTACAACCTGGCAGCGGGTGGCACAGCCATCGCATCAGGTGATACCTACGCGGTGCCTGCATGTGCTACGGGTTCGAATTTCTGGGTAGCTGAAAACGATGGTACCTGCGAAGGTGCACGTGCTCAGGTATCTGTAACCGTGTCGCCTGCAATTGAAGCTTCTGCAACTCCAACGTTCATTTGCGCCAACAACACGCCAGTGAGCTTGAGCACGAATGTAACAGGTGCTACCTACAGCTGGGCTTCTACCCAGGGTAGTTTCAGCAGTGCTACTTCTGCAACACCTACGTTGAACAACTTGACTTACACGGCAGAAGCACGCGCAACTATCACCAAGAACGGTTGTGTTGCATCTACACCAAACATCTCTGTGGGTGTATATAGCTTCCCTGCGGGTGTTTCGCCTGCGGCTACTCCAAGCACGCTTTGTGAAGGTCAGCCTACTACCCTGGCTACCGGCCTCAGCGCAGGTAACTTCTCGGCTGTATGTGCTACGCCTGCTGCAGGCCTCAGCACACCTCCTGCCGGTGTTACTGCTACCACGCTTATCTTGAATGGTGTGGCACAGCCACTTCCTTCAGGTGTGTCATGGTCGAACAGCTTGGACGATGGTAAGTTTGGTCCTGTTCCTATGGGCTTCAACTTTAACTTCTTCGGTAATACCGAAACACAGGTAAACATCGGTACCAACGGTGTAGTCAACTTCGGTAGCTACGCATCATTCAGCGGTACTCAGTACATCTTCACCGGTGGTTTCCCAAATGCAGCCAATCCAGCCAACACCATTGCGGTGTGTGCGCGTGACTTACGTTTCGGAACACCAGCCGGTTTGGGTAGCTTGCGCTACTGGACCGAAGGTGTTGCACCGAACCGTCGTTTCATCGTACAATACGACAACGTTCCGATTTGGGGCGGTGTTCAGGTTTCAGGAACATGCCCAACTTGTACTTTGACAAGTGGTGGACAATCGACTGAAGCAGTGTTCTACGAAACACTGGGTCAAATCGATATCCGTGTAATCAGTGCCAACAATGGTACTTCTACTACGGGCGCTGAAATCAATAAATACATTGGTTTGCAGAATGCTACCAAGACCATTGGTGCAACTGCTCCTAACTGCAGTGCTCCATTCCAGCAGAACTACTGGAACGGTATCAACAGCACGATTGCATCACCTCTTACCTGGTCGTTCATTCCTCCTAAAAACTATACGTACAACTGGACCAACGCAGCTACTACTTCTGTGGCAAACGCAGGTACCGATTTGTTGTATGGTGCAGGCACAGGAATTACAGCGCCGGGTGTAGCAGTTACAACGACTTCTACGCCTCAGACGCCAACGGCAACGGTTACCTATCAGTCTTACATTGCTGACCCTGTAACCGGTTGTTCGAACGTGTATAACGTTCCTGTAACTGTGAATCCAACACCGGCTGCGCCTACTACCAGCTTTGGTTCTGCTACTCCGCTCGTAATGTGCGGTACACAGGTGCCAAACCAGGGTAACGCTATGGTTTCTTGTCCAACATGTACAGGTTCTCAGTCCTACAACTGGTACACGGCTGCCACTGGTGGTTCTTTGTTCCAGGGATCTATTTCTGAGGACTTCAACAGCGGTGTGAATCCGGGTACCTTTACACTCGTTGACAATGCTGCATTGCAAAATGCACGTTGCGAATTGACTCAGGCATCAACCGGCCAGTACGGTGCGTTGCAGTTGGGTTCAACCGGTGTAAACACCAATGCCTATGAAATCGACTTCGATTTGCGTGTCGATCTTTCTGACGGTACCGGCGGTGCCGATGGTCTGTCGTACTCTTTCGGCGATAACGTAGTGTCAACCGATGAGGCATCTATGAATGCTGAAAACGGAACCGGTAACAAGTTGAAAGTAGCGTTTGTAACGTACACCAACGGTAGCAGCCCAGCGGGTATCTACCTGATGTACAACTGTACTACCAACGAGCAAACACCAACCACCAGCGGTGTATTGGCATATTCAAACAGCACTTCATGGAAGAACACTTCCAGCGATGTGCACGTGGATATCTCTATCGATGCTCTGGGACAGGTTACTTTGTTGTTGGATGGCACTGCTCCAACAGCTTCTAACGGTACCTTCACCAATGCGCAATTGCCTATAGCTTACCTGGCGGCCAACAAGTCCACCTGGCAGCACGTGTTCAAGGCGCGCACTGGTGCAGCTTTCTCACGTTGCTCTATCGACAACATGATTGTGGTTTCACAGCCAGTGCAAGCTTTTGCCGGTATTGTGCAACCAATCAGCACTTCGGGTAGCTACTATGTACAGACACTCGATGGCGGTTGCGGAAGCAACGCGCGCACCGAAGTAGCATTGCAAGTGGATCCACCACCGGCATTCGCTATTACTCCGGGCGCTACCATCTGTCCGAATGCATACATCCCTGTAACAGTAACAACCGGTTTGGCCGACTACACCCAATTCACTTGGGAGCCGACCATTGGAGGTTACTTGTTCAACGATGCAGCAGGTACGCAGCCATACACCGGCGACAGCCGTACAACGGTTTATGTGTACTCTCCCGCTAATAACTTTACTTTCCCTGCTATTACTTGCTCAGCGCTCGATGGAAATGGTCCTGTAGGTAACCAGTGTGCAAACACAGCTTCATCTACGTTCACCACTTCGACAGCTCCTGCTGCACCGGTAATTACTGCCAGTTCACTTGCTCCATGTAATAACACAACGATTACATTGAATGCAGGAGCAGCTGTCAGCTATAGCACGCCTGGTGTATCAAGCCCAACCTTCGATGAAGATTTGGGTCTGGTGCGTTTGGGTCAGTTGGGATCTCCAATTCTTGATAATACTACAGCGACCAACTCGCTCGATGGTACTATCGGAACAGCAACCGGAACAGTCGGTGGTTATTCAAACTTCACGGCCTTCGGTCCGTTCACGTTGAATGCTGCCAACCCTGTTCAGTTCCAGATTTCCTCGACCACAACGGGAACGTTCTATTCCAACAGCATGGCCATCTTCATTGACTACAACCAAGATGGTGACTTTGCAGATGCAGGCGAAACAGCCTACAACGAAGGTGCTACTACTTCAGGTCCTCACACTGCATCGGGTACATTCAACATTCCGCTTACAGCGCTGAATGGTCCAACCCGCATGCGTGTTGTTTGTAACGAAGGAACCATTAGCGGACCGACTCAATCGGTGTTCTATGGTGAGTGGGAAGACTACACTATCAACATTACAGGCGGGGTGTCTTACACCTACGACTGGACAGGTGGTATTTCTGCTACAACCATTTCTGTTACATCGAACCCGATCACTGCTCCTGTTAGCTTCCAGGCAACTATTAGCACAGGTAGCTGTTTCTCGGCAGCCTCGAACGTAATTTCTGTTGAACCTGCAGTCGCTCCAACGGTTGCTCCAACAGCGGTTGCTTTCTCTGCAGGATACACTACACCATCGGTTAGTGTAGCAACTTCAGACGAAGACGTTACTCAGGTGCGTCTCCGTGCCGACGTGGATGGTGATGGTGTGTACAGCACTGCCAACGGTGACTACCAGGTATTCAACAGCGTTACTGCTGTGAACTCATTGGAAAGTAACATTGGTACTGCCAGCGGAACTCAGGGTGGATATTCGAACTTCACTGCTTTTGGTCCTTACACAGTAAACGCCAACTACCAGCACATTCTGTTGTTGGGTATGGGTAATGAAGGTTTTGATTACACCAATGCGCTTGCTGCTTGGATCGACTACAACCAGGATGGTGACTTCATCGACGTTGATGAACAAATCATCATCGGTGCAACAGTTGTCGGTATTCACACGCGTACTGTGAACTTTACACCTCCTGTAACTGCCAAGAATGGTACTACTCGTCTGCGCGTATTGAGCAACGAAGGTGCTATTACAGGCCCAACACAGTCTGTATTCTATGGTGAGTGGGAAGACTACGCGTTGAACATCACCAATGCTACTGTAGCGGCTCCATGTCCGGGTAGTGCTGCACTATTGAATGCCAACGTAGTAGGGGGCGGTTTGCCTTATGCATCGTATGCATGGACAGTAGGTAGCGGTACAGCCACGCTCTCAAGTGCTTCTGCTGCAGGTCCTTCTGCAACAGTTGATGCCGATGCAACATTCAGCATTACACTGACGGATGCTTGTGGTTTGACTGCGAGCGGTACTACATCTGTTTATGATGTAACTGAAAACCCATTGGCTATTACTCCGGTTGATCCAACCGTTTGTGGTAACCCTGGAACTACGTTTACAGCAACAGGTGGTGCTGACTACAGCTGGACTCCGAATGATGGACCAGCTGCGTTGAATACATTTACAGGTGATGTGGTGATTGCGTCACCAGTTGAAACCAAGACCTACACTGTGTCAGGTACATTTGGTGCAGGTTGTATTGGTACAGCTACAACTACGTTGAACTACACTGCACCTCCTGCAATTACCATCACCAACGAAGGTCCGGATGCGGATATCAACTGCGGTTATGGTCCGGTGTATCAGTCTACATTGCATGCTACCAGCGCAGCCACGTATACCTATACATGGTCGAATGGTTCAGGCTTCAATGCGGCAGATACGTTCACTCCGGGTGCCAATGGCTTCCTGGATGCTGCCGATGACTCTTCTTTCGTAGTTACATTGACTGCAGAAGAAGTAGGTGGTGCCGGATGCTACAGCGTTTCACAGCGTGCAGTATCTGTATTCCCATTGCCAACACCTACGATGACGGCTACTCCTGCTGTAATTCAGGAAGGTCAGACATCAGCTCTTGCTTCGGGCGTAACTCAGGGTAACTTCAGTGTTTCTCCTTGTCCTCCGAGCGCAGGTAGTATCGGCTACAACCGTATCACTCCTCCTGCAGGAGCCATTGCGCTCGCTTCAGGCGGTGTTGCCGGCACACCACTTACCAGTGGTAGCTTGGATGATGGTGGTTGGAGCACAGTGCCACTGGGCTTCACCTACAACTTCTTCGGAAACAACTTTACCTCGATTAACGTAGGTACGAATGGTGTGGTACAGTTTGGTGCATACAACGCAGCGAACTTGCAGGACTTTACTTATTCGAACCCATTCCCGACTACGCTCGAGCCAACCAACATCATCGCTTTGTGTGCTGTTGACTTGTATCTGACTACATCCGGTTCTATCCGTTACTGGGTAGATGGAATTGCACCGAACCGTAAGTTCGTTCTCGACTTCTTCCAGGTTCCAGGCTTTACTACCAACGGTCTTCAGACCGTACAGTTGCAGTTGAGTGAAACCACAGGTATCTTCGAGATTCACCTGGGTCAGGCAACCAGCACCAGTGCGAAGACCATCGGTGTAAACAACGGAGATGGAACGATTGGTGCCGTTGCACCTCGTTGTGAAGGTGGTACGTGGAATTCAAACACCGCGACATCAACTATCCAGCGTGCATGGAAATTCTCACCACCGGTAGACTACACATTTGCGTGGTCACCAGCAGGTGAAATTAGCGGTGCTACGAACCTTGGTTCTGCAACTGCACTTCCAACTGCATCGGGTGTTATTGGTTACGAATTGTTGATTACCGACAACGTTTCCGCTTGCTCGAATGCTTTGAACCCTGATTCTGTTTACCTGACAGTTCTTCCTGCGCCTACTGCACCTGTTGTAGTTGGTTATGGTGCATTGTCACAGGTAGATAGCTCTACAGGCACTGTAGCTTTCTGCGGTGAGCAAGGCATCGAAGCATATGTGACTGATGCAGGTTATCCTGCAACAGTGCTGGGTCAATCTTTGACATACAGCGCGCGTTGGTACCAGCAGGCTGTTGGTGGAACATACACAACTACAGCATTGGGCGACACCATTACCTATGGAGCGCTTACTGCAGATGATACCCTTTGGGTATCTGTGTACAATGGTTATGGCGAAAGCACACGTAGCGAAATTGTTTTCGATTACGAAAGTGCTCCTGCCATCGCGATTTCGAATAGCAATCCGTTGAACTGTGGTCCGTCTTCATTGACATACACATCAACGCTTGTTGCTTCGTCTTCAAACCCAACACCTTATAGCTACTCTTGGAGCCCAGCAGGTGTCCTCGACGTAACATCGGGCAGCACAGTTCTTGCTTCATTCAGCAACAACGTGAACATTACGCTCGATGCGAACGACGGATATTGCTACCAGACGATTCTCACACCACTTTCACGCTACGATTTCCCTGAGGTTACACCTACAGCAGATGTCGACTCAGTGTGTCCTGGTGGAACAACGACGTTGAACTCGAACACATCTTCGACCAACTTCACAATTGTATCTGATACCTATTCACCGGTTTCGTTGACATCGTTCACTTCACTTGTGGAGAATGGTGTAGCTCAGGTTCCATTGAATACAGGTAGTCTGGATGATGGTTTGTGGCAAAACGTTCCGATTGGATTTACATTCAATTTCCTCGGAAACGACTATACTACATGTGCTATCAGCACCAATGGTAACGTACAGTTTGGCCCAAGCTACAGCACGTCGTTCGCTCCGGTATTTGGGGCAACTGCACCGAATAACTTCGCTGCATTGTTCTGGACCGATTTGAACTTCAGTAACACAGGCGGTAACGCAATCCGTTATCAAACTGCGGGTGTTGCACCAAACCGTGTATTCTCTGTATTCATGAACGGTACACGTTTCGGCGACAACACGTTACGTCTGAGAGGTCAGATTGACTTCATTGAAACTACCGGTGTAATCAAGGTAAACATCCTTGATGCCGATGGTAACGGATCAGACGTGACCGTTATTGGTGCGGAAAACTTAAATGGAACGATCAACGCTTTCGCAGCTGGTCGTAACGATGCAAGCTGGTCAGTAGCTTCACCTGAAGCATGGAGGTTCAAACCTCCGGTAAACTATGCATTTGCATGGTCGCCTTCAAGTGAAATCAGTGGCTCAACTACGGGTGCAACAGCAATTGCTGCCCCAACGGTGAACACTACCTACCAATTGATCGCAAGCGACGTTAATACAGGTTGTGACAACTCGGTGAGCCAGCAGGCGTTTGTTACTGTGAATGTTGCCAGCGCACCTCCGGTGGCTAACTTCTTTGCAGATGACACAACACCGACTACCGGTGGCGTAATCCAAACGGTTACTTTCACAACTACAACCGAGGAGATTGGTCCTACAACGTATGAGTGGACATTCGTTCCGAATACGGTAACGTATTTGAACGGTACTTCAGCTACTTCGCGCAACCCGCAAGTTCAGTTTGAAGAGCCGGGTCAGTACGACGTTACAATGGCTATGACCAGTTGCATCGGTACCGGTACTAAGTTCCGTAGCAGCTACATCAACGTAATTCCAACGTACTGTCAGCCAATCTTCGGATCGGGCGATGGCTTCACCGGATGTAACACAGGTTATGGTTTGGGTAACGTGATTATCCTTAATCCGGGCGGTGTTACCATCATGAACCACTCAGGTACAGGATGCGCATCTCCTAACTCTGCTCTCGGTTATGCAGACTATTCGGTTGGTCCGGTAAACGGAACTACTACATGTACGATGTATCAGGGTACTACCTACACCATCAACACTACCAGCTTGAACCCGGCGAATAACCAGTTCTTTGCTGCGTATCTCGATGTGGATGGCGATGGTGACTTCAACGATCCACTTGAATTCCTTGGATTCAATTCGACCGCATCGGCTACTGCTACATTCAGCTTGGGTGTACCAACATCCAACGTGACATATGGCTTGAAGAAGATGCGCGTTATCGGAGCGTTTGGAGCGGGTGTTCTGGATGTAAACGATGCATGTTTGGTAACTACCTATGGTGAAGCTCACGACTATGTTGTGAATATTCAGCCTCCGATTGTGTTGAACGATATTCCTGCATTTGCTACGAATGTTATCTATTCTAGCAACCAGGTGTATCCAAACTACACAACACAAACTGCCAATACATCTGCTGCCAGCAACTCACCTGAAAGTGCGTTGAGCACAGCTGCTGATATTTGGTATCGTTTCGTTGCCATCGGACAGGGCGTTTCTATCGAAATGACCAGTTCTACAATGGACGACCAGATCAGCTTGTACAGCAAGGATTTGGCTGGTAACTACAACTTGATCAGTAATGAGAACGCAAGCTCAGGCACGAGCGATTTCGAGCGCCTGAACGTTGGTGGTCTTACACCTGGCACTCAGTACTGGGTGTCGTTTGGTGCGGCTGTAGCCGGCCAGGCTGGTGCATTCACCTTCAGCATCTCTCACTTGGCTAAGAGCGGTTGCAGCTATGCAGTTCCTGCGGCTGGCTTCCCATTGTGTAACTCTTACAAGGGTATTTACCGCGGTACACTGCCAGCGGTATCTTACTCGTTCACATTCACACCAACCGGCGCTACTGCAGGTACAGCAACTACGGTTGTTGGAACAGGAAGCGGAAATAACCTGATCTCGTTGTCGAACCCGACACTTGCATTGCGTTATGGTGGCACTTACACTGCACGTGTGGATGTAACATATACACTATTCCCAAGCACAGGTCCTGCAGATGTAATTCTTGTTTCCGGTTCGACTACAGATGCGAACTGTTCAGGAATTTCCATCATTACACAACCAACTGTTCAGGTTCGTGCCACACAGCGTTGCCCTGCAGCGTTGTTGCGTTCAACCTACCTTGCAGGTACTCCGGTAGTAGCCGGTTCGGTTGTTTGCGGTGCAACTAGCTACACCTATGAGTTTACTCAGGTGGCAGGTGGATGCGGCGGAGCTGCTTCTGGTAGCTTGCCAACCACCTTCAACACCATAGCTAACTCGCCATATTTACAACTTTCGGTTCTACCATTGTTGGCAAATCCTGGCGCATGGGATGTTAAGATTCGTCCAAACTTCGTTTACGGTGAGGGTCAATACGGTCCAACCCAGCGAATTTTGGTGAATGGTACTTCAGCTAGCACAATGCTCAACGAAGAAGTTGCTGAGCAAGATGTGAAAGTTGAAAGCTTCATCGCTGCCAACTTGTATCCGAATCCGAACAACGGAGAAATGGTTAACCTGAATGTTTCAGGTATCGAGTCAGACAATGTATTCGTTCGCATCACTGATGCAATGGGTCGCATTGTTTACACCAACCGCTTCGCTGTAGAAGGTTCATTGAACCAGATTGTTACATTCGCTGAGCCATTGGCTTCAGGAATCTACAATGTGGAGTTCACAGTTGACGGTGAAATCATGACAGAACGTATGATTGTTGCCAAGCAATAATCGTCTCTCGTCGAGATAATTTAAAAGGGGCTCCGCGCAAGCGGGGCCCTTTTTTTGTGAGTAGTGGCGAATGGTGAGTGGTGAATGGTGAGTGGTGAATGGTGGGTGGTGAATGGTGAGTGGTGAGTGGCGAGTGGCGAGTGGCGAGTGGCGAGTGGCGAAGTTTTTAGAGGGACGCCAGGTTATCACTTAAAAATATGTTCATTGAAGGGCCTATGTCGAATTTTCAACGTGGGCTTTTTTATTCGCCACTCGCCACTCGCCATTCGCCACTCGCCACTCGCCCTTCGTACTTTTGCGCCATGATTCTCCCAATAGTAGCCTACGGTGATCCGGTATTGAAGAAACGGGCTGAGGATATCGATGAAGATTATCCGAATTTGAAGCAGCTGATAGAAAACATGTTCGAGACGATGTACCATGCCAATGGTATTGGCTTGGCGGCACCACAGATAGGCAAGGGCATTCGTCTGTTTGTAATTGACGCAACGCCCGTGGCAGAGGGGGAAGATGGTGATCCATCGTGCGAGGATTTTAAGCGTGTATTTATTAATCCCATCATACTTGAAGAAACGGGGCAGGAATGGAGCTGTGACGAAGGGTGCCTGTCGATTCCCAATATTCGCGAAGAAGTAAAGCGCAAGCCGACACTGAAGATTGAGTATTACGATGAAAACTGGGATTTGTACGAAGAAGAACTGGATGGATTTGCGGCGCGTGTGGTTCAGCATGAATACGATCATATTGAGGGCGTTTTATTCATCGATCACATTAGCCCACTGAAGCGCACGCTGTTGAGGGGCAAATTGAATGATATTTCGAAGGGGAATGTGGATGTGAATTACCGTATGCGATTCCCGAAGTAATCATCTATCGGATTATGAAGAACTTGAAATATTATCTCCTGGTTGTGGGCGCTGCATGGCTGTGCATAGGATGCTCAGAAAGTAGCGAATCGAACCAGCTACAAGAAAAAACGCTGGCTACAGCCGAGAAGCCGAGTGATGTTGTGACCGATCCGTTGTTATTCGAGATTAAAACAATGGAGGCACGTACTCAAAAAGATTCCGTTCTCGACCGAGCAGCGGGGTTGCGCTTGTTGCGTGCTTATCAAGATTATTACAATAAACATCCGCAGGACACCCTGGCCCTGAACTATTTGTTCGAAGCTGGACGGGTTGCGGACGCGCTTGGGAAATATGACAAGGCTGTGGAGTTGTTGGCCAATTATCACGATGGATCGGCCAATGTGCAACGGCGAGCAGAGGCTGCCTATTTGGTGGCATTCATTTATGATGCTCACATGCACATGAGTAGCAAGGCTGTCAAGCAATATAACAAAGTCATAGAACTATATCCGCAATCGCCTTGGGCACAGCAGGCTCGACAGTCGCTTCCTCTGGTGGGTAAAACGGATGAAGAGCTGTTGCAGTTTATCCGAGAAAAAAATCCTTCGTAATGCGTCCGCTGCGTTACATAATGGCGTATTCGCTCCCGGTGACGGTGGCAATTAGTTTCAGCTCGCAGGGATGGTTGTGTTTTCTGCCTTTGCTATACGGGTTTGGTATAATCCCTCTGCTCGACCAGTTGGTAGGACCGAACCAGGGAAATTTAAATTCGAAAGAAAGTGAATTGGCCAAAGGGGCCGTTGGCTTTGATGTGATCATTTACCTCGCTCTGCCTGTTCAGCTGTTGATGCTTGTGTGGTTCTTAATGGTCGTTCAGCAACCGATGCCGACCACCGACTTGGTAGGAAAAATTACAGCGATGGGCATGTTGTGCGGAGTGCTGGGCATCAATGTAGCGCACGAGCTGGGACATCGCACCAAAAAGTATGAACGTCGCATGGCGAAAGTGTTGCTGGCTTCCTCGTTGTACATGCATTTTTATATTGAACACAACAAGGGGCATCATCGCAATGTGGGCACTTCTATGGATGGCGCAACTGCCCGACGCAACGAGGCGCTCTATGTGTTCTGGCTGCGCACGCTCGTTCAATCCTTTCGTTCGGCCTGGGAAATAACTGCCAAAGAACTTCGCAGAAAGAAACAGCCTATTGTCGGTGTTCACAATGAAATGCTGATGATGTTGCTACTTCAGATCGGTTTGTGCGTGGCTATCTGTTGGCTATGCTCACTGCATGTATTAATTTGTTTTTTGTGCGCTGCACTGATGGGAATCTTGTTGCTGGAAACAGTCAATTACATCGAGCATTATGGTTTGTATCGCAAAAAAGTAAGTGAGTATAGGTATGAAGACGTAGTGCCGGAACATTCGTGGAATTCTGATCATGCGCTTGGGCGAGTGGTTTTGTTTGAGTTGACAAGGCATAGCGACCATCATTGGGAGCCGAGCAAACATTATCAGACCTTGAATAGTATGCAAGGTGCATTGCAGTTGCCTGCAGGCTATCCGGCAATGATGTTACTTTCTTTGTTGCCACCTGTTTGGTTTAAAATAATGAATCCTCGGTTACCGAAGTGACGCTCCACGTGTGGAGGGGTTTTTCAAGTACTTTCGCATGGATTCTGAAATTCTACCATGCGAATTATTTCTCTGATTTTTCTCTTGATTTGTGCTTTGCCGTTGGTGCAGAGTGCTCAATTTGCACAAGTGCTCCACGGCATTGAATTGACGGGGATGCCCAGCGGGCATACTTCAGGCGTGAGTTGGTACGACTTCGATCATGATGGCTGGGATGATTTAACCGTAGGGCAGGGCAACGATGCGATACTGGTGCTGCGAAATGTGAATGGTGTCCTCACCTTGGTGCATGCATTTCCCAATACAACACAAGTGAAGACACTGCAGTGGGTGGATTACGATAACGATGGAGACTCAGACTTTTTTGTTTGTGCGGCAAATGCAGGTTGCAAGCTGTTGCGCAATGATGGTGAACTCAGTTTCACAGATGTAAGTGCCAATCTTTCACTTCCATCTGCGGGCGATGATTCGATGGGTGCTTCTTGGGCTGACTACGACCGCGATGGTTTTCTGGATGTCTATGTGTGCAATTACTTTTCGGAAAATTGGCTGTTGCACAACCTGGGCAATGGATCGTTTGAGAATGTGGCCGATGACTTGGGCGTGTCCGATTCAAATAGGCCAACCTATATGTGCACCTGGGTCGATTACAACAACGATTGTTTGCTTGATCTTTATGTTGCAAACGATCTTGGATTTCCCTCCGAAATGTTTGAAAATAATGGCAATGGCTTCACGGCTGTGGGGGCAGCCATTGGGTTGAATGTAACTATCGAAGCCATGGGGCTGTGCTGGTCTGATTATGACAACGACCTGGATTTGGATGTTTATATTACCAATGTGGCATCAGGAAATCGGTTGATGCGCAACGACAATGGAATTTTCACAAACGTAGCTTTTGAGTCCGGAGCAGCTGTGCAAGCGTTATCCTGGGG
>Ga0315902_10006100_pt1 | contig 16806 bp, 12 predicted proteins | sample LakEriMetagenome_9_FD_203523 | JGI IMG/M metagenome (GOLD analysis project Ga0315902, IMG submission 203523) | Freshwater fungal communities from buoy surface, Lake Erie, Ohio, United States - Buoy 12 MA117 | ecosystem: Environmental > Aquatic > Freshwater > Lake > Lake biofilm | place: USA...
GGCGAGCCGCTTGCTGCCGGTGCGGGTGAGCAGCCAGTCCGACGCGTAGCCGCCGCACACGCCCCCGAGCATCGCCCCGACGCCGGCGTAGCTCGTGAGCAGGCCCGACTCCATCTGCGACACGCCACGCGTCTCCCGCAGGAACGTGGGAAACCAGGTCACGAAGAAGATCATCGCCGCCGCCCGGAGGAACTGCTGACCGCAGAGCAACAGCAGCGACGGGTCGGTCCAGGCCCGTCGGGCAGACGGCGCCTGCCCGGCGGCCGGCCCCGGCCCCGCCTCGCCGCCGTCCATGCCCAGCGACCGCGTGCCCAGCCAGTAGGCCGCGGCCCACGCCAGCCCGGGCAGGCAGTAGACCCCGAGGCACACCCGCCACGGCTCGATGCCCGCCGGGGCCGCCCAAGGCGCGACGCTTTTCAGCAGCCAGGCGGTGAGCAGCGGCGCGATCGCGCCCCCGGCGAGCATCCCCGCCCCGAGCCAGCCCGAGGCTCGCGCCCGCTCCTGCTCGCCGAACACCCGCCCGATCGACCGCACCGCACACGGAAACACCCCCGCCTGCAGCGCCCCCATGGCCGACCAGGCCGCCACGATCTGCCAATACGACCGCGCGCAGCCCGTGACGGCCGTCGCCAGCGACCAGAGAACCGCCAGGATCACGATCGCGCGGCGGCCGCCGATCCGGTCGGCGAGCCGGCCGGCCGGGATCTGCATCACCGCATATCCGAAGTGCCAGGCCGATTGCAGGAAGCCGAGGGCCCGCGTGGTGTCGCCGAACCACGTGTCCTGCACCGCGAGATCGCGGCCGATGTCCTGCAGCGGCACGCTGATGGCGGACCGCTGCACGTAGGCGACGACCGCCACCACCCAGAGGAACGTCAGGATCGCGTAGCGCATGCGGCGGCGACGGCCTCCGAGAGCAGGTCGAACAGCCGGTCCACCTCGCGGGCCGTCTCGTCGTCGAGCGACCAGCCGACCGGGCCGCGGCGCCGGTCCGACGAGAACAGCCCCCGCTTCACGAGCAGGTATTTCTCGATCGCGAGGAAACCGTCGAGCCCGGCCTGCATCTGCAGGGCGACGATCGCCGACAGCGGCAACGAGATCGAGTAGCTGGTCTCGTCGTCGCCCGCCTCGAGCGCCCGCCAGAGGGCGACGACGCCGTCGAGCAGGTCCACCCCCGGCATGGTGCCGACGATGCCCCGCCGATGGCTGTCCACGAGGAGGATGCCCCCCGAGCCCTCGAAGATCCGCGCCCGGCCGCCGGTCGCGTCGCGGAGCGCGGAGAGATTCGGCCCCAACGGCGCGGCCTCGGGCTTGAAGAGGATCTTCTCCGGCCCGTAGCGGTCGAGGAGCTCGACGCAGGCCGCGTGCGGGATCGGCTGGCCGACGTAGCCCGAGGCGTCCTGCACGACGAGCGGCAGCGACACGCTCTCGGCGATCTCGCGAAAGTAGTCGACGACGGCCGCGGCCGGCAGCCGCGCCGTCATCGGCGGCACCGCCATGACGGCGTCGCAGCCCGCCCGCTCGGCGGCGGCCGCATGGGCCCGCGCCGTCGCGCCGCTCTCGGCGCCCACGCTCATGAACACCGCGCCCCGGCCGGCGGCGAGCTCCACGAGCCGCCCGGCCAGGCTCGCCCGCTCGTCGGCGGAGAGGCGGATGATCTCGGAGACCATGCCGGTGCCGAGGCCGGCGGCGCCCGTGGCGAAGATCCAGTCGATCTCCCGCCGCAGGTCGCCGGCGTGGATCCGGCCCTCGTCGTCGAACGGCAGGTGCACGATCGGCAAGACGCCGGAGAGCGGGCGGCGGGCGGGCGCGGTCGGCGAGCCTGTCATGCGGATCCTTTCCGGGTGCCTACCAGTCGCCGACGCTGCCGTCCCTGTAGAACACCCGCTGCGGGAGTTCCTGCTCGAAGGGATGCTTCCTCACCTCCGCCTCGTCGATCTCGATGCCGAGGCCGGGGAGCGCGTTGGGGCGGACGATCCGCCCCTGCCTCTCGACCGTGAATCCCTCCTTCACGACGTCCTGCCGCCAGGGCACGTCGGCGTGGACCGTCTCGCAGATGATGTAGCTCGGCTGCGAGAACCCGAACTCGAGCGACGCGGCCGTGCTCACCGGGCCCTGCGGATTGTGCGGCGCCAGCGCCAGCCGGTGGGCCTCGACGAGCGCCGCGATCCGCCGGGCCGACGACAGGCCGCCGCAATGGGTGATGTCGAGCTGGCAGACGTCACAGGCCCCGGCGGCGAACAGCCGGGCGAACTCGGCGAGGTTCGTGATCCGCTCGCCGGTGGCGATCGGCGTGCGGCAGGAGGTCTTGATGTCGCGGAGGCCGGCGACGCTCTCGGGCCAGCAGGGCTCCTCCAGGAAGTACAGGCCGTAGGGATCGAGCACCTTCGCGAACTGGATGCCCATCGCGGGGGACGGCCGGGCGTGGCAATCGATCATGATGTCGATCGAGTCGCCGACGGCCTCCCGCATCGCGGCCACGGCCTGCTCCGCGGCCCGCAGCGGCTTCAGCCCCTCCAGCGGCATCGTCGGCGGCACGGCCATGCTCTTGAAGGCGGTGAACCCGTCGGCGACGGCGGTGCGGGCCAGGTCGGCGAACCGCTTCGCGTCGTCGGCCGCGGTCTCGTAGAAATCCTCCATCCTCCCGCCGCCGAGGTGGCAGTAGGTGCGGACGTGGTCGCGGACGGGGCCGCCCCAGAGCTTCGCGCAGGGCAGGCCGGCCACCTTGCCGAGGATGTCCCACAGGGCGATGTCGATGCCGGCGATCGCGGTGGCCCGCTCGATGCCGTGGCCGTGCCAGAAGTGCTGGCGGACCATCATCTGCCAGAGGTGCTCGATCCGCGTGGGATCCTCGCCGACGAGCAGGGAGGCGAGATCCTCGATCCCGCCCACGATGCCGCGGGTGTGCCATTCGAGCGTGGCCTCGCCCCAGCCCCACAGCCCCGGCTGGTCGGTGACGACCTTCACGAACACCCAGTTCCGCATCCGGGCGTTGCACACGTGGGACTCGACGGCGGTAATCTTCATGGGCCGAGAGTCTACCGCCGGCGAAGCGTCATGTCACCCACGGTCGCCGGGACCGGCGATCCGACATGCGTCGCACCGCCGCTCGTTGACACACCGCTATCCTGCTGTACGACACTCGTGAAGACGGCCGCGGGTTTCGCCTCGCCACCGGCGGGGCCGCGGCCCGGGGACCGACACGCCGCCGGCAGGATCCGCGCACCACACCATGAAAATCGATTCCGTCGTCTGCCAGATCCTCCGCGTCCCCGCTGTCGCGGCGAAGACGGCCAGCAGCCAGGACTGCGTGCTCGTCCGCGTGCGGACGGCGTGCGGCCTGGAGGGCATCGGCGAGGCCGACTCCTCGCCCGAGGTGGTCAAGGCGATCATCGACGCCCCCTACAGCCACACGATCGCCTGCGGCCTGCGGGAGATTCTCGTCGGCGAGAACCCGCTCGAGCACGAGCGACTGTGGCGGAAGATGCTGCGCCGCACGATGTACTACGGCCGCACGGGCGTGACGATCACCGCCATGGCGGCGGTGGACATGGCCCTCTGGGATCTCAAGGGCAAGGCCTTCGGCCAGCCGATCCATCGGCTGCTCGGCGGCGCGGTCCACACGCGGTTCCGCGGCTACGCGTCGATCCTCTTCGGCCGCGACGGTCGGGAGACGGCCGACATCGGCCGCCGCTGGGTGCAGGCGGGATACACGGCCGTGAAGTTCGGCTGGGAGCCGATGGGCGTCTCCGAACCGGTGGACATCGACCTCGTCCGCGGGGCCCGCGCGGGCCTCGGCGACGCCACCCTGCTCATCGACGCCGGATGCGTGTACGACGCCCGCACGGCCCTGCGGCGGGCCCACGCGTTCGCCGAGTTTCGGCCCGAGTGGTTCGAGGAGCCGCTCCGCGAGGACGACGTCGAAGGCTACGCCTGGCTCCGCGACCGGTCGCCGATCCCGATCGCGGCCGGCGAGGGGGAATGCGGCCGCGAGTCGTTCCGCCCGCTCCTCGACCGCCGCGCGCTCGACGTCTACCAGGTCGACCTGTCCCGCTGCGGCTTCACCGACGCCGCCTACATTCGCGGCCGTATCGAGGAGATCGGGGCCCGGCCCTGCAACCACTGCTACACCAGCCCGGTCACCGTGGCCGCGAGCCTGCACTGGCTGGCGACCTGCCGCGACGCCTTCCTGTTCGAGGACTGCGTCGACGATTCGCCGCTCCGGCAGGAGCTGACGGTGGAACGCATCCAGTCCGTGGGCGGGTGGATCGACGTGCCCGACCGCCCCGGGCTCGGCGTCACGCTCGACGAGGCGTTCGTCAGGCGGTTTCTCGTCGCCGAGTCGTCCTGACCCCGCCCGCCTGCCAGGAGCAACCCATGAGCCGTGCCCGCACCGAGTATCGCTACGAGAAGCTCACCTGGCCCGAGATCAACGACGCCGTCGAACTGCGGAAGGTGTGCATCGTGCCCTGCGGGGCCGTGGAGCAGCACGGCCCGCACCTGCCGCTCGACGTCGATCTCGTCTGCCCGCTCGGCGTCGCCCACGGCGCCGGCCGGGCGATTCCCGAGCACCTGCTCGTCCTGCCCGTGGTCGCCTACGGCTACACCGGCCACGTGATGGACTTCCCCGGCACGATCAACCAGCACCACACGCACTTCATCGACCACGTCCTCGACATCACCAAGTCGCTCGCCTACCACGGCTTCAAGAAGATCATCCTCCTCAACGGCCATGGGTCGAACATGCCGCCGCTCGACCTGGCTTCCCGACGGACCTGCCTGGAGACCGATGCGGAATGCTGCGCCGTGTCGTGGTGGAGCCTGCTGACGATCGACAAGGAGTTCCTGCCGCGCTGGCGGCAGAGCGAGTTTCCCGGGGGCTGCGGGCACGCCTGCGAACTGGAGACGAGCATGTATCTCCATCTCGACGGCGGCAACGTGCGGACCGATCTCGTGGCCGACGGCGGTTATCCCGTCAACGAGGAGCGGAGCGATTTCGCATGGATCGACCTGTTCGGGGCGGGCCCGGCGACCCCGGTGGCCTGGTCGAGCGGCTTCAACGCGACGGGGGTGTTCGGGGCCGCCACGCTGGCGACGGCCGCGAAGGGCAAGGCCGCCTGCGACGAGGCGGTGCGGCAGCTCGTGCGGTTCGTCGGCTGGTGGCGCGACCGCCCGCCGAATCCGCGCCGCGACCTGCACCGCACGCCGCCGACCATGCCCATGCCCTGGGGCCAGACCCCGAGCGGCCCCGCGACCTAGGCTCTGTCTGAAAACTCTGCGGGTCCGTCTGCTTGGTCTTTTTGAGCGGCTCTTCGTTGGCTTCGCCCGCCGTATATCCTTGCCCCGATCGACCGACCGACCTGGGCCCCATTCCGCTCGTGGTTGGACCGGAGGCCGCCATGCGCGTCCCAGGCGTCGGCCCCGCCGCCACCGTGCTGGATCTGGACGAACCGCACGCCCCGCTCCCCCAGCCGCGCGGCCCGTCGCTGTCGCGGACGGTGACGGGGGCGGCCTGGCAGACGGCTGCGAAGGCGCGAGAGAGACCGGTGGCGAGGGCCGCCAGCGGGAACGGGCGAATCATCGGGAGTGTTCCCGGGAACCCGCTTTCGGGCTGGCTCACGGTGAGAGCGGCCGCATCTCGACCCACCGGGTGACCACATCTCTGCCGGTGGGGATCGTCCACGGCTCAAGCCGGCCCGGGTCGAAGACATGCTTGGCCGACCGCGGCTGGCCCGCCTCGGACCAATCGAAGGTCACCTCGACCGGCCGGCGGTCGCCGGTGTCGTAGACGAGTTCGACCTGGGCTTGACGGTAGATGTTCTCGGGATTGGAGAACCGCACCTTCACGGTCGTCGCCTTCTCGGCCGCGACGTCCCGCGAGCCGTAGCAAAACGACTGCGACCACCAATCGGCTGCCTGGTAACCCAACAACTCGATCCGCCAGTCCTTGACGATCGGCTTCCAGGTGCGGCCGTCGTCGGTCGAGTAGTCGATTGCGTAGGGCACCTTCGGGTCGGGCGCCGCGCCCGAGGCGACCCTGCCGGACGCATGGATCTCCAGGATCGGCCGGCCGCCGGGCGCCGGGACGGTGAACTCCACGGTCTTCTGCCCGAAGCCGCCCGCGGTCACGAAGGCCTGGGCCTCGGGCACGTCGCGACCGGTGGCGAACACGCCCTTGCCCGTGCCGGCGAACTCGACGGTGGTGCCGCCGTCCTGGAGGTGCGGCATCGTGCGGTCGTTCGCCATGCAGACGGTGCGGATCACGATTCCCTTGCCGGCAAGCGCGGCCGGGGCCGCGTTGAACTTGAGGCGGTAGCCGTGGCGGCCCTTGACGCGGTCGGTGAGGTCGAGCCGGTCAGCGAGCGCCGCCGGCGGCGACCAGGTGCGGCCCGCGTCGGCCGAGAGCTGCACGGTGCAGCCGACGGCCTTACCCGTGACCACGAGTCCACCGGTGGCGCCGTCATGCTCGACGGCGTCGGGCTTCGCCGCGTGGGCGGCGGCCGGCATCGCGGCCACCGCGTACGGCGACTGGAAGAAGAACGTGACCGATCCGGCGTCCTCGGCGATCACGCCATCGCGATACGACCCGTCGGCGAAGGTCGGCTCATAGGTGAACACGGCATTCCCGTGCCGGGCCCAGCCGTGCTTGCCATGGCGGATCGCGCGGAACATCGCCTCGGGCTTTGTCACCCAGGTCGCGTTGCGGGCCGGCCCAGGGATGCCGTCGGCCATCGTGTTGGCCCCCCAGTACGCATAGTCGGTGCCGCCGAGCCCCGGCTGCAGATAGCGGCGGAACGTCTCGTTGCGCTTCAGCGACACCAGCGGCGGCACGCCGGCGTAGCCGGAGAGGGGGCCGACGTGCCGGACGTCCTTGTGCACGTGCATCAAATCGCTGCCCCGGGCGTCGGCGAGGTCCTGCGAGGGATAATGCAGTCCGGAGATGAACCAACCCCGGTTGGCGTCGGGTGCACCTTCATTGTCGAACATCGCCTCCTGCTCCTCCTCGGAGCGAGGCGAGCGGCCCGGGGGCGGATCCTCGAAGGCCAGGTCCCACAGCGACCGCAGCCGACGGGGCTTGGCCGGGTCGTCGAAGACCACGCTCGACAGGTCGGCGTCGAGCGAGGCCCAGTCGCCCTGCGGGCCGTACTGGGGGCCGGTGAGGAAGGCCTCGAAGCCGCTGTGGCCGGAGACGCCGACCCGCCGCGCCCGGCAGTGGCCGAGGAGGTATTCCATCTCGGCCGACCACTGCGAGTGGTTCGCGCCACAGAGGCCAAAGCCGTAGCCGAAGAGCCCGGTCCAATAGTCACGGACGGCCTCGCCCTTGGGGCACATCGCCGGCCGCTCTCCACCGGCCCAGACCGGCTCCTCGGGGTCGCGGAGGTGATAGAAGTTGAGGTTCCGCCAATACCAAGAGGCCAGGGCCTTGTCCTCGTCGTTGTCGGCCTTCCGGCCGGTGACCCGCTCGTAGAGGGCGGCCTGCGTGGCGAACAACCGCTCGAAGGTCGAGCAGGACAATTCCCCGGGAAACCACGGGTGGTCGGTGCGAAGTTGCGGCTCGACCGCCAGCGCGCCTGACGCGACGCAACCCAGCACACACCCCATGACGAGACGCTTCATGATCTCCGCCGATTCAGGAGGCTGCGGTGGTTGGGGCAGTCGACGAACACTCCCCGATCTGCCGACTCGTATCGACCAGCACCCTCTCCGCGCGATTCCGCTGGCAAATGATAGTCCGGCCTCGTGGGGTTGCGACCGGCGGTCAATCCGGGCCGCGGGTTCCTTTCGTCCGGGCCGCGGGCAGGCCGCGGAGCCACCAGATCTTCGTGCCGGCGCCGTCCTTGTTGAACGTGCCCCCGGTACAAAGCAGGTCCATGACACCGTCGGCGTCGAGGTCGCCGAGCCCGAGGCGCGTCGCCGCGGCGGCGTTCACGGCGAGCGTGGCCCGGCGGGTGCAGGTCCTGGCCGCGCGGTCGAGCCAATAAAGGTTGACGTCGCACTTCCTGGCGGCGTAGTCACGCGTGGTGTCGTAGTCAGGGTGGCGGGCCACTGCGACGATCTCGGTGATCATCGAGTCGCGGCCGTGCCGGCCGGAGAAGTTCCAGGCGCACGGGGTGGCGGCGAACCACGGCGCCGCCCGGCCGTCGCTCCGATAGGCCTCGTGGCCCACGATCGTGAAGTCGGCCGACCGCAGCGTCTCGCCGTCGAGGGCGACGCCCCCGTCGGGCCGTCGCCGGCCGAGGTGTGCCGTCCATTCGTGGCGGTTGACCGGGTGGGCGTAATCGGGGATGCCGTCGTTGTTCCAGTCGCCTGCGCCCGACCCCTTGCCGTGATGCACGATCGGCCAGAGCACGGGGCCGGGCGTGAAGGTCTGCCGACCGTCGGCCGCGCCGCCGAGGAACACCCGCACGCCGTGCGGCTTCCAGAACGTGTCCACGATCAGGTCGGTCCGGCCGTCGCCGTTCCAGTCCCAGGGGGTGACCTCGAAGGCGCCCCCCGACTTGCAGCCGCACGACCCGCCGAGCATGGAGCAGGAATCGGCGGCCTCGCCAGCCTCCGACGTGAGCGAAGGCACTCGCGGCCAGGCGTCATCCGCGGCGGTGACGACCACCCGTTTGGTCGTCGGCCAGGCGAACCGCGGTGCGGCGGCCGTGCCCACGTTCACGAGCACGAGGATGCCCGCATCGGCCGTGTTCATCGATTCGTGGCAACCGAGCAGGAGGTCGTTGTCGCCGTCGCCGTCCCAGTCGACCACGGCCGGATGGCCGGCGGCGCGGCGGGTGACGATGGCCGCACCGTCCGCGTCGACGAGCGGCATCGGTGGGGCGAAGAGTCCCTGCAGGTCGACGGGCCGCGACTCGCCGGGCGGCACCTCGACACCGATGCCCGTGGCCGGATCCGCGGCGGCGGCATTCGCGGCGGCGAGCAGAACGAGGAGCAACGCGAGGCGGCGAACGGCCACGGCACGGCCCATCAGACGTCGAGGGCGCGGTCTCGCCCGGCAGCGGTCGCCGAACATGTCGACGAAGTCGGCGGCCCCCTGCGAGACGTCGAGCGAGGCCTGCTGGCGTGCATGGGCTGCGAGCGCCTGCCGCTGCGTCTTCAGGACGTCGGCCGTGTCGACGAACACTTCGGGCTGCACGGGCCGGCGGAGCGGGTCGCGGAGGCCGTGCGGCATGGCGTGGTCGACGACGACGTCGTTCTCGGAGGACGGCTCATGTCAACTGGCAAATTATGGTCCGGCCAATGGCACGTCCGCAAGCACGTCCGCAGCCATTTTCGAGTTGCGGAGTGGCCCTCGAACCGCGTGCCCCGTCTCCTCGTCCCGAACAGGGGGCCGCCCCATTTCGCGGCCTTGTATCGCCGGAGCACGGAGCGGACGCGTGCCATGCGGCCATCTGGGCCGCGGATCACGGAGAGCCACTCGATTGCGAAGGGCGGCCGAGCGCACTATCTCAGCAGGTGCTTGAGACTCTGAAAGGAACTCGGCACGCCGCGATCGATGATCGCGATGCGGACACAGGCGTCGATCGAGAGCCCGCTGGTCTCCCAGGGGAGCATGTCGGCAGCGGCCGAGGTGATCGGTCGGGTCGGCAGAAATGCCGGCGGGGCGTCACACCCTGCTTCGTGGGCAGCCGGCATGAAGACGCCGTCGGTCACGTACGCGTGAAAGTGCACATCGTGGTTGAGCGACGAGCCGAAGCGGTACAGACAGGAGATGCCACCGAGCCGTGAGCGGCGAGGTGCGGTGGCGTCGGCAAGAGGCGGCTCACCTGCCAAAGCGCGCAGCAACCGCTCGAGCTCGTCAAGGAAGATCTGCGTGAGGGCGGCGACGGCGTTGGGGCGGTCGGCAAGCATGCCGCCCAACCGTCGTGTCACCATGCCGCGGCGGAATACCGGCTGCCGACGACCGCTCCCACCCGGCTCAGGCGATGATCGCGTCGATGGGCGTGCCGTGGTCGATCGCCAGCCGCTTGCGGCCCGGCACCTCCAGCCTCCGCGAGTCCAGGCCCAGCAGCTTGAGGATCGTGGCGTGGATGTCGGTCACGTAGTGCCGATCCTCGACGGCGTGGAACCCGAGTTCGTCGGTGACGCCGTGGGCGATTCCGCCCTTGATGCCGCCGCCCGCCATCCACACCGAAAACGCGAACGGATGGTGATCACGGCCGTCCGAGCCCTGTGAGCCCGGCGTGCGGCCGAACTCCGTGCAGAAGACCACGATCGTCTCGTCGAGCAGGCCACGGCGGTCGAGATCCTCGAGCAGCGCCCCGATCGGCTGATCGACCTGGGCCGCATGCTTCTCGTGGTTCGCCTTGAGGCCGCCGTGCGCGTCCCAGGCGCCGGCCGCGCCGCCGCCGTGCTGGATCTGGATGAACCGCACGCCCCGCTCCACCAGCCGCCGCGCCGCCAGCAGCGTGCCGGCGAACTCCTTGCAGTGCGGCAGGTCGAGCCCGTAGAGCTTCTTCGTCTCCTCCGTCTCGGCGGAGAAGTCCATCACCTCCGGCACGCTCTTCTGCATGCGGAAGGCGAGTTCGTAGGAGGCGATCCGCGCGGCCGTCGCCTGGTCGTCCGGGTACTCCACGCCCGTCAGGCCGTTGAGCCGCTCGACGAGGTCGAAGCCGATCGCCTGCGCATCGCGCGACAGGGGCCGCTCCGGCCGGCCGAAGTCGAGCGGATTGTCCGGGTCGATCCGCAGCGGCACGGCGTCGTGGGCCGGCCCGAGGTAGTGGCCGTCCTTCTTGTTCCAATACTCCCGCTTGCCGATCGAGACGAACTGCGGCAGGTTGTCGTTGAGCGAGCCGAGCCCGTAGTGCACCCAGCCGCCGAGCGTGGGCTGGACCGGATCGAGAAGGTGGCGACCCGTGTGGAACTGCCCCTGGGCGCCGTGGTTGGAGTCGGTGGTCCACATCGAACGCACCACGGCGATCTTGTCGATGTTGCGGGCCGTGTGCGGAAACCAGTCGCTGACCTCGATGCCGCTCTGGCCGTGCTTCCGGAAGCCGACCTGCAGCGGGAAGAGGACGTTGCGCTGCTGTCCGTTGACGTCGGGGACGGGCGCCCGCTCCTTGGCCAGCTTCTCCGGGCTCTGCACGTCGGCGTAGGGGGTGGCGGCGATCGACTTGCCGGCGTACTTGGTGATCTCCGGCTTCGGGTCGAAGCTCTCCATGTGGCTCACGCCGCCGTTCATGAACAGCCAGATCACGCTCTTCGCCTTGGGCGGAAAGTGGGGCCTGCCGTCAGGCGGCGTCCAGGCCGCGGTGCTCGCGACCCCGTCCCGCTGGAGCATCGCCCCGAGCGCGAGACCCGTGAAGCCGAGCCCCATGTCTGCGAGAACGAGCCGTCGGGTCAGGGGCGCGGGCATGCCGGTATCTCCTCGCGGTCAGCGGAGCGTCACGAAGTCGTTGTGATTGAACAGGGCCCACACCAGCAGCGGCCCGGCGGGGTCGGCGGCGGCGTCCGGTCGGGCGGCCGCCCGCCACTCCGCCATCGCCGCCGCGCAGGCGGCCCGCTCGTCGGCCGTCGGGCCGCGGTGGAGGATCGTCCGGAACGCCCGCTCCAGGAACGCGGCGTCGTCGGCCTGCGGCAGCGCCGCCTGCACCCGCTCGGCGGTCGTCGCCGCCGCGTCGTGCACGATGGCGGCATTGGCGAGCGCCAGGGCCTGCTGCGGCACGATGCTTTGGTCGCGCTGGTAGCACTCGGTCACCGCCGCGTCGTCGAACGTGGTCAGGAAGGCGTTGCGGCTGACGTCGGAGTGCCAGAAGTAGAGGCTCCGGCGTCGCGACGACGCCTGCTTGTTCTCCGGCACCGGCGGGCCGCCCCGCGTGGGATCGAGCGTGCCGGCCAGTGCCAGGATCGCGTCGCGGACGACCTGCGCCTCCAGCCGGATCGGCTCCCGCCGCCACAGCAGCCGATTGTCGGGATCGGCCTGCAGGGCCGCCGCGGCGCCCGCTGTCGACGAGCTCATCCGGTAGGCGGCGGAGTTGCAGATCAGCCGGTGCAGGTGCTTCATGCTCCAGCGATTGTCCACCAGTTCGCTCGCCAGCCAGTCGAGCAGCTCCGGGTGCGTGGGCGTGTTGCCCTTGCGGCCGAACTCGAAGACCGTCGCCACCAGCGGCTTGCCGACGTGCCGCATCCAGATGTGGTTGACCGCCACGCGGGCCGCGAGCGGATTCCGCGGATCGACGATCCATTCCGCGAGCGCCCGCCGCCGCCCCGTGCTCCTCGGCAGGAAGGCCACCGCCGGATCGTTCTGCTGCGAGTTGCCGATCCGTGTCGCCAGCCACTGCGCGCCGCGGAGCGGCGTGAAGGTCGTCCCCGGATCGGCGGCCGCCTTGGTCGCCTTGTCCACCGCCTCACGGGCCGAGGCCAGTTGTTTCTCGATCGCCTGCACGGCGGCGGCGTCCTTCTTCTCCGTGGCGACCGTGGCGAGCTTCGCCGAGACGGAGACCACCTTCGACCAGGCCTTGGCCACGGCCGCATCCTTCTCGGCCCGGGCCGCCGCCTTGGCGGCCGTGGCCGCGGCGACCGCGAGCGGGCCGTCGGCCGCCTGCGGCGCGGCGTCCGCGGCGGCCCAGGCCGCGCGGGTAGCCTCGGCCCGCTTCTGGACGGCGAGCCGTTCCGCCCGCGCCACCACCACCTGTTGCTCCTGCGCCGCCGACGGCTCCCGCGCCTGCTTCGCCTCCGCGTCGGCCACTGCCTGCTCGGCGGCCGCGAGGTGCGACTCGATCAACCCCGGCCGTCTTTCCGGCTCGAACGCCGTCCGCGGCAGGTCCACGGGGTGAACGGCGATCTCCCGGAACGCGAGCACCTCCGGCACGCCCGGCGCCATCGGCTTCGACGTGTCGGGCTGCTTCTCATCGCCGCGGACGAACAGGTAGGTGGGCGTGTCGGGCTGGCCGTCGAAGACCCGCGGGATGGCGTCTTTCTCCAGGTCCAGGATCCCTCCGGGCGGCGCGTCGTACCGCACGTGGATCGGCTCGAAAAACGCCCGGAACTCGTAGTAGTCGGCCTGCTGGATCGGATCGTACTTGTGGGCGTGGCACTTCGAGCAGTTCATCGTCAGGCCGAGCATCCCCTTGCCGACGTGCTCGACCGTCTCGTCGAGCCACTGCGTGCGATTCCAAACGAAGAAGTTGCGGGCCAGAAAGCCGGTGGCTCGCAGCTTGGCGGGATCGTCGGGATAGATCTCGTCGGCGGCGAGCATCTGCCGCACCATCTCGTCGTAGCCCGTGTCGGCGTTGAGCGACTCCACGATCCAGTCGCGAAAATGCCACATGTGCTTGGCGCTGTTGCGGTGCTCGTTGCCGAGGCCCCACCAGTCGCTGTACCGCCAGACATCCATCCAGTGCCGGGCCCAGCGCTCGCCGTGCCGTGGGTCGGCCAGCAGCCTGTCCACGAGCTTCTCGTACCAGTCGGCCGATGGATCGGCCTCGATCGCGGCCATCTCCTCCGGCTGCGGCGGCAGGCCGACGAGGTCGAGATACAACCGGCGGACGAGCACATGACGGGGCGCCTCGGGCTGCGCCGACACGCCCGCCCCGTCGCGGGCCGCCGCCAGAAACGCGTCGATCGGATTGCGGATGCCGGCGGCGGCCTTCACCGACGGCACCTCGGGCCGCGTCCGCGGCTGGAAGGCCCAGTGCTGCCGCGGGTCGGCCTCCGGCTTCTCGTCCGGCGGCGCCGGGCAGCCGGCTGCGATCCATCGCTGGAGCATCGCCAACTGCTCGGCCGAGAGCGGCTCGCCCTCGCCCTCGGGGGGCATCCGCGAGGCCGGCTCGGGATCACTGACCCGCGCCAGGAGCAGGCTCTTGTCTGGCGCGCCCTTCGTGATCACCGCTCCCGACTCACCCCCCTCGAGCATCAGCCCGACCGTGTCGAGCCGCAGGCCGGCCTCCTGCTTGAGGCCGCCATGACAGGAAAAGCATCGCTCCGCGAGCAGCGGGCGGATTTTGGTCGCATAGACCGCGAGCGGCTCGTCGCCGTCGGCCGCCACGCCGGGACGCCCGACGGCCGCGATGCAGCCCAACATCACGCAGCAGTGCAGAACGCGCACGGCAGGCGGCATGCAAACAGTCTCCGAGCAGGTGGGCATGACCGGCAGAGCCCCCATTGTAGCACCCCGATACCGTCATGTCACCCTGAACAAGCCGCGACGAAACGCCGGGATTCGGGGCCGCATCGGCCCCGGCGTTGCCCTTCAGCCTGCGGCCTGGCGCGACGCGGCAAGCCGACTATCATGACCGCCCGGAGCATCCGCAGGCGAAGCGTCCAGCAGAGGAGATTCCAATTCCCTCCCACTCCGCGTTCACCGGCTCCGTCGGCCTCGCCCGCGCCGACATCACGCCGCCGGCGGGCATCTACTGCCGCAACTGGGGCGCGGCCCGGCACGACACGGCGCAGGGCGTGCACCGGCCGCTGCTGCTCACGGCCCTGGCGATCCGCGACGCCGCGGGCGGCGAGCCGCTCGTGCTCCTCGACGCCGACCTCGGCTGGTGGGCCAGTCTCGCCCACGAACGGAGGGTTCGTGGCCGCGTGGTCGCCGCCCTCGGTCTTCCCGAGGAGCGGCTGCTGTCGTGCGTGACCCACACCCATTCCGCACCGCCGCTGTGCGAGCCGGAGCCGCACTGGCCGGGAGGCGAACTGCTGGCCGCGCATCTCGACTCGCTCGAACGGCGGATGGTGGAGACGGCGCGGGCGGCGATCGCGAGCCTCGCGCCGGCCTCGATCGAGTGGCACCGCGGCCGCTGCGGCCTGGCCGCCAACCGCGACCTGCCCGACCCGGCCCCGCCCGCCGGGCCCCGGATCATCTGCGGCTTCAATCCCGCGAACCCCGCCGACGACACGCTCGTGGTCGGCCGCGTCACGGCCGCAGCCGGCCGGCCGCTGGCCACGATCGCCAATTACGCCTGCCATCCGACCACGCTCGCCTGGGACAACGACCTCGTCTCGCCCGACTTCGTCGGCGAGATGCGGAGCACGCTGGAGCGGGCGGGCGCGGGCCTGGGCCTCTTCCTGCAAGGGGCGTCGGGCGAACTCGCGCCCCGGTACCAATACGTGGGCGACCCGGCGGTGGCCGACGCCCACGGCCGCGTGCTCGCCCATGCGGTGCTCGCCACGGTGCACGCGATGGAGCCGCCGGGGCAGGCGCTGGTGTTCGACCGTGCGGTCGAGTCGGGGGCGCCGCTGGCCGCCTGGCGACGGGAGCCGCGGCCCGCGACCCACGCGACGACCAGCCTGGCGGCCCGATGCCGCACGGTGGACCTGCCGCTCAAGGATTGGCCGTCCGCCGCGGAACTGGCGGCGCAGTTCGCCGCCTGCACCGACCGGCCGATCGCCGAGCGGCTCCGCCGCCGGCTGCGGATCCGCGAGGCGATCGGCGACGGCCGGACGTTTCCCCTGGAGATCTGGGGCTGGAGGATCGGCGAGGCCCTCGTGCTCGGGACGATGACGGAAGCCTATTCCGCGATACAGTCCGCGACGCGGGCCGCGTTTCCCGACCGCGAGGTCGTGTGGCTCAACCTCGTCAACGGCTCGGTCGGCTACCTGCCGCCGGCGCCGCTCTACGATCTCGACGTCTATCAGGCCTGGCAGACGCCCTTCGACCGCGGCAGCCTCGAGCGGTTGACGACCGCGGCGATCGAACTCGGCCGGGAACTGCTGGCCACGTGAAGCGACGCCGGCCGCAACCCGGCCGCCCTGATGCACGTCGGCCACCGAGTGACATGACAGCGGTGCGGAGGGTACCATGATGGCGATCCGGGAGCGTGTCAGCCGCAGCGGCCGCACGGCGTCCCATACGTCGCGCGGCACGGTGGCCGGAACACCCGCCGTGCCGCCCGCTTCCGATTTCCTTCCGCCTTCCTTGCGAGGATTCCCATCGTGGCTCCGCTCGGCTCGTCCAAGGCTCCCGGAGACCTGACCGCCCGGGCCTATCGCGCGGTCCGCCGGATGATCGTCGAGGGGGAGGTGCGGCCGCGGCAGCGGCTCTCGCACCGCAATCTCTCCCGCGACCTGAAGATCGGCCGCAGCCCCGTCCGCGACGCGCTCCTGCAGCTCGAGGCCGAGGGCCTGATCGAGCACCGGCCCGGCTCCGGCATCTACCTGCGGGAAATCTCGCCGCAGGAGCTGGAGTGCCTCTACGAGCTGCGGATCGTCAATGAGCCCTACATCGCCGGCCGGGCCGCCGTGCATGCCGATGCCCGCCACCTCGCCACCCTCCGCCGCATCTGCGACGAGATGACGGCCATCGCCCGGAGGCCGAACCTCGTGAAATGGTTCGCCAAGCAGGAGAACCGCCGCCGGTTCTGCCGGCTCGACCTGGAGTTCCACGCCGTGCTTCTCGAGGCAGCGGGAAACCCCGTGGCCGTCAAGCTCTTCGGCAACGCCCAGGTGCTGGCGCTGACGTTCGCCTGGGATCTCGTCCACGGCAGCCCGCAGTGGTTCGCCGAGATCATGGAGCGGACCGCCAAGGGGCACCGGGCGATCCTCGAGGCGGTGCGGCGTCGTGATCCGGAGGCGGCCCGGCGCGAGATGCTCGACCATGTCGGCTGGGCGCGGCGGGAGGTGCCCGAGCAATACGCCGCCTGCCTGTCCGCTGCCGCCGTCCGGCCGGCGACCTGACGCCCATGCCGCCCACCGCCGCCTCGATCTCCGGCATCCTCACACCGCACATGGTGCCGCTCGACGCCCGCGGCGACATCGACGAGGAGGAGCTCGCCCGCTACGTCCGCTGGCTCATCGACCGCGGCGTGCATGGCCTCTACCCCAACGGCTCGACCGGCGAGTTCCTCCGCTTCACGGCGGAGGAGC
>Ga0315902_10006101_pt1 | contig 16804 bp, 13 predicted proteins | sample LakEriMetagenome_9_FD_203523 | JGI IMG/M metagenome (GOLD analysis project Ga0315902, IMG submission 203523) | Freshwater fungal communities from buoy surface, Lake Erie, Ohio, United States - Buoy 12 MA117 | ecosystem: Environmental > Aquatic > Freshwater > Lake > Lake biofilm | place: USA...
CGGAACTGCGCCCCGCCATTTCCTGACGAAGCGCGGCGAGCCCCTCCCCCGTCTTCACACTCGTGAAGTGCACCGGGTAGCCCGCCGCGACATGCTCCGCAAAGAGCGCGTGGGCGACCTCGGGCTCCACCAGATCGCACTTGTTCACGATGATGCGGGCTGCGATGTCGTTCGCTTCGGCGATGACGAGGAAGCGATCGAGCATACGCGGATGCGGCTCCGGTCGTGCCGCGGCGAACACGACGAGCACCTGATCGAGATTGGCCACGACGACCCGTTCGCCACGCGCGCCGCCGGGTGCGCGACGCGCCAGCTTGCTCGAGCGCGCATGAATACCGGTGATCATCCACGAACCCGGATCGCGATTGTCCCATGCGATCGTCACACGATCGCCGACCGCCAGCTTGAGAGCGCCATGCTCATCATGCTTGAGGCGCCCACGCAGCGATGCCGCGACCACGGATCCACTGGCGACCCGCACATCCCAGACGCCGCCGGTGCCCTGCACCACGACACCGTCAAGCGAGAGTTCGCCATCGATCTGCGGGCCGTACGGACTGATCACGCCAGGCGTCCACGAATGAGACCGTCCAGCGTGGCTTTCACGACATCCAACTGCATGGCGCCAAGCTGATGCCGGACCACCGCCTCACTCGCGCCCGACACGAGAAAGCCGGTCTCGAGATGCCCCTGCACCTCCGGTTCACCGGAGCCCCATCGCACGAACACGAGAAAGGCGCCCCACGGCGCCGTACGGTCGCCGGTGGTATCCGTGAGGATGTCGGCGGAGTAGGCAAAGCCATCCACGCCTTCGAAGGCGGCCGGTCGCTTGTGGACCGCCATGTAGCCGCCGAGGGTCCGCTCATCACCCGCCGAGTGATCCGGCGGGTGATGATGCCCTGCGTGGGTGCCGCTCAGGAGAACCTCAACCGCGCAACGACTCCTTCATGATGTTCCCCGCCATGAATGCGATGTTGGCCGGGCGTTCGGCCAATCGACGCATCAGGTACGGATACCACTGGCTGCCGAATGGTACGTACACGCGCATCCGGTAGCCTTCCTTCACGATCTGTTCCTGCAGATCACGGCGTACGCCATACAGCATCTGGAATTCGAAGCGGTCGGGACTGATTCCCTTCTCCTTGGCGAATCGCTTCGCGTCGGCAATGATCGCCTCGTCATGGGTCGCGATTCCGGGATAGCGGCCGTGCTCCATCAGCCGGTGCATCGCCTCGACGTAGTTCCGGTCCACATCGGCCTTGTCGGGGAATGCGACCTCGGGCGGCTCGAGGTACGCGCCCTTGCAGATGCGGGTGCGGCACTGGATCTCGTTGGCCCGATCGATGTCCTTGAGCGTCCGGCGCAGCGAACTCTGCAGGACGATGCCGACGTTGTCGCGGAAATCCGGATACAGATGCTGTTCGAACAGGTCGATCGTACGATCGGTGTAGGCGCTCGACTCCATGTCCAGGCGGACGAAGCTGTTGTACCGCTTGGCCCGCTCGAGCACCTCGCGCACCACCTCGATGCACAACGCATCGCTGATGTCCTGTCCGAGTGCCGTCAGCTTCACCGAGACGTTCGCATTGAGCTGACGTTCGGCGATCCGATCGAGCAGCTCGAGATACTGCCGTCCGGTCTCACGCGCCTCTGCCTCATTGGTGACGCTTTCACCAAGGAGATCCAGCGAGGCGCTGATGCCCTTGCTGTTCAACTCGGCCACCGCGTCACAGGCGGTCGTGATCGTTTCACCCGCGACGAACCGGGACGCCATCTGGCGCGCGAACCCGACATTGCGGATGAGACTGAAGATCCGCTGCTGCCGGGACAGATAGAGGAGGGAGGTACGTAGCATGGCGATAAGCTAACGGAGGGGCGCGCGGAGGCGAGCCACGGGGGCGACCCCGCCGACGACCAGCGCCTTGTCGAAGAGGTTCCAGGTGAGCAGGCCGTCGTCGGTTTCCGGCTCGAGCAGCTGCATGGCCACGAGATCGAGCGGGGATCCGGTCCGGACCAGGAAGCTGCCGGCGGGCACGGTCAGGGTGGTATCCACCCAGCGCCCTTCCACCCGCATTTCGCGATGGCCCTGGAAGGCGCGACCGGACGCGACGACGGAATCAATACGGAACTGCTGGACGGGGACGGTGGTTTCCGCGGCGACTGAGGTCACCGGCACCCCATGCGTACGGAGCAGGGCGACGGCAGCGGACCACTCCGATCCCAACACATACCCGTGGACCGAGGGGGATCGACGCATGGCGGCTTCGAAGCGGTCGACGACCGGCATGCGCTGCGCGGCGATCGTGCCGGTGCGACGGATACCGCGGGGGACACCGGGCTGCGTGAATGCCGCACTGTCAGCGAGGCGCTCCAGCGCTTCCACAAGGACCGCCTGGGTGTCGGGGCGCGACAGGAAGCGGCCGCGCACGGCCACCGGTGCGACACGATCGCTGGTGAAGGTGGCGGCCGCCATCCCGGTCGCCACGCGCGTGCGGATCGCCGCCGGGCGTTCGGCGAGGTAGGAGAGAATTTCCTGCACGAAGGCGCGCGTGCTGGCGACGCGACGCCCGAACGGATCGTGTGAGTACGCCTCACTCAGGATGCTGATGCCGCCGCGCAGTCCGTAATAGTTGGTGCCGTAGCGCGCCTTGTGTTCATAGGTCCACCATCCGGACTTGGTCGTCGCCGTGATCGACTCCCGTCCATCGGCGCCAGTGAAATTGCCGTAGGGAAAGACCTCGAAGCCATGGCGGACTTTCATGCGCCGACGGATCTCCGGGAGCAGCGTGTCCGCCGTGAACGGGGCCAGCGGCGCAGCGGGATGCAACGACGGCGAATACGTAAGCGCGTAGCCGTGATAGCTGCCGTTCGTCGTGTGCAAATCCATGTAGACGTCGGGCATCCAACGCGTGAACGCGGTCAGCGCCCCCTTGGTCTCGGGTGCTTCGGCCTTGATGAAATCCCGGTTGAGGTCGAGCCCCATCCCATTCGGCCGTTCTCCGATCATCTCCGGGCCGTTCTGAGCGCCACGATTCCGCGCCTGCGGCGCCAGCTTCTCGTTCCCGTCGGCGTTGTAGATGGGGATGATTACCAGCACGAGGGAATCGAGCACATTCGGCCGTGCACTGAACGACCAGTCGCGCAGCAGCGCGAGCATCGCCTCCTTTCCTTCCACTTCACCCGCGTGAATGTTCGCCTGGATGTACACGACCGGTCGCTTGAGTGCGCGAGCTTCGTCGACGGTACGGACACGAGGGCGCGACGCGATGATCAGGGGTACCACACGACCCGCAGGGGATATCGCCAGCGTATCCATCGTGATGGGCGCACCAAGTCCGCGAATCACGTCCAGAAACGTCATGACGTCGGCGTACGACGACGTTTCCCGGTAGTCCGTGCGCTCCGCGCGCGTCACCGGCAGGGCGGACGGGGGAACGACTGCGGTTGGGGCACCCGTGGTAACGCGAGGGCCACAGGCCGTCAGCAGCACGGCAGCCCCGGCAAGCGTCTTCAGGAAACGGTGCGGCATCATGAGGGGATGGATGAGACGAGCGTGCGCATCTGGTGGAGATGGCGGTGCTGATGCTGCGCCACGAAAAGCCCCCACTGATACGCGTTGAGGACGCCGAGAGCTGGATGCGGCGCCGACACGGCCGCGAGGTCACGCCCCGAAGCCGCGTCGAAGGCGGCAATCAGCCGCGCGCGCGCCGTCTGCTGGGCGTGGAGCGCCTGCGCGTAGCTCAGGCTCCCCGTTGGCGTCACCATCGCCGGCGCCGGCACCGGTCGCACCGGTTGCCAGACGCGGAAGTGCTCCATCGTCGGCGCCATCGGTGACGTCGCGGCCTCGGTGGTTCCTGCGGCTTCCTTGATCAACGCGCCGATGCGTCGACCAGTCCCATCCTCCACCATCGCGAGATGTTCGACGATATCGGTGACGGACCAGCGATCAGCGGCGGGGCGCATCGCGTGATGCTCGACGGGAAGATCCTGCAGCCAGTGGTCCATGGCGGCCTGTGCATCGCGCAAGGTGGTGATCACCTCACGGATGCGCGGATGCCATGCCGGATTCGTGGGAGCGTGCATGCGTGTCTATGGATGGAATCGACCACCACGCCGCGCCATCTCGAGGAGGCGCGGGGCGGGGGCAAATCGCGAGGGGTGCTGCCGATCCAGCGCTTCCAGTTGCCGGACCACCTGCGCCGCGCCGAGCGTGTCGAGATAGCGGAACGGGCCGCCAAGGTATGGCGGAAAGCCGATCCCGAAAATCGCTCCGATATCGCCGTCGCGCGGGCTGCGAATGATGCCATCCTCAAGGCACCGAACCGCCTCGTTGCACATGGCAAGCACGCACCGCTGCTGGATCTCGGCCATCTCGCATTCCCGACGCGTGGTGCCGTTCGTCGTGAAGGCATAGACCTCTTGATCCGGTCCCTGACGCTCCCCTTTCGCATCGTAGCGATAGAAGCCGCGCTTCACCTTGCGCCCGAGGCGCCCGCTCGCAATGACCTTGGGCAACGCGGCGGATGGCGCCATACGCTCGCCGAATGCGGCGGCGAGGATCGGCCCTGACTTCCCCGCGATGTCGAGCCCCACTTCATCAAGCAGTGTGAGCGGCCCCACGGGAAAACCGAAGCGGGTCAAAGCCGCATCGATCGCGTCGATGCGGATCCCGTCATCCACGAGATGTCCAGCTTCATTCAGATACGGCGCCAGCATGCGGTTCACATAGAAGCCCGCTCCGTCGCGGACCACAATGACCGTCTTGCCCAACCGGCGGCCATACTCGACCACCGTGGCCGTGGTCTCCGCACTCGTCTCCGGCGTCACGATGACCTCGAGCAAGGGCATCTTGTGCACCGGCGAGAAGAAATGCATGCCGATCACGCGCTCTGGACGTACCGCCGCCGACGCAATCTGCGCGATCGGGATCGTGCTGGTATTCGACGCGAAAATGGCATCAGGGGCGACCTGCTCCACCTCGCGCAACACCTGATGCTTCACGGCGAGGTCCTCGAAGACCGCTTCGATCACGAGCTCGCAGTTGGCGAACCCGCGATAATCGGTCGTTCCGCCGATGAGCGACAGCATGTGGTCGAACTCGATGCGCGTGAGCTGCTGCTTGCGGAGCCGCCCATGCAGCACATCACGCACGGCCCGCCATCCGGCCGCTACGCGCTCGAGCGATGCGTCCTTGAGCCGCACCAGCGTGCCTTGCTGCACGGCGACACTGGCGATCCCGGCACCCATGAAGCCAGCGCCGAGGATGCCGATTTTCCGGATGGGCCGAGGCGCCACCGTTGCGTCGGATCCGCTCTCCTTCTTGAGTGCCGTCGTCGCGAAGAAGATGCCCATCAGCTGCCGACTGACCGGCGATACGGCCATCTCGCCGAAACGCCGTGCTTCGACATCATATCCCGCCATCGGCCCCGCTTCGAGCCCGGCGGCGATGGCCTCGATCGCCGCCAATGGCGCGGGATAATGGCCGCCAGTCTTCCGAAGCACCGTCTTGCGCGCCTGATCGTAGACAAAGCGCCGACCCAGGCTCGTATCCTCGAGTACGCGATCCAGCACGGTCACTCGGCGCCGACGCGCTGGCGTGGACTCGTTCCGAGCCAGCGCACGAACCCGTTGCACCGCAAGCGAACGCAGGAGTGACGGATGGACGAGTTCCTCCACGAGGGCGAGGCGGTGCGCCTTCTTCGCGCGCACGTTCTTCCCCGTCAGGATCATGTCGAGTGTGGCGCGCAGACCAATCTGCGCTGGCAGACGTTGCGTGCCGCCCGCTCCCGGGAAGATGCCCAACTGCACTTCGGGAAGTGCGAGGACCGTTTTCGGGTGTGCGGTGGCGATGCGGTACGCGCACGCCAACGCCAACTCCAACCCTCCACCCAACGCGGCACCGTGAATGGCGGCGATCACCGGCTTGGGGAATCCCGCCACGCGTTGCAGCAGGCGATGGCCAGTCCGAGAGAGCGACTCGGCCTCATCGGCCGACGTCACGGCCTGCAACTCTTCGATATCGGCCCCCGCCACCCAGGTGTCCGGCTTCCCGCTCAACAACACGAGCCCCAGCAACGAGGGATCGCGTTCCACCAGCGTGAAGCACTGCTCGAACACCGGTCCAATCCGGGTATTCAACGTGTTCACCGGCGAACCCGGCTGGTCGTACACCAACACGGCAACATCATGGTCCCGAAGGAGCTGCACGCCGAGCTCTGGATCATCCAGCAGCGTCATGCTGCCTGGCGTCGTCGGCTGAGACGTCGCGTCGATCATGCGCGCTCCACGATCATGGCGTGACCCATGCCACCGGCGGCACACACGGTCAGCATGCCGAACTGTCCATCCCGACGCTGCAGCTCCCGGCACAGAGTGGTCACGATGCGCGCGCCGGTGGCGCCGAACGGATGCCCGATGCTGATGGAGCCCCCGAGCACATTCAGCCGCTCGGGGTCGACGTCGCCGACGGGTGCGGAAAGTCCGGCACGCGCAGCCCAGGTTTTCGATGCCAGCCCATGCAGATTGCTGAGGACCTGCGCGGCGAACGCTTCATGCATGTCGACGAGATCGAGGTCGTTCAGCGACAGCCCGGCACGCCGCAAGGCCATCGGCGCGGCCAACACCGGTGCCTGCAACAACTGCTCAGCGGGATCGACGGCCGCGTACGCGTAGGATCGGATGTAGGCGAGCGGCGCATACCCCAACGCTTTCGCCCGCTCCTCGCTCATCAGCAGGACCGCGGCCGCCCCATCGGTCAGTGGTGAGGCATTCCCCGCGGTAACCGTACCGTAGACGCGATCGAACACCGGGCGGAGGGCCGCCAACTGTTCCAGGGTGGTGTCGTGACGAACGCCGTTGTCGGTGGCCAGCATCGTATCGAAACGTGGCGGCACTGGCACCGGCGCAATCTCGGCCGTCAGCCGGCCATCGGCATGCCCCGCGGCCGCACGCTGATGCGAGCGGAGCGCGAACGCATCCTGCGCCGCGCGCGTGATCCCATTGATCTTCGCCATGGTATCGGCGCTTTGCCCCATCGTCTCGCCGGTGCTGGGCTCCGCAATCGCCGGCGTGATCGGCACCAGGTCACGCGGACGGATGCGCGCCAACACCGAGAGGCGCTGCGACAGCGACTTGGCGCGCGATGCCGCCACGAGGATGTCACTCATGCCGCGCGAATGCAGGATGGGTACCTGCGTCAGCGATTCACTCCCGCCGGCGATCGCCACGTCGGCATGGCCGAGGGCGATCTGATCGGCGGCATCAGTGATCGCCTGATTGGCCGAGGCACACGCACGACCGACCGTATAGGCCTGCAGCGTTTTGGGAAAGTGCGGGAGGAGCGCGACCTCGCGGGCGAGGTTCGGCGCCACGACAGACGGCAGGACGGTGCCGAAGGCCAGCAGATCCACCAGGGCGCCATCGAGGCTGGTCCGCTGCACCAATTCCGCCACGGCAAAACGGCCAAGATCGATGGCGGTGTAGTCACGGAGTGCCGTGCCGGACCGCGCGAACGGCGTACGCACCCCGTCGATGATGGCAACGCGTCGGCTGGAGGTGGTGGGCATGATGAGCAGGCGCGACGAATGCTGGAATGAGGACGCGGAGCGCGCAATCGTGAGGTCGTGCCGCGCGAAATCTAAGGTAGTGCAACGGCGTGGTGGCGCTTACGATTGCAGCAGCCCCCTGCCCTCCCGATCACCGTCATGCCCACCCTCTTCTCTCCACAGCTCCGCTCGACCAGCGATGAACTCGCCAAGTCGGGTGCCCTGTTCGGATATGAGACGCTGACGGGGCAGATCACCCGCTCCGGCTATCTGTTGTTGGCGGTGTCCAATGGCATTGGCGCCTTTCTCCAGAATGCGGGCCCGGGGATGCAGGTCGCCCGTGGCGTGGTCGCCGTCCTGGCCGTGATCGGGTACTTCTGGGTGCGCCGTCGGGTCCCTTCGTATCGGGCCCGCGTGATCTCCGGGATCGCGTTGACGATCTGGATCATCGGCTCGATCACCCTCGAGACGAGAAACGGATGGCCACCACGCCTCGAGCTCGTTCCACCAGCCTGTGTCTATCTCGCGCTGGTGGTTGATTGGCGGCTCGCCCTCGCGCTCTTCCTCGGCATGATCGCGGCCATCGCCGGGGCCTTCGGCAGTGGCTTCGCTCCCCTCCCACCATTTCTGGAAGTCACCGCCGGTAATTGGGTCATCGTCGGGAGCGTCCTGCTGTTCGTGGTGCATCTGCAGCTCCGCGCGTTTGCCTCGGGCATTCGGGATCTGGTCGCATCCTCGCGCAGTCTCGAGACGGCGCGCGCGCAGGCCGCTGAGATCACGGATGAACTGGCCCACGGTGTCACCGAACGGGTCGCCGCCCTCTCGGCCAGTCTGGCGGTGGGACCGGAGGCCGCCGCCACTGCGGCGCGGGCGCTGGCCGTAACGCTGGAGCAAAGTCGCCGCCGTGTGCCCCCCGAGGCGACCCTCAGCTTCGGGAAGCTGCGCGGGCGTGTGGTCCGGCTGCGCCGTGAACTGCTGCGCGCCTTTACGGTCCTTGGTACGGTCCTGCTCCCGTTGCAGGCGCTCCGTCTCTGGGTGGCGGGGGTATCGACCATGACGGTCTTGGTCATGGTGCTCTTCACGGTGCTCCTCGGGATCGCACTCTTCGTGCAGCGGCGCCCTCACTACTGGCGACAGGCCAGCTTGGTCACCGCCGTCGTGCTGTGCCTCGGGTATGTCGGCACCTATCGGTATTGGATCGCGGTCCCCGGATCACCGATCATTCCCCCGTCCGTTTCGCTCAATCTGCTGACCATCATCATGCTCGGCGTGGTGACCGGCAATCTGCGGTTGATGATCGTGCCTGGTGGCGTGATGGCGCTGATCGCACTGCTGCTTGCGGGAAGCCGTGGAATCATGAGCGTGATGGCCTGCGTGATCTACATCGCGGCCGGGGTCATGCTCACGAATCTCCCACAGGATCTGCTCACCGCCATTCAGGTCCATCGCCGAGAGGCGCTGGACGCCATTCGGCGGCGGCGGCGCATCGTCGGGACGCTCTTCCATGATCTCGCCAACCCGCTGCAGATCGTTTCCCTGCTGCTGGAGGACACGCGCGCCACGGGAGGCCGTGCCATTCCCGAGGAGATTCCCGGGGTCGTACATCGCATGCGCGCGACGATCGATGCGGCGCTTGGACGGATCCAACCGCCGGAACCGATTCAGGTGCGGGAACTCATTGAGGCGCTGGTCGCCGTTTTCCGCTGGCAGCTCGACGCGAAAGGACTGCGACTGCTGTGCGTCGGCGATGTGGATGCCGTCATCGTTGGCAACCGCACCCTGCTGCAGGATACGGTGCTGGCCAATCTGTTCTCGAACGCCATCAAGTTCAGTCCCGCCGGTGCGGAGATCACGTTGCACGTCTACCGGGGGAATGGCGAAGTACGGCTCGAGGTCCGAGACCGGGGTCCCGGGCTCCCCGACACGGTGCGTGACGCCGTCGAAGCCGGTCGGGTCGCGCCGTCGCACACCGGGAGCGCTGGAGAATCCGGCAGTGGCTACGGGTTGCTGCTGGCGACCGATTACCTGCGCGATATGGGTGGGGCGCTGGCGTTTGAGCCACGCGCCGATGGGGGCCTCACGGCTCGCATCACCCTCGCGGCCGCCTGACCCCGCAGCGACGCGCGCGTCGACGGCGCGTTACGCGAGCTCGTCGGCCGATCGCTGGTGGATCGTGTGCAGCTCCACGATCTGCAGACGCCGCACCTTGGTCGGAAGCTTGAGAATCGCCTGCTCGCCGACTGCCTTCCCTTGCAAGGCACGACCGATTGGCGATCCCATGGTCACGTGACCATCCTGCAGTTCGCCCGCGTCACCGAATACCAACTCGTACGTTTCGTGTGACTTGGTCTGTTCATCCTCGACGATCACCCGCGAGCCGAGCCCGACCTTATCCGCCGGGATCTGGGCGATGTCGATGTTCGCCAACTTGGTGACGCGCTGTGTCAGTTGGCCGAGGCGGGCCTGCACGAATTGCTGACGCTCAAGCGCGGCCTTGTACTCGCTGTTTTCCTTGAGGTCGCCGAGCTCGACGGCTTTCCGGATTTCCGCGGGCAGCGTGACATTCAGCTCGTACGTGAGCTTCTCAACTTCACGCGCCATCTGGGCGATGAGTTCCTGGAACATGCGGACCCGTCTGGCGGGGGAAAAGGCGAACGCCCGGCCGGTGTGGCCGGGCGTCAGGACTTGGTGACCTGCGAAATATGTCAGGAACGGCGGGCGGTTCAAGCGGACCCTGCTGGCCACAGGTCGTCACGCAACCCGCGGCATCAGGGCGTCAGGACATCAGGGGATCAGCGAGAAGGCCACGCGGAAGGCCCGGGGACTACCGGGCATGATGTTGTTGTTGCCATGCGACGTAGCCGCGTACCGGACGTCGAACAGGTTCTCGACATTCAGCTGCGCGGCGAGGCCGCGTGGAAGCGAAAGGAAGAGCGCCGCATCGACCCGCGTGAACCCCGGCAGCACCACACTGTTGTCGATGGCGGCATAGCGCCGCGCCTGATGAATCACGCCACCGCCAAGTGATATGGCCGGTCTGATGCGCACCTTGTTCCAGAGTGACGCCGTGGTCGCCGGGACGAGCGGGACCGTCGCTCCGACACGCGCGGCACTGGTGCGCGAGACGATGCGGGCGTGCTGGACCGCGACGCCACCCATGAGATCCCACCCGTGGATCGGCGAGCCCTGCGCACTGAATTCGGCGCCCGTGGTACGCTGCCGTCCCGTCTGCACGATGCGGGTGGCATCGGCGGGATCGGGAGCTACCGTATTCGAACGGTCGAGTGTGTACCACGCACTGGTGAGATCGACGCGGTTGGCCACCGTCCACTTCACGCCGATCTCACGATTGCGGAATACCTCCGGTTGCAGCGTCTGCGTAGACACGGTGAGCCCGGCGAACTGATCACCACTGCTCGGCAGAAATGAGACGCTCGTGGTGCCGTAGACGGACAATGACGACGTCGGAAGCACGATCACGGCCGCACGCGGTGACCACAGCGCGTCAACCCGATGGAAGGTGGCGCCCGTGCGATTGTTGCGCGCCCGCGCCGTGAACTGATCATGACGCAGCCCCGCCACGAGCTGTACATGCGCACCAAGGGCGAGTTGCTCCTGGACGTACAGCGCTTGCACCTGCGCGTCGGCGCGAACGTTGGGATCCGTGGCGGACAGCCGGTACGTCAATGGTGTCGCGACGGTCGGCGCCGCGACTGTGACGAGACGGGACGCGGCGGTGTTATCGAAATATCCCGTTTCCCGCAGGACGTGCGAGCGCTGAGTACTGGCCTCGGCGCCAGCGAGCGTCGTGCTCTTCACCCGACCCGCACGCACCTCCCAGATCGCGTCCGTCTGCGAGAACACGCTGCGCCGAGCATTGGCATCGGCGTACGCGGCAATGGCGAACTGCGTCCCCGCCGCATTGATCGCGCTGTTCGGGAATACGTTGCGGTACACCTTGTCGTAGTCGAAGGCGCGCAGCTGGGAGCGGAGCGTGAAGCCGTGGCCGTTCGCAAACTCCATCTGCGCCCATCCACTGTGCGCGAGCATTCCGGAGCGACTCTGCGCCGGATCGCCGGCGAAGCGGGTGATATCCATGGTGGACGGCCGCCCGAGCGCCGAGGGCAAGCCGCGATCCACGGTGCGACGATCGTCAAACCGCTCGGCGCCCACATGCCAGAGGGTACGACCGAGCGCGAACGCTGCGGTTGGTGTCACGCCCACGCGCTCGTATCCCATCGCCTGACGGAACGAGTCGCCCGCGTCATAGAGGATATTGAGACGCGTGGCGAGTCGCTTGTTGAACACTGGCGTCCCGACATCCAGCGTGGCCCGTCGCCCGCCCCACGAGGCCTGCTCCACACGCAGGGTGCGCACGGCACGCCATTCGGCCCGCTTCAGCACGCGGTTGATGACCCCACCGCCGCCGCCGCGACCGAAGATGGCCGCCATTGGCCCCTTGAGCGCGTCCACCTGCGCCACGTTGTACGTGTCGCGATAGTACTGCGCGTCGTCGCGCACCCCATCCACGAAAAAGTCGGCGGTGGTGCTCTGTCCGCGGATGGTAGGGGCGTCCCGATGCCCTTCCCCCTGTCCCATCGTGACGCCCGGGACATACTCCATCGCGCGCGCCATTCCTTGTGCGGCTACGTCGGAAAGAAAGGGCGCGGTGAGCTGCGTGACCGCCTGCGGCGTCTCCCGGAGCGACGTGGGAGTCTTCATCGCCGACGTGGTTACCCGTGGCCGGTACTGACGCGGCACCACGCGCGGCGCGCGCACGGCCACAGCGTCGAGTGCCTGGGGAGCCTTGGCGGAATCCGTCGGGGGCCGGATGGTGTCCTGTGGACTTCCGGATCCCAGCACAGCGGACAGGAGGATCGAGAACATCACGAGTAGCGGAGTGTTTCTATCGGCTTTCGCGGCATAGGTTAGCGACGCAATCCCGATAATGTCAATAGGATTTATCGGGATTAACGCCGGTCTGTGCGCCGAATTGGTCTATCGGTCAGCGATCCCGCTCCGCCATGCCGCTCAGCGACGTCTGTCCGTCGCGCCGGTCTGGGCCGCTGTCTGGGCGGCATGAGCATCGATCACGGCCTGCGCCGCCTCAGCCGGATCATCGGTCATGAGGAGTAGATCGAGATCGCCCGGCGAGATCTTCCCCTCACCCGCCACACGCGCATTGATCCAGCGGATCAGCCCGGCCCAGTAGTGCCGGCCGAACAGGATCACGGGGAACTGATAGATCTTCCCGGTCTGGATCAGCGTCAGCGCTTCGAACAGTTCATCGAGCGTCCCGAAACCACCGGGGAAGATGATGAACGCGTTCGAATACTTGATGAACATCGTTTTCCGCACAAAGAAGTAGCGGAAGTTCACCAGGGTATCGACGTAGGGATTGGAGCCCTGTTCGAAGGGCAGTTCGATGTTGCAGCCAACGGAGTGGCCGCCGCCATCCTTCGCGCCGCGGTTGGCCGCCTCCATGATCCCGGGACCCGCCCCGGTAATGATGGAAAAGCCCTGCTCCGCCAGGATCCGCGCGGTCTCACGCGCAGCGCGATACTGGGGATCATCCGGCCCCGTGCGGGCCGACCCGAAGATCGTGACCCCCTTCTGGATCTCGGCCAGTGCATCAAACCCTTCGATGAACTCGGACATGATGCGCATGACACGCCATGGATCCGAACGGGTAAATGCCGCGGCATCATCGACGGGGTGTTGCAGCAGCTTCTCGTCTTCCGTCAGGATGGGGCGATCACGGATATCCTGATCCACCGGGCGCGCCGCCTTCCGACGCACGGACGTCGCCCCACTCGACACGAGCCCCTCGTCCGCCGCAGGTTCCCGTCCCGCGGCACGATGCCCCGCTGCCGTGCGTTGAACCAGTCCCTCGCGTGACTGCAGCTCGGCGACGGCACGGACATCGGGCGACGAGTTCTTCCCGGTGGCGGTCCGGGGTGACGACACCTTGGGTTTGGACGAGCGGGACTTGGCCATGTGGACACAGCAGCGAGACTGAGAATCGAGTGGATCTTCCGAATGATACAACCCGCACCCCCCATGTGCTCCTCATTGTCGCCGATGGGGTGCGACCGGATCTGCTCGCTGACGAAGTGCAGCGCGGACGCACGCCATCGGTATCGGCGCTGGTCGCACGCGGTGGCCTGCACACGGTCTCGACCGCCTTTCCCTCAGTCACCGGTCCGGCCTACGTCCCGTTCCTGATGGGGCGGCATCCGGCAACGGCCGGATTGCCCGGCTTGCGGTGGTTCGATCGGGCGCGCTCGCTTCGCTGGTCGGCTCGGCAGGCGCGCAGCTACGCGGGAATCGACATCTGGCATGTCGACCACGACGTACACGCACAGCATCCGACGTTGCTGGAACTCGCGCGCCCCTCGCTGTCAGCGATGAGCATGCTGGCCCGAGGGGCAACACACGGGCGAATCGGCCGCTCCATCGCCTGGATGTTGCGCGCCGCCCCGTCGCATTTTCGTGGCGACATTTTAGGGTGGCGACGGGTCGAACAGGCGGCCACCGCACACTTCTTCCGGCGCTTCGCCGCGGTGCGTCCACGCTTTGCCGTGTTGGCCATCGCGAGTCCCGACAAGTTCGCCCATGCGTTCGGTCATGATGCCGATCCGGTCCGCGAGGTCATTGGCGATATCGATCGCGCCATCGCGACCGCGCACGCCATCGCCGCACGTGATCAGTGGGATGGACCACTGCATGTCTGGATCGTCGGCGATCATGGCCATGCGCCGGTGTCGCAGCACGACGACCTGCATGGGTGGCTCGAGGACGAGGGCTGGCGCGTGATGGCCCATCCGTCACTCAAGACCCGTCGGGCCGATCTCGCGCTCATGGTCGGCGGTAACGCCATGGCGCACCTCTATGCGCACCCGCACCAGCGGACGCGCTCCTGGTGGGGCACGCACGGCACACGGTGGGACGCGCTTGCAGACGCCTTGATTCAGCGTCCCTCGGTCGATCTCATGGCCATGGCCCATGATGCGCAGCGTGTGGAAGTCCGCCACGCCGCGCGCGGTCGGGCATGGATCCGGGATTCGACGCCGCGCGATACCCCGTGGCATGATCGACGGTGGGAATACGAACCGATCGATGGAGACCCACTCCGTCTCGGTGGTGGGCACCGCGCGCTTGATGCGCATGACGCCTGGCAGCTGTGTGCCACGTCGCCCTACCCCGACGCGATCGTCCAGCTGTCGATCCTGACGACGGCCGAGCGCGCCGGCGACGTGATTGTGTCCGCGAGTGAAGGATGGGATCTGCGCGCCCGCTTCGAGCCGGTGACGCACGTGTCCACACACGGTGCGTTGCTCCGCGAGCAGATGCACGTCCCGCTGGTCCTCGATGTTCCGGTGGAGCGTCCGCCTCAGCGCACGACGGATGTGGTGCCGAGTGCGCTCGATCTGCTCGGCATCACCACCGCGGCCGAATTCGACGGCCAGTCCTTTCTGCGCCAGCGCTGATCGGACGGACCGCGTCTATTCGACGCGATTCCTGCTGCGTTCCGTGTCAAACCCTTCCGGATAGCGGGCGCGCAACTTGTCGATATTGCGCTGCGCAATCTCGTCGAGCGGGATCTCGAGCACCGTGGCGAACGCCGCGATGTACCAGAGACAGTCGCCGAGCTCTTTCACCAGCGCGTCCCGATTGATGGGGGTCGCATGAAAGAGGTGTTTCTTGATGATCTCGGCCGTCTCGCCGGCCTCGCCGGTCAGCCCGAGGGCGGCATTGGCGAGCTGCTGCTCGTGCGTGCGGTCACGACCGAGGGTCCGGGCCGCGAGCTCCTGATAGTCCGTGAGATGCATGCCGGCAATATAGGGGGCCGAAACCGATCGGATGGCGCCTATATTTCGACCATGGCCTGGTTTCGTCTTGCCCTCGCCCTCACGTGGCGTGCCGTGTTGAACCCGCTGCTGGCGGTGGACCTGCTCCGCGTCGCGTGGCGGTTCCGCCATCGGCACTGGTATCGGCGCGTACCGTTTCTGCCGTTGCCGGCGACCAGCTACGTGAAGTGGCGCATGTACACGGCCTACGGTGATGAAGATGCGATTCCGCCGGCTGACGATGTCATTGGCTTTGCCCGATGGGTGGGGCGGCAACCCTGAGTGACCGGCAGGCGCTGACGCAGCGCCTGATTGCGCAGGCCTACGGTCTCGGATTCGATGTGGCCGGCGTGGCTGCGCTCGGTGAGCCCGTTACGTTCCCCGCCTTCGCGGAGTGGCTCGATGCCGGCTACCACGGCACGATGACGTGGATGGATGGCGACGGGCGCACGTTGCGGCGCGATACGCGCCAGCCACACCCTGGGGCAACACATGCGCTGGTCGTTGGTGCGTCCTATGGGGGACGCGAACCGGCGGGCCCGATTGCGCGCTATGCGCGTGGTGATGACTACCACGAGGTGCTGCGCGAACGGCTCCGCGAGGTGCACCGCTGGCTGGAAACGACGGTGGGCGAACCGGTGAATGCTCGGCCATATGTCGACAGCGGACCGATGCTGGAGCGTGATCTGGCGCAGCGTGCTGGGCTCGGATGGTTCGGCAAGAATACGATGCTGATCACGCCACGGGCTGGGTCACATCTGTTCCTGGCGTCGCTGTTCATCGCCTATCCGCTCGAGCCGTCTGCCCCGTTCGAAGCGGATCGGTGTGGACGGTGCACCCGTTGTCTCGAAGCGTGTCCAACCGGTGCGCTACCAGCACCCCACGTGCTCGATGCCACCCGGTGCATCAGCTATCTCACGATCGAACATCGCACCAGCATACCCGAGTCCCTTCGGCCATTAGTCGGCGATCTGCTGTACGGCTGCGACATCTGCAATGATGTGTGTCCGTGGAACCAGCGGTTTGCGCGGGAGGCGATGCTCCCGGCGTTCGCGGCGCGCACGCTGTTCGCCGACATGCACGATCGCGAGGGAACGCGTGCACTCGCGCGCACTATCCTCATGATGTCGCCGGCCGATTATGCGGACGCATTTCGGGGATCGGCGATCAAGCGCGCAAAACTCTGGATGCTGCAGCGGAACGCGTGCGTCGTGCTCGGGAATATCGGCACCGACGACGACCTCGCCGTGTTGGACGCGATGTTGCAGCACGAGGAGCCGATCGTGCGCGAGCACGCGCAGTGGGCGCTCACGCAGTGGGCGCTCACGCAGTGGGCGCTCACGCAACGCGGCGCGGACCCGTCACCTCCACCGTCCCGCTAGCGCTACACCAAGCGCAGCACGTCCTCGT
>Ga0315902_10006105_pt1 | contig 16795 bp, 15 predicted proteins | sample LakEriMetagenome_9_FD_203523 | JGI IMG/M metagenome (GOLD analysis project Ga0315902, IMG submission 203523) | Freshwater fungal communities from buoy surface, Lake Erie, Ohio, United States - Buoy 12 MA117 | ecosystem: Environmental > Aquatic > Freshwater > Lake > Lake biofilm | place: USA...
CAGCATTAACGCCTAAATCTTTAAATGACATATATCAACCTAACAAGACATGATGCGCGTCTTGGTGGTGATTTGAGATTAAGACTCGCATGGCACTTACAAAATGTAAGTACATGGGGAACTACTGAATTAGTTTACCTTACTTCTTGGCTGAGAATTACCAAATAGCAGAACTAATGCGTTGATTTTTGGCGAAAGACCCTTGTTATCCCAGAAGACCCTACAAAGAGATTTATCAATTCCTTAAACGCTTTAGGGTTGAAACTTAAAATCAAGTTTATAGTAACGTCGGAAAACTATGATGATTTAAGTTTAATTAGTGTATAAAGAATTCCAGAATTTGTACTGGTGCACGGTAGAAGTTATAAAGTTTAAAACTCTGCTTGATGTATCTTTAATTAGGTATTCACTTGGAATGCTGTGCGAATTGTTGGATTTTAAAACCATTTCTATTGCCTGAATTATATGTTTTGGGTTTGTCCCTGACATGACAATAGAACCAGATTCAAGCGCCTCTGGTCTTTCCATAGAATCCCTAATTGTTATAGCTTTGAATCCAAGCATCGCCGATTCTTCGCTTATTGTTCCACTATCTGATAAAACTATCATGGCGTTTTTTTGTAGATGATTGTAATCTGTGAAATTGAAGGGTTCGTGAAACATTATGTTTTTATCTTTAAGAACTTTATTGGAATCGATCTGTTTTTTGGTTCGGGGATGAGTAGAAACTAATACAGGTAGCTTATAAACTTTACTAACTTCTTCCAATGTAGATATGAATTGCTGAAATCTAGATTTATAGTCAATGTTTTCTTGTCTATGGGCACTTACCAATACATACTCTTTCTTTTTCAAGCCCAGATTGGCCAAAACCTTAGAGTTATCGATTTTTTCTTTATGGGCAGCAATTACTTCGTATAAAGGAGAGCCAATCAAAGCTATTTTGCGAGGGTGTAAACCTTCAGAAATCAAATTATTTCGTGCCAATTCAGTATAAACGAGATTGAAGTCGGATGTGTGATCCACAATTCTGCGATTGATTTCCTCTGGAACATTTTGATCAAATGATCTATTGCCAGCCTCTAAGTGATAAACCGGGATGCTGAATCGTTTGGCTAGAATAGAAGAAAGTGCTGAGTTTGTATCACCAAGAATTACGACCGCATCCGGTCTATTAGCCACTAACTCTTTTTCTATCCCGATAAATAGCTCGCTTAAAAAGCTTCCCAATGAAGTGTGATCCCCGCCAAAGTAAAGATCAGGGGTTCTTAGATCTAAATCGGTGAAAAAAATATCCTTAAGTAGTGGACTTGGGTTTTGTCCAGTGTGAATAAGCCTATGATCAAATAAGATATCAAACTTTTTAATAATTTCGGAAAGTCTTATTATTTCTGGTCTGGTGCCTACAATTGTAGTTACCTTAAGTTTTGTCATTGTAAAACTTCCTTTTTGTACTTGATAAATTCTGGAAGATTAGAGATTAGCTCTATAGTTTCTTGCAACGACAATTGTTTCGTGTTACTGGATGTATATGCTTCTGAGTGAGTTGCTGACTCTTGACCCTTATCAAAATAAATTTGGTAATCTAAGTTTCTTGCATCGACTGGTACCTTAAAGTAATCCTTAGTATCAATTGCGCGAGACCGTTCCTCAGAGCCAAGCAATGATTCATCCATTTTTTCGCCATGACGAATTCCGATTTTTTGAATTTCTACTCTCTTCTTAAATATCTCAGACAATGCTTGGATTAAAATTTCGACTGTGCAGCCAGGTGCTTTCTTTACAAATAAATCACCTGACTGAGCGTTTGTAAAAGCGTGAGTGACTAAATCTACTGAATCACTTAAGGACATCATGAATCTTGTCATCTTTGGGTCAGTGACTGTTATTTTAGTCCCTTGTAAAATTTGATTAATAAACAGTGGAATGACCGAACCCCTTGACATCATTACATTGCCGTAACGTGTTATTGAAATCTTAGTATCACTTGCTACATTGCTGCGTGCATACGATTGTGCAACTTTTTCCATTAAGGCTTTAGAAATTCCCATCGCATTTATTGGATACACCGCTTTATCGGTACTTAAACAAACAATACCTTTGACCCCATATTCATAGCTAGCTTTAATAACATTGTCGCTACCACCTACATTGGTAGCAGCTGCCTGCATTGGAAAAAACTCACATGATGGCACTTGCTTCAATGCGGCAGCATGAAATACATAATCAGAGCCTTTAATCACATTTTCAACGCTAATTAAGTCTCTTGTGTCTCCGATGAAGAATTTTACTCTGGAATCTTTTAACTCATTTCTTAAGTTATCTTGTTTGTTCTCATCCCTGCTAAAAATTCTAATTTCGGCAACGTTTTTTTCAATTAAATTTTTCACCATTGTAGAACCAAAAGATCCGGTACCGCCAGTTATCGTTACAATCGATGATTTTAATAGAGATGCCATAGATTTAACCCACGGGACAATTAAATAGTTCTAAGCCCAAAGTGCGTACTCCTTAACCATTTCCGATATGGATAGGGCACTATTGTAACCAGCATTTCTCCACATTTCATTACTAATCTCTTGATAATTTGTTGTTAGAACTCGATTTACTGCCATAGGGCTCTTATCTCGGCTCACATTCACACCGTTTACTCCAAAACTTTCAATAAGCAATCTTGCAAGTTCAAATTTTGAAGTTGAATCAGTTGGGATTACATGAAAAGTACCAGATCTAAAATTCTTGTTATTAATAACTCCATTCACTATTTTTGCGAAGTGTAAAGTTGTTAAACCATTCCATCTATGATTTGTAAAACCACGTATAGTTGACCCCGTAGTATGACCTAAAACCCATTCAAGGAATTCAAATTTAGATTTCAACTCTCTACCTATCAGAGAGCATCGAATTGTTAATAAATTATCACTACTATGTTCCCCCAATGCTTTTGAATAGCCGTAGTAATCGGTTGGATCTTTAGTATCGCTCTCTGAGTAGTTCCCTGACCTGCCAGAGTACACGCAATCTGTAGCAACTTGAACTACTTTGAAATCAATATCATCTGCTAGAGCACTTAACTGAATCGGGAATAAAGAATTTACTCTAATTAAATCATCTAAAGATTGTTTACTATCTTGGTCAATTTTATGTTTTATCAAGCCGGCACAATTCAGAACAAAATCAATGTGCTTTAAATTTTCATGTAGTTCATCTATTTTGTTTTTCCTAATATCAAACTTAATTACAGGGTTACCCCCACTAGATTTTCCCGAGCTGTTAATTTCAAGAATTTTGTAGTCTTTCTCTGACAAAAAGCGACAAACCGTAGAACCTAGCATTCCTTGCGTACCAATAATTGCTATCTTTGTCATTTCTTAATGGTAGGTTATTTTCATGGTTAAGTCCAAGTTATCTGTCATTACCGCTGTATACAATGGTGCGGAGTACATTGAAGAAACAATAAATTCAGTTTTAAGATGTTGTTCTGAAATAGATTTCGAATATATAATTCTGAATGATGGTTCAACAGATAACACTAGAGAAATACTTCAGAAGTATGAGGGTAAAGTTCGTATAATTGATAAGAAAAATACTGGTGAATCAGACTCTGTTTCTTTAGGATTCAAAGAGGCTATCGGAGATTTGTTACTCGTTGTAAGTGCTGATGATCCCCTACTTACAAATAAATTATTTGGAAATATATTTGAGCTATTCAATCAAAATGAAAATTTGGTAGCTGTTTATCCAGATTGGCAGATGATTGATAGTGCTGGTGAAGTCCTAAAGGTAGTGTACGTGCCGGACTACAGCGATGAATTATTGATAGGAAGATGCAGAACGTTACCTGGTCCAGGGGTAATTTTCTTGAAGTCGGCTGCCTTAAAAATTAACGGTAGAAACCCTAAGTGGACCTTTGTTGGTGATTATGATTTTTGGCTACGCTTAAGTAGAGAAGGAGAAATTAGACATCGACCAGAAATATTAGCCCAATGGCGCCATCACTCTTCATCAACCTCAGTGAGCAAAAGAGGATTAAAAATGGCTCTGGAGAGAATTCAAGTCGTAGACGAATTCATACAGGTATCTGAGATCTCAAATGATCTTAAGAATATGGCACGTGGTAATGCCTATTATATGGCAGCTCGAATTTCTTACTTCGATTCTAAAATACCTGCAAAAAAATATCTTTTTTTGGCTTTTAAAAATCGCAAACAATGGGTTGAAGAAGCAAAAATTTATGAGATTTTGTATATATTATTATTGCCTTTTTCTAGATCAGTAAATCCAATTATTGATTTTCTCTTTGAGAAAATTGGAAGGTCCAACCATGGAACGTAAAAAAATACTAATAATTGGAATGCTTGACAGCATACATTTGGCAAGATGGTTAAAACAGTTTAAAAATACACCTGTGGATTTCTTTCTGATGCCTTCTAAAAAATTTAGGAAAATTCATCCAGAACTTAAAAAATTATTGATAGGTAATGAAAACGCTGAATTCTACTTGGTTAAACCATTTATAGGGTTGGAAATGGTTGGATATATTGATTTTTTGATCAGTAAAATCGGAACTTTTTTTGGACTAAACCATAGGGTAGTTATTCTTAAACAGTTACTGAGTAAACAAAGATTTGATTTCGTGCATGCCTTAGAAATACAAGGTGCTGGTTACTTATACTCTGAAATGCCCGATTTAGTTCGGAGTAAAAACCAACTAATATTGACGAATTGGGGCAGTGATATATATTTCTTTGGCAATGATGTCACACATAACAAGAAAATTTCAAAAGTAATTTCTCAGGCAGCTTTTTACTCGGCTGAATGCGTCCGGGATTACAAACTACTTGATAATTATACATTTAGTGGCGTTAAGTTACCCTGTATACCAAATGGAGGAGGTTTTAGTGGTGCTGAGTTAAACTCTTTCAGATCTATCACTTCTAGCAGAACAACTATTTTATGCAAAGGCTATGGTGGGCTTTTTGGGCAGGCCAATTTAGCAATTCCTGGGATTAAGTCGGCACTTGATAAATTTAGTAACATGAGTGCTTATTTCTATTCTGTTACGCCCGATCTAGAAGAATCCATAATTGAGTTAAGAAGGAAATATAAAGATCGGGTAAAATATACGACGGTAAGTAAACCGATTAGCCGAAAAAAACTCCTAAGTTTATTTGGGACCGCTAGAGTTTATATAGGTTGTTCGAAGAGTGATGCAATAAGCACATCTTTTTTAGAAGCGTTGGTTTATGGTGCATACCCAATACAAACTAATACCTCTTGTGTAGATGAATGGATAAGTATAGGAGCGCATGCAACACTAGTTAAGTTAGATATTGATGAAATCGCCATGGCAATTGCAAGGTCTTTAGTTGATGATGATTTAGTAGATAATGCTCAAACTTTCAATCTGATTGTAGCTAAAAAATATTGTCATGAAGACAACATACAAAAAGAAGCTTTTAAGTTCTACGGCTTATAAACGTTATTATTTGTAAAGGTAAAACCTTCAAGATTATTGAGGGGGCTAGTTTTAGAGGTAATATAAAGTTTAACGTTTAAACTATCTGCAATTCTTCTTATTCTATCTAAATCTGTAAATAACTGATCCTTAAAATCACCAGCAAAATCTGTTTTTTTCTTATTATACATAGGCAAATACTGCTGTAGTAATATTATCAATCTTAACTTCAAAGCTAGTGGGTTTTTCCAATTTTTATACCACCGATATTTTTTCATTGTTTCAGGAAATTCCACCCCATTAATCACTATTGGGTTACAATTTAATAAAATTGCTAGCGCTATTGCGTGCAGTAATTGATGTTGTCCTTTGTATGCAGGCTGCGGTTCATTGATAAGTTTTGCTAATTCTTCCTGTGGGCTGGATTTTAAGTTAAATTCTTTAACTACTAAGCAACAGTTTTTGATTGGTATGCAGCTACCGCCTGAAAGGTGTGATGAGTCATAAAATACTATTTTGGATTGATTTGTAATAGTTTTAAGTTGTTTTAAAACTACTTGTAAATTCTCATCTTGTTGTAAACCAAAAATACTTGCAGAGGATATAAAAGTTATTGCATTTGATTTATTAATATATGTTAAATGTTTTTCTTTCCATGGCAGTGGAAAGTAAGTATTATTGGTAACCCAAAAGTCATATGGCCCAAATTCTGGGGCTCTCCACCCCATATCTCCGATAGCAATTTTTACACCACTCAACTCAAATTTATTAATGTTAATTATTGATGGTGCAGATCCGTATATATATGCAGGGATCTGTGACTTTTTTCTTTCTTTAACTATAACATCTTTGAAAGACTCCATTGACCGAGCATACTATTTCAATGTTCTCACCAATAACACCCACCTTCTATCAGATTTGAACCATTTGGAGTTTCTTCCTTCATCGGCCTTACCCAGTATTGATTGAAATACTTTAAAATATTTGGACTTGATTCCCATCGCTTACCCATTATTCCAAAAAACAACTGTAAGGCGCCTCCGCTATGGATTCCTATCTTGCCTAACTTTTTTACATGTAATGCAAGAGGATAAGAATATGAGCCGCAAGATAGTAATGCTATGTCAAAATCTGCATGATCAATCTGATTCTTAACAAAAGCTAGATGTTCAAACCAAGTTTGGCCTTTTGAATCCAGTATTCCAGAAGTAAGGGGTGCGGCTATTATTTGCAATGAGAATTTAGGGTAATAGATTTTTGAAAATACTTTTTTTATATTCTTATGTTGATTATCTATCGATTGGGCGAACGGTGAGACTACTAAAATTTTTTTATTTTCGAAAATACTCGAAAAAGGATATCCAATGTTAGTTTTTTTCGTATTATTATGAATTTCTACCCATGGGGCTGTAAATTCTTTGTTAATAACTTTCAGGGCTGAATTTCGTAAAGCAAATACCTCTGGCCAAGTAAACGCATAACCCCATGCTCCGAGTATTTCAGTACTTTCAAGACACTCAATATACAGCTCAACAAAATTCGATGCATCGTTATGATCATCGAAATAAAATCCAGCATTCTTTTGTACTTCAATCCTACGTTTGTAGAATTCTCTTTCTCGGCGATCCTTCGTTATCCGCTGACGAACCGCAGTAGACCCAGAGCATTTCTTTAGGAAAGAACTAATAAATCTTGCTTCCGTGCCGCCTAGTCTTCCAACTAAAGCTGGTAACCCTTTTTCAATACAATTAAAGATGACATCATCACTATTCTCTAAATCCATCAAATTTGAAACTGGTCTACTTTTATACCAATCTGAAAGAGGAAATCGCTTTACAATTTCGTGCTTTAATCCGTGTTCTAACACGCGCTTAGAGTAACGAATTTTGCGTCTCATTAGGTAGAATTACAGATAATGTTGAAATTACTCAAGCGAACAAAACTCATATACAACATTTTAATACTCCTCTTTGCTCGACCAAATCTACAAAGTTTTTATGGCAGGTTATTTAGATTATTAATAGGTTTTATGGGCTATATGAATTGGTCGGCCGATTTCAAAATGACTGGTGAAAAAAAATTAATACAATATCTAGACAAGTACAATCTAGATTATGCCTTAGATATTGGTGCAAACACCGGTCAATGGGCCAAAATGGCTCTTACTAATTCGAACATCTCTGTGATCTCAATTGAGCCGCAGGCTAAAATATATAGCGAATTAAAATTAATTAAAAACGAATTTAAGAATCGTTTTCATTCATTCAACCTAGCCATTGGTAGCAAATCGGCAAAAATTAAGATGCATACACATGACACATCCTCAGAACTCTCTTATATTAACGATCGTTTGGGGCTTATGCCTTTACTAAATGGAAAATCAAGCACAGTAGAAGAAGTAAGTATGCAAACACTGGATCAGCTATACAAAACTCAAACTGAACTATTCAGTAGGGTTGATTTTATTAAAATTGACGTTGAAGGATACGAAATGGAAGTGTTGCTTGGCGCTCAGAAATTCTTCGAGTTTGTACGGCCAAAATTCATTCAAATTGAAGTAAATTGGCATTTACTTTTTACAAAGTCATCACTTTATCAAATAGGTGAATTATTGTTGGATTATGGCTGCTATAAAATTTTACCTGCAGGTAAACCCCTCCATAAAATTGATCATTTGCATCCTATGAATAACATATTTCAACTTTCAAATGTTTTATTCATTAGAAATGATTTTGTTCTCAAGATCTAATGTAGTTTGCGTTCAATTAAATGGGTCTTCGATTGCATTTTTAATATTAATTAAAAAATTTTTTCTGGACCATTTAGCTTCTGTTTCGCTTGACTGCAGCCATGCTGAACAATTTATCTGCCATTGCTGATAGTCAATATTTTTCAACATTTCGTAACTTTCCTTTATGGACTTTAGGTTGGGTTCACATTGAAAATAGAGATTATCCGGAATTTCAAATAATGATAAATCAATTCCAATATAAATAGGAAAACACCCGGAGGTAAATGCATCAAAGATTTTTTCAGAAATATATGTCGGCGAATTTTCAATAATCAATGCGTACTTATACCCTAACAAAGCTGTCGATTTATTATCTACAGATCCTTTATAGTTAAGAGGTTTTTTGAAGTAATTTATTTGATTTCTTAACTGGACAGCACCTAATTGAGAAAGTAATTGTTTACCTTCAACCATCATTATCTTACATTTTTCAAAAAATGTTTTATCCCATCCATAACCATAGACGTCAACAAATGGAAGTTCTTGTGAAGCTTTTCTTCTGAGTGAATAATGTTCACCTTTTCTGAAACTTAATAAATTACTATTTAGGATCACAATTCTTTCACTATTGCGAACAACCTTGCTCGAATATCCGTCGAGATTTTGAGGATGATATATTGAATTTAGTTCGTTGTTTGGATTCTTTCCAACATCTATTATTTTGTTGAATGGTTTTACATATCTTTTTTTATATAATTCAGGTAAAACAATTTGGGGTTCATTACGCACTAATACATATAGAATATTTTGATTCTGACTTTCAATTTCAATTTTATCAAAACTTATGAAGTAATCACAATCTGTTGGGGTTTTAGATATACGCCAGTTTAGTTCTGGCACAGATTCAATTTCTCTTTTTATGTCAGTAGTATCATACTTTCCTTGAATAAAGACTCTTTTTTCTACCATTTAGTTTTCATTCTGTGATTTGGTTTGATAAAAAATACAATTTTGTAAATGAGTGTAATAAAAGGCTTATTAAATTTTCCAAAATGCCCCAAATTTAGTTGGAAATATCGCTCCCAGATATTGTGGACTTTTGTTGTTTTATTTTTTGTATTTTGGTGGTTGTTAATAATTTTTTTATTTTTATTCTGACTTATTTTTGAAATTACTTCTATTGTTTGTTTTGAGGCAAACTTTTGATATTTACCCATGAGAATTTCTGCAATTTTTTTATGTTCATAACCCCATTCTTTTAACATTACTTCGAGAACATTTATTTGTAGAGTAGTTAACAATTCGCTTTGCGGTAATCTTAATTCTAATGATTTCACTAGCTCTCGTGCGAAAAGTTCTCTTTTATTTTTTTCAACACGTTCGAGAACTATTTTGAAATTAGTGGAGTTCAACACCCGTGTAAGTGATACTCCTGCTCCAATAATTATCTCCTTCGGGTTGAGGGAATGAGATTCGCTGGTCGAGTTCTCGCGATAAAACATAGTTTCCTCTTGGGATACAGCAAATCTTCCATATGCAAGCATATTTAATGTTTGTTCAGTGTCTGAAAATGTTGGATTGTGAAATGGGACTTGTGTTTTTTTGAAAATTTCTAGCCGGAAGGCCGATGCTGGAAAAGGAACCGATTGCGCCCTGAGATTTTGAAGAAACTGTCCTGGCGCATCTAATTCTTTTGAAAACCAAGAAGTGCGAGGTTTTGAATTTAAAATTGTTCCTTCATTTGACATAGACCCCATAGTTGTAGAGACGCCAACAATATTTTTATTGCTGCATAAAATGAGATCTATTAAACTACTTATGTGATTAGGCTTGTAAAAATCGTCCTGATGCAGGGTGCAAAACCAAGGAGTTTTAATTTTATGAAGATTTCTATACAGGCTACCAGCGCCTCCGTAATTTAAGTTATTTCTTACATATCGAAAATTTTTCTTATAATATTTTTTCCAAGTTTCGAACATATTTCCACTACTATCAGTTGAGTTATTGTCGACAACTAGAATCTCAAAATTTTGATTTGTCTGCGATCTAATTTGACCAAATAAACTTTCAATGTAACGTTCGCCGTTATAAATTCCTAAATAAATGGTCAGGATCATTTAATTTCTCCATTAATTAAGAATTCAATATCTCTTTCGCAAGCCTCAATAGGCTTAATCAATTTATTTGATACATGTTTCCACCACAAAATGGTGTCAATGACTGCATTTTTTTGATCCCATCTACTATTCCAATTTAATTTTTTTCTTGCCAATGTTGAGTTTAGTGACAAGTTTTTTGTTTCCAAAGTATCTTGTTTGTCTTCAAAAGTTATTTTACTCTCGTTCTTCCAGGTCATCTGTGCAATCTCTGAAACCTTCTTTACTGTAAGACTTTTTGAGTTGTTAGAAAAATTAAAGGCTTCGCCCTTAGTTTCCGTTGCAAGTATCAATAGATAACCGCTCAACGAATCTAAGACGTGTTGCCATGGTCTAGTACTATTAGGATTCCGAATAGTAATCGTTGAATTATTCTTAAATCCTTTGACTAAATCAGGGAGTAATCTATTTTCGGAACTGTCTCCGCCACCAATTACATTCCCAGCCCTGGCTGAGACAATTTTGGGTCCGCCTTGGATTTTCGATATTTGCTGCCAAGCCCCAATCGCAGCTTCGGCACCTACTTTACTCCAGCTGTAAGGATCTTTGCCGCCAAGTGCATCTGTCTCTATATAGGACTTATTAAATTTTTTCTTTCGATAAACTTTATCGGTGGTAGCAATAACTATTTGTTTTGGAATAGAGTTCGAGACCAGTACATCTAACAAATTCACTGTACCTAAAACATTTGTTTCAAATGTTAGTCTTGGTTCTAAATACGAATTAAGTACTAGCGGTTGAGCAGCTAAATGAACAACATACTCTGGATTTATTGATCGAATAGTTCTTTCAAGGCAATCGTAATCTCTAATATCAAAGAAGTATTCATTTTTATTTCTTTTATTTATCAAATTATATAGAGAATCAGGTTCTGGATGAAGCGAGATCCCACTCCACTCAATACCAAGTTTGTCCAATAACATGGTTAGCCAAGTACCTTTGAACCCTGTATGGCCCGTCACCAGGACGTGACCATTTATTGACTGAAGCCTTGAGATTAAAGTATTTTGCACACTCGAAGCCTAGTCCAAGTATACTTTGATTATGAATAAGAAGATTAAAATTTCGTAAAATTATGTCAATTTTTGATGAATTGTTAGAAAATCTAGCGGTTGAAAGTACCAATTCGTTACACCAAACAAGAGGTTTTGTTCCAGATGAAACTCATATACCTGTTACAGGAAAGGTATTTGGTAAAGAGGAGATAAAAAGTGCGATAAGAGCGTCTGCAGAATTTTGGTTGACAGCTGGGCCATACACACAGGAGTTTGAATCTAAATTTGCAAAAAAAATAGGCATGCGTCACGCATTTATGGTCAACTCTGGTTCCTCTGCGAACCTACTTGCCTTGACATCTCTCACAAGCCCAAAAATGGGTGAAAGAATGGTCTCAAAAGGTGATGAAGTTATTACTGTAGCCGCTGGTTTTCCTACAACAGTTACTCCAATTCTTCAGAATAATCTTGTTCCTGTTTACGTGGATATCGATATTGAAACTTATGTAGCAAATGAAAGTCAATTAGAAGAAGCCATCTCGCCAAGAACCAAAGCAATCATGATGGCTCACACTTTAGGTAATCCATTCAATTTAGACCTTGTAGAGAAATTAGCAAAAAAACACAATTTGTGGGTTATAGAAGACTCTTGTGATGGCTTAGGTGGTACCTATCGAGATAAAAACCTTGGCTCCTTTGGAGATTTCTCAACTTTTAGTTTCTATCCTGCGCATCACATAACTACTGGTGAAGGTGGTGCGGTGCTTGTCAAAAAAGCTGCACATAAGGTAATTGTTGAATCGCTAAGAGATTGGGGTAGAGATTGTTGGTGTGCCCCTGGTTGTGATAACACATGTCTCAAGAGGTATGAGTGGAAATTAGGAGATCTTCCAGAAGGTTATGATCATAAATACACCTACTCTCACCTTGGCTACAATTTGAAGTCAGGAGATATACAAGCAGCAATTGGACTCGCGCAACTTGAAAGATTAGATGGATTTGTTGAAAAGCGCAGAAGTAATTGGCGTTACTTATATAGCCATTTGAAATCATTAGAAGAATTTCTGATTTTACCCAAGCCCACAGAGCACAGCGATCCATCTTGGTTTGGTTTTGCAATCACTGTTAGAAAAAACTCGCCGGTAGGCCGAAACGATTTGGTTAAGTTTTTAAATGAAAAAAAGATTGGCACGAGATTACTTTTTGGAGGTAATCTCTTACGGCAACCAGCTTTCATCGGAGCACCTAAAAGAGTAATTAGTGATTTGCATAATTCGGACATTGTTATGAACCATACTTTTTGGATTGGTGTATGGCCAGGCATTACACAGGAAATGTTAGATTATATGATTGAAATTTTTTATGACATTTTTGGGACAAATTAATGAAAGTAATCATCATTGCTGGTGGTCTCGGCACAAGAATTTCAGAAGAGACTGAAGATAAGCCAAAGCCTATGGTCCTTATTAATGGAAAACCGATCATCTGGCACTTGATGAATATATTTAGTATTCAAGGTTTCAAAGATATCGTCATATCAACTGGATACAAAAGTGAAATCATTGAACAGTGGGTACAAGGTGATGATATTTTTGACTCTAAATCTAATGTTATGAATATCGAAACAGTTAATACCGGCTTAGAGACACAAACTGGGGGACGAATCTCCGGAGTTATGAAAAAGTTGCCAAAAGAAAGAGTTATAGCAACATATGGAGATGGACTTGCAAATATTTCATTAAATAAATTGATAAAATTTCATGAATCGCATGGAAAACTTGCAACAGTAACCGCGGTGCGTCCACCTGCAAGATTCGGTTATATGAAAATTGAGAATAATAATGTGACTCATTTCGGTGAAAAAAATCAATCTGATGAAGGATGGATTAATGGAGGTTTTTTCGTTTTAGAGCCAGAAGTATTAAACTATGTCAAATCTCCTAATGAGCCCTTCGAATCTGGTGCATTAACAAATTTAGCAAAAACCGCCCAGTTGATGGCCTACCATCATGAAGGCTTTTGGCAACCGATGGATACTTTGCGGGAAAAGAAGGAACTCGAGAAATTTGCCACTTTACCAATTCCCCCATGGCTACAGGGGCTAAATTAACTTTTGATTTAATAATGTGCGCTTGGTGAACTCGATTTGGTTATCAATAGAAATGGGCTCTTCTCTCAAATATCTTTTGACTAATTTTTCAAACTTATTTGATTCAGAAAAATAATTATCTGGAGACAAACTGTTGTTGATTTCTAAAGATTTTAAAGTAGATAAAGAATTGAGTTTTTCTATAGTCATTCTTGCAAGTTCGCGTATTTCCACCTTAATACCGCCAGTATCAAAAGTTATATCTTGATTTTCAAGGATTAGACAAAGTACTAACTTTAATAGCTGACTGATATCACAGTACCTTCGGGTGACCGGATAATTTGATTGTATAAAAATGTCTTGATTCTTGAGACATTTAAAAACAAATTCTGATAATGCGAATGTGTCGATTTTTCTCATACCACTTCCAGAGAGATTGAATATTCTAATGGTGAGTAACTTTGACCCGACTTCTTGACAAGCATTTTTTATTTCAATTTCTTGTCTTAACTTGAGTTGCCCGTACAAATCATTTTTCATACTATTTGCACCCAAATTTGATCCGTATACTGCACCCGAACTCGCTAGCACTACCATTTTAGGTTTATTAGATTTAATAAAACTAACAGAATTTTTAATAATCTTCATGTTGATTTCTTTGTATTTCTCCTCGGTCATTAATTTCAATTTTTCTCGAGTTAAGAAAGCAAAGTCAAAATAGCAGCTATCAGAATAAATGTTTTTTAAATTCTCGAAACTTATATGATTAATCATTCTATTATTCAACCTGAAGGTGCCATCGGTGGATGAACTAGCAACTATATTTGAATTTTGAAAATCGTTGTGTTTCAATACTTCAATAATAAGCTCGCCCCCGAGCCAGCCTGTCGCTCCAGAAACAACTAAGTGTTTAAAGGTCATGTGCTAATAATACTTATGATTTGGTGTAAATTGTTATCATGGAAAAATACAGTGACCAATTTGTTTCGTGGCTATTCGATGCTGGTTACACTCATTGTTTCTTTGTTGCTGGTGGAAATGTTATGCATTTGGTCGAATCTGCAAGCAAGAAATTTATCTGTGTCCCGTTCATACATGAAGTTGGATGTACTATTGCGGCCGAGTATTTCAATGAAACAAGTATCGGCCCAAACAAAGCTTTTGTTTTAGTAACTGCGGGCCCAGGCCTGACTAACACAATTACTGGAATTGCAGCGGCGTGGGTTGAAGGAAGAGAGTTATTGATTGTTGGTGGTCAAGCCAAATCTTCTGAACTTTCTGGAACAAAATATCGGCAAATTGGATTTCAAGAGTTCGATGGCATTTCACTATGTAAATCAATTACAAAAGAATCCTATCTGATTAATAAGCAAGTTAAACGGTCTGAAATTCTTCGATTGATTGACTTAACTCGTGAATATAGAAAGGGGCCTGTATTTTTAGAGTTCTGTCTAGATGTTTCAGCGTTGCCGGCGGATGAAAAACTAAATGATCAAAAAAAATTCATGACAGAAATTTCGCAATATGAAATCTTAGAAATGCCGAAAATAATTAGCTTGTTGAAAAACTCCTCACGCCCAATTATTTTGATTGGAGGTGAGACGCCGAGAAATTATGATTTGATAGATTTCAAGCAAAGAGGCATACCAATAGCTACGACCTTTAATGGTGCAGATAGGGTCGGCATAGAGTACGAATATTATGCAGGTAGGCCAAACTGGTACGGCTCACGTTGGTCCAATTTACTTTTGCAACAAGCGGATTTAATAATTGCAGTAGGGGCTAGATTGGGTTTGATGCAAGTTGGGTACAATTGGAAGAATTTTGCTCCAGGCGCTCAAATTGTTCAGGTATTTAGTGATGATGTTGAAATGAGTAAAAAATTTCCAAAAGTTGATTTCAAAATTGTAGCCAACTCTGGTACTTTTTTAGATCAACTGAAGCAAGAATTACAGTTTTTAGATTTAAAAAACTTTGATGAATGGAAGAGATTTGTTGTCGATTTAAGGAATGAATTAGCATTCCCAGAAAATATTAATATCTCAAGATCAAATTTTATCGAGCCTTTAAGATTTGTATTTGATTTAATTAACACGCACACTAATTGCAACGATGTTATAGTGCCATGTAGTTCGGGTGAAGCATCTTACGTTGGTCCAATGCGAATGATACTAAACAAGGAAGGCCAAATAATTGTGACCAACAATGCCATGGCAAGTATGGGTTATGGGCTTTCAGGAGCAATTGGAGCATCTTTGGCTAATTTAGAAAAAAGAGTCATTCTTTTTGAAGGAGATGGAGGATTTGCTCAAAATCTGCAAGAATTGAGCACGGTAAAAACAAATAACTTAAATATCAAAATCTTTCTTATGAATAATGGTGGATACATGTCAATTAAACAGAATCAAAAAAATGTTTTTAACGGACATTACATTGGCTGTGACAGTACAAGTGGTTTAGAAATGCCTAACTGGGAGTTTATCGCTAAAGCTTTTGGGGTTAAGTACTTTAGGTTAGATCAATCGAATTTCAATTCTACTGAATTCCAAAATGATTTGAAGTCAAAGGAAGCGATTTTCTTTGACGTGCAAATTGACCCCGAACAAACTTATTTCCCGAAGATAACTAGTTTTAAGAATTCTTATGGACAGATGGAATCCAACCCAATTCATATTATGGAACCAGCACTAACAAAAATCCAAGAAAAAAAATACATCAAATATATTTAGTTAAATGCGAACTAAGTAATTTGAATAAGTCCTTTTGTGGTATTGAAATCTACACTCACAATACCCCTCGAAAACTCATCCTCTGCAGTTAAATACTCTAATTTGATTTGCTTCATTCCGGAATAAATCTCTTCTCGGTATTTAGAATCTAGTACTTTCCCAATTCCAGCCAATGTAATTTTGTTGATATTTGCAGTTGGTAAATTAGTTTTCGAGGGGTGATTAGAAGTTAACCACTCTATAAAAAATGGCAATTCGTTCGAATTAATGATTTCGCTAACCCCAATTTGCTTCCACTTTAATTCATTTCCGTTTGGTAAAACTCGATTTGCAAATACCGATTGCCGAGAAAAAGATTGCTCGATTATAGATAAGTTCTCTGTACTAAATACCCAAGTTAACCAACCGCCTCCGGCATCAGCTTTTTTCTTAACTGCCTGTCCGAAAGGAGTTGCATCTGTTGCTGGATGATCCAGTGGACAAACAATTTCTATGTATTGATCATCAAGTAATGGCGCTGTGAAATTTCTTGTACCAAACTTTGGGTGAATACCACCATCAACAAAAGCTGTTCCAATTTGTGAACCAATTCGATTTACTACATCAGAGATTTGGTCATGGGATGCTACATAAGAAA
>Ga0315902_10006106_pt1 | contig 16794 bp, 23 predicted proteins | sample LakEriMetagenome_9_FD_203523 | JGI IMG/M metagenome (GOLD analysis project Ga0315902, IMG submission 203523) | Freshwater fungal communities from buoy surface, Lake Erie, Ohio, United States - Buoy 12 MA117 | ecosystem: Environmental > Aquatic > Freshwater > Lake > Lake biofilm | place: USA...
CGGCGCGGCTGACATCTATGTGTCGGACTTCGGTAACGTGAACGTGGTTCCTAACCGCTTCCAGCGCGAGCGTGACGCTTTCGTGATCGATCCCGATTACGCAAAGATGGTTGTTCTGCGTCCTTACGAACAAGTCGAACTCGCTAAGACCGGCGACGCTGAGAAGCGTATGCTGATCGTCGAGTGGGGCCTGAAGGTTCTGGCTGAGAACGCCCACGGTCTGGCCGCAGACCTGGTGACCTCCTAATCGGAGCAAGAGGGACCAGGGAAACCTGGTCCCTTTTTTAACGACTTCTTTAATATGACTAATTCAAAACTGTTCGACATTAATAAGGATCTGGGAATCACCCGGACTTGGCATTACGACGAAGAGAAAGACGAAGCAACGATCCAGACGCAGCAGGATGTGTCCGCGATCATTGAAGAGAACAAGCAAGAATTTAATCAGGTGGATGAGCGCGCACGGTGGGGCGAATGGTCTCGCGTGGCGTCAATTCCGCTGAGTCTGTATTACCAGATGAAGGCTGAAGGAAAGCTGGACGATCAGGAATACATGAAGCGCTGGTTAAACGACAGTGAAAATCGGCACTTCCGCACTCGCCCGGGGCAGGTATGAAGACGAACTACATAGCTGTCTGCACGCCTGCGCGTGACATGGTGCATACCATGTTCACCTATGACCTGGTCAATATGGTATGCCATCACACGCTGACGACCAACGATGCGATTTCGCTGAAGATCTCCGAGGGTACGCTGATCGCTAACCAGCGCGCCGAGCTGTCGCTGGATGCGATGCGCGAAGGCTGCTCGCACCTGCTGTTTGTGGATTCGGATATGCGTTTCCCGCAGGACATGATCGGCCGGCTGCTGGCGCACGATCTGGACATCGTGGCGGCCAACTGCGCCAGGCGCAGGATGCCTACCGGCCCGACGGCGCAGATATACAAGGAAAACGGCGACCGCGAGCTGGTCTGGTCAATGCCTGAGAGCACCGGCCTGCAGGAGATCGGCTCGGTCGGGATGGGCGTAATGCTCATCAAGGCTGACGTCTTTAAGGGTCTATCCGAGCCGTGGTACGAGACGCCGTGGCGTAGCGACAAACGTGGCTACATTGGCGAAGACGTTTTCTTTTGCAACAAGGCTCGGGCTGCTGGATTTAAAATCTGGATTGATCACGATGTGTCGAAGGAAATCGGCCACGTCGGCACGTTTGAATACAAGCACGAGCACACCTGGATCGTGAAGGATCTAGAGAAGGAAAAGGCGCCCTAATGGCACTGTCAACGTACACGGAACTCAAGGCGTCGGTGGCCGACTGGCTTAACCGCACCGATCTGACCGCCATCATCCCGGACTTTATTGCCCTGGCTGAGGCGCAGATTGAGCGCACGCTGCGCACGCGCCAGATGATCGTGCGCGCCACGGCGTCGATTGATACCGAGTACAGCGCGGTGCCCGCCGATTTCCTCGAGACTAAGTCGATCAAGCTGAACACGAATCCCGTGACGGCGCTCGCGTTTGAATCCGTGGACGCACTTGATAGCCTTAAATCTACAACTTACATTTCTGCGGGTAAACCCCAATATTTCGGTATTGTGGGTGGGCAGATTCGGGTGCTGCCGGTGCCTGATAGCGCCTACACCGCCGAGCTGATTTACTACGCCAAGCTGTCCAAGCTGTCGGGATCTGTGGCGACGAATTGGCTTTTGGCGCAAGCCCCGGATGTGTACCTGTATGGATCGCTGATGCAGGCCGCGCCTTACCTCAAGGATGATTCGCGGATTCCCGTCTGGGCGGCGATTTACACCCGCGGCCTCGAGGAGCTGCAGATTGCAGATGACCGCGGCGCAACATCTGGCGGCTCCATAATGATGCGAGCCAGGACTTTCGGATAAAGGAGTTTTTGAAATGTCATCGTTTACCGACTACACCGAGAACCTGGTTCTCAATTGGCTGTTGACCACCAACAGCGCCACCCGGCCGACCGCCTGGTATGTGGGCCTTTTCACTGCCGCCCCGTCCGATACGGGTGGCGGCACTGAGGTCTCTGGCAACGGCTATGCGCGTGTCGCAACCGGCACGATTAACGTGTCCGGCACGTCGCCCACAAACGCAACAAACGCAGCGGCGATTGAATTCGCTGCAGCCTCTGGCGGCAACTGGGGTTCGATTGGCTGGGCTGCGATTTTCGACGCCTCCACCGGCGGCAATATGCTGGCCTGGGCTGCGTTGTCTACCGCACGCACCATCAACGACGGCGACGTGCTGCGTATTCCTGCTGGCGATCTGGACGTCACTTTGACGTAATCCACAATGGCTGCGTACGGCTCCGGGCCATACGGCCAGGGTAAATACTCCTACGGGATAACGCTCGCAGCCGTAACTGTCTCTGCCTCGTCAACGGCGGCGGTTTCTGTCGTCCGTTATGCCATTGGTGCCTTCACCAGCGCCGGCGCGTCTTCGGTCAGCGTTGATACTCGCGTCATCAAGGACGCATCGTTTAGCGTTGCCGCATCGTCCTCTGTTTCTATTGCAGCGCAGCGCGTTGCTATTGCACAAAGTGCTATAGCGGCGTCGTCGTCTGTCAGTGTTTCCGCGCTGCGGTACGCCATTGGAGCCTTTACGGCGGCCAGCTCGTCGACGACCAGCATTTCCGCGGTGCGGTACGCCATTGCTTCGTTTGCTGCCAATGACGTTAGCGCGATGGCGGTCTCGGCGATCCGGGTGCCTTTGGTCAGCATTCTGATTGAGGCTTGGGCTGACATGACGGTCAGCACCAGCGTTATCGTGAACCAGGCGGTTTCGATTAACGCTGAGTCTTCGGTCTCTATTGAGGCGACCAAGGTTCAGATTGGCGCTATATTGATGCCATGCACCTCTGGCATGACCCTCAATGGTGTTCTAAAATGGGTGCCAGAATCTGATACATCGGAAACATGGACGAGCATCCCGGACCAAGGCGAGGTCTGGACTGCGGTTTCTGATAATTCAACAGGCTGGACTGCGCAAGGCGACACGTCCGAGACCTGGACGCCTATTCCTGAGAATTCCGAAACTTGGCAGCTTGCTGCATGAGGTACTAAATGGCTGATACGACCACCACTAACCTGTTGCTAACCAAGCCCGAGGTCGGTGCATCGACTGATACCTGGGGCACGAAGATCAATACCGATCTGGACAGCGTAGACGCTGTCTTTGCGGCCGCCGGTAACGGCACCTCGGTGGGCCTTAACGTTGGCTCAGGTAAGACGCTGACGGTCGCCGGCACGCTGACCTCGTCGGGCACCATTAACGCATCGGGCGGTGTGAACCTGACCAATACCTCTCTGTCTGGCAATCTGACATTTACCGGCACAGGCAACCGCATCACTGGCGACTTCAGTAACGCGACGGTGGCTAACCGTGTGGCGTTTCAGACAAGTACAACGAATGGCGCTACTAGTATTTATATACTTCCAAACGGGACAAGCCCTACCTCGCAATTTGTTGCGGTAAACAATAGCGACCCAACAAATGCTGGAATTTTACAAGCGCAAGCAAATAGCACTGAAATTCAGTTACGTTCAGGCATCACAGGCTCTGGCACTTACCTGCCAATGACCTTCTACACCGGCGGCTCCGAGCGTATGCGTGTGGATACTTCTGGCAACGTGGGTATTGGGACGAGTTCGCCGACGCAAAAATTGGCGGTTAATAGCGCGAATACATCAACGAATAGTCTTCTTGAGTTTAAGCAAGGTGACGTTACGCAGGGGTACACAGGTTTTGGTGGGGATAACATTCTCCGCTTAGAGGCGAGTGCTAGGCCGGCTGGTGTAGTTGCTGGTGGAACAAACTTCGTGTTCTTTACTACGAACGGCTCCGAACGCGCCCGCATCGACAGCAGCGGGAATCTGCTGGTGGCCCGAACCGATGTTGTGAATCAAGGGCGTATCAGCGTCAATATGCTGGGTGGCACAAATGTTGGCCTTTCTGTTGTCAATACTAACGGCGGGAACACAGGAAATTTTTGTAACTTTGCCCGATCTGATACAACCGTAATTGGTTCAATTCAGCAAAACGGCGCAAGCGCAGTTACTTACAGTACCTCCTCTGATTACCGCCTGAAAGAAGACATTGCCCCAATGACGGGCGCACTGGCGACAGTGGCTGCGCTCAACCCCGTTACCTACAAGTGGAAAGTGGACGGCAGTGACGGTCAAGGCTTCATTGCCCACGAGTTGGCTGAAGTTTGTCCTCAAGCCGTTGTCGGCGAGAAAGACGCCGTAGATGCTGAAGGCAACCCCGTCTACCAAGGCATCGACACCAGTTTCCTAGTCGCCACCCTAACCGCCGCTTTGCAAGAGGCTCATGGTCTGATTAAAGACCTGCAATCGCGTGTTGACGCATTGGAGGTTAAATGAACGAAATCTGGCATCCATGCGCCGGGTTTGAAACTCACTACGAGGTGAGCAATCTTGGCAGCGTGCGTTCTATTGAACGTTACGCAAACAACGGCCACAACAATGGCTTTCGTAAACTGTCTTCAAAAATGCTGAAGCCAGCACTTGGCAAGTCTGGTTATCTGCTTGTGAATTTTTGCGTGGACAATGTGAAGTCAAACCACAATGTCCATCGACTGGTGGCAAGAGCGTTCATTGAAAACGAAGCAAACAAACCGCAGGTCAATCACAAAGATGGAAACAAGCTCAACAACAAGGCTGAAAACCTTGAATGGGCAACAGCATCGGAAAACGGTTTGCACTCATACAGAGTTCTTGGGAATGTTGCGAAGAACAAACCTGCTTTTGGTATAACCAATCCAAAAGTTAAGCCTGTTATTGCCACAAATCTTGAAACTGGTGAGCAAATTTTTATTGCTGGCACAAAGCAAAAAAAGGAACTTGGCTTTACTCAGACTTGTGTGGACAAGGCAATTCGTGAAGGCAAGTCGTACAAGGGTTGGACGTTTCAACAAGCCCTCATCGCCGCGCTGCAAGCAGATGTCGCCGCGCTGAAAGGACAAGCATGACTATCACCTGGAAAATCTCTAGCCTTGACCATCGAATCTCTGACGGCTTTGTCACCACCGCGTACTGGTCTTGCACCGGCGTAGATGGTGAGCACAGCGACAGCGCCTACGGCACTTGCGGCTGGGCAGATGGTCATCCCACGGTGCCCTACGCCGACCTGACCGAGCAGCAAGTGCTTGGCTGGTGCTGGGCTAATGGCGTGGACAAGTCCGCTGTTGAGGCAACTTTGGCTGATCGGATTCAAGCGCAGAAGACACCGGCGGTTGCCACTGGTACGCCTTGGTAATTAGGTTTTCTCGGGTCGCTTAGGGCACGCGATGTCTGAACAAACCAAACGTCGGATTGGTGATTCCCAACGTGGATTACTGAACCACATGGCGGGCCGCAAGCACAGCCCAGAAACCCGAGAGAAAATGAGGATTGCACATATGAAACGGAAACAAGACCAGCAGTACCTCGCGTGGCTGGCTGAAGGCAACACGCCCCTGCCTGCGGAGGAATAAATGAGCGTCGAGATCACCAAAGCAGCGACCACTGCCCAGTACGGCGGTAGCGGCGCGGCTGTCTATTTCGGGCTGACGGCTAACGAGATCGCTGCTTTCGGTGGTCTGTTTATCGCCATCATCGGTTTGGCGGTGAACATCTGGTACAAGCACCAGCACCTGAAGATCGCCAAGGAAAAGGCTAAGGCCGAAGAGGAGTAGACCGATGCTTGATTGGCTGATCGGCTTTACCGTTGCGGCATTCCTGGTCGCTTCGCTGATCGGCTTAATCAAGCTCGGCATCTGGGTGCTGATGTGACATGGACCCAATAACTGCATTCGCGGCCGCGCAGGCCGCCGTCGCTGGCATCCAGAAAGCGATCAAACTTGGCAAGGACGTTAACGGACTTGTCGGTGAGTTCAGCCGCTTCTTCGATGCCCGAGATGCCGTCCAGAAGGCCGCCAACGATGCCGGCAAGTCTGGCAAGTCCGACACTGGGAGGGCGATGGAGATCGTTATGCAGGCCAACCAACTGCGTGAATCCGAAGAGCAGCTAAAGCATATGCTGGTGTACGGTGGCTACCCAGAACTCTGGGAGATGATGCTCAAGGAGCGCATGAAGATTAAGCAGGCCAGAGACAAAGCCGAGCGCGAGGCGAAGATTGAGCGCCGCCGTGTCATGGCGCAGCGTCTGCTGGCGGCTCAGATCATTGGCGGCGCAATCGCTGTCATCCTCATTGGCGGCATCATCATCTTCATCATCAGGCAGGCAATGGCGTGAGCGACGAGAAGATCAACCACAACAGCCTAATCGAGAAGGTTTTAGGCTACGTTGATTCGCCGTTCAAGCTATTTGCCATCCTGCTCATGGCGGTCTTTGCGTTCGTGGGGTACTTTGTCTGGCAGAACCAGGCGATTCTGATCGGCGCTTACAAGGAGCAAAAGAAGCTGCCAAGCATCGCCGAGGATAGGGTGGAAGATGTCGCGGCGCACCTGTTTAAGAACACCGATGCCGCGGTGGTGGCGATCTTCAAGGTTAATCCGATGTTTGGTACCCGAGTTCTTTATAGGGCGTACACCAAGCAGGGAAGGGAGAAGGAGCACGACGGGCTGGATGTTGGACTGTTCACCTCAAACGTGAACAACAACCGAGACGTCGTGGCGCTAATGGCCGGCGAGATTCCTTGCGGCCACTACAAGACGGCGCAGTCAGAGATCGGCCTGTGGTACATGGAAAAGGGAATGACCTACGGGTGCCGCATAGGCGTGCCGCCAGAGCCTGGCAAGCTGGTGGGGCAGATTACGGTAGGCTGGAAAGAGGAGCCGCCAGATGTCGATCAGTACCGTGTGCTTTTGCAAATTGCCGCAACGATGCTTTCAAGGAGTAAACAGTAAATGGAATGGCTAAAACAGATCGCTCCTACTATCGCTACGGCGATGGGAGGCCCACTAGCAGGGATGGCCGTATCTGCCATCTCCAAGGCTATCGGCGTTGACGAGGAGAAAGTCGGCGAGCTGATCGCCAACAACAAGCTCACGGCAGAGCAGATTGCGCAGGTCAAGATCGCCGAGATCGAACTGCAAAAGCAGGCCAATGAACTAGGGCTAAACTTTGAGAAGCTGGCGGTGGATGACCGTAAGTCTGCCCGCGAGATGCAGGCTACGACGAGATCTATCGTGCCGCCGTTGCTAGCTGCAATTGTTACCGTCGGGTTCTTTGGCATTCTTGTGATGATGCTGATGGGGACGGTTGAATCCGACAACCCGCCAATCCTGATGATGTTGGGCAGCCTTGGCACCGCCTGGACCGGCATCATCGCCTACTATTTTGGATCGTCTGCTGGCTCCCAGGCCAAGACGGAAATGTTGTCTAAAGCACCGGCAATCAAATGAAAGCCAATTTGCTGGCAGCTATTAACGAACGTATAAACGTCGCTAAAACAAAGCTGCATGCGGGGCGTCGTGGCACCTGTTCAGTAGACGAGTGTCCGCACGATGCGCTGTGTAAAGGCTTATGCAACGCCCATTACCTGCGATCAAAAAAAGGCTCTCATACAAGCAACCCGGTGCAAGCGTTTGCCGCTGATGGATGTCTAGAATGTGGCGAAAAATTGAATGGTAAAGGTGGGTGGATGAGGTGCGCCAAGCACTTCAGACTGGCGCGTCAGCAAACCATTAAAGACGCCCTAATTGACGCTATGGGCGGTTGCTGCCAGACTTGCGGCGGCGTTTTCCCGTCAGCCGCCTATGATTTCCATCACATAGGCAAAAAAGACGCCCACCCTTCAGCTCTCATTGCCAACAACAGTGTGGAGCGCATTTCTCAAGAAATTGAAAAGTGCGTGCTTTTATGTGCCAATTGTCACAGGATTGAACATGCGCGAAAACTTTGAAAGTGCTTTAGCTTCCGTTCTTCATCACGAGGGTGGTTACGTACATCATCCGTCCGATCCGGGCGGACGAACCAACTTAGGAGTGACTCAGCGCGTCTGGGAAGAGTGGGTCGGCCATCCTGTTGACGAAAAAGCTATGCGCGCCCTCACTCCTGAACTGGTTGCGCCACTGTATAAGACCAAATACTGGGACAAGATACGCGGCGACGATCTGCCCACTGGTGTGGACTACATCGTTTTCGACGCAGCGATTAACAGCGGACCAGGCCGTGCTGCCAAGTGGCTGCAGCAAACCGTGGGCGCTGTGCCCGACGGGGCAATCGGCGCCGGCACGCTTGGCAAAGTGGCGGCGATGGAGCCAAGCGAAATCGTTGAGAAGTACCAGGCGACGCGCTTGGCGTTCATGCAGTCGCTTCCGACCTGGGAAACCTTCGGTAAGGGCTGGGGCCGACGGGTGGCGGAAGTTGGTGCCGCCGCCGAGAAGATGGTCGGATAATTCGGCATGGCTAACCTTAACCAGCAGATCCAAGTTCCTGCGCCGCCCGATATCGGCTCGGCGCCGCCAGGCTACGACCGCGGCTTTGTTGACCAAAGCAACGGGGCGCTGCGCACGTTCTTTATCAAGTTGGTTAATTCAATGGCCGCGCTGTTTAGCCCGCGTGGCGGCAAGTACATCAACACGCCTTATGGGGCGTTTCAGGATTCGACGGATCAGTCTGACGGATCTACCGCGGTTGCGTACTTCTTCCGCTTCAATACGACCGACTACAGCAATGGCATTTCGCTGTATCCCAGAACTGCATCATTCACGGGGTCTATTGCCACCACGACGCTGACGGTGTCGGCGGTTTCCGCTGGCACTCTTTCCCCGTCAATGCAGATTTCTGGCACCGGCGTCACGGCCGGCACGAGGATCGTCGCGCAGTTGACGGGCACAACGGGCGGAACTGGAACTTACACGGTTTCCGCGTCGCAGACCGTCACCTCTACCGCCATGACGGGCGATCTGCCTTCAAGGGTTCAGGTCGATCAGGATGGTGTCTATAACGTGCAATTTAGTGCGCAGTTCATCAACACGACCAACGACGTCCAAGAGATAGATATCTGGTTCCGTAAAAATGATGTCAACGTCGCTGATTCAAACAGTCAATTCGGCATCAAGGCGCGCAAATCAACCGGCTCGGCTAGCCGCCTGATCGCGGCGATGAACTTTTATCTGCAACTGGATAAGGGCGATTATTTCGAGATGATGTGGCGGGTCAGCGATTCAGGCGTCTCGCTCGAGCAATTCCCAGCCGTTGTGGCTAGCGGATCGACGCCCGCAATCCCGGCCACTCCGTCTATCATTATGACTGTTACCTTTGTCTCTAACAGATCGGCCTGACCATGCCTTACATCAAGCTGCAGATCCCGCCAGGCGTCTACCGTAACGGCACCGAATATCAGTCGGCTGGCCGGTATTACGACGCATCTCTCGTTCGCTGGTACGAGGGCACCATGCGCCCGGTGGGCGGGTGGCGCAAGCGTTCCAATTCCCAGATGACTGGCGCCTGCCGCGGCTTTGTCAATTGGCGCGACAACAGCGGCAACCGCTGGATCGCCGCCGGTACACACTCCAAGCTGTACGCGATGAACGAGGGCGGCACTCTTAAAGATATCACCCCGACAAGCTTTACGGCTGGATCTGCCGACGCGACGCTTAAAATCGGCTACGGTTATGGCAACTATGGCGCGTTCGCTTATGGCGTTGAGCGCCCCGATACGGCGCCGGTCATTCCCGCCACGACTTGGAGCCTGGACACCTGGGGCGAGTATCTGGTGGGCTGCTCCACGTCTGACGGCAAGCTCTACGAGTGGCAGCTAGGATTTTCCACGCCCACGCTGGCCGCTGCGATCACGAACGCGCCAACGGACAACCAGGCGGTAATGACCACGTCGGAAAGGTTCGTGTTCGCTCTGGGCGCGGGTGGCAATACCCGTAAGGTGGCCTGGTGCGACCAGGAAGACAATACGGTGTGGACGCCGGCAGCGGATAACCAGGCCGGCGATTTCGAGCTGACCACCGTTGGCGACATTAAGTGCGGCAAGCGTGTGCGCGGCCTGTCGATCATCTTTACTGACGTGGATGTACATACGGCGACCTATGTGGGGTTGCCCTATGTGTATTCGTTTGAGAAGGTCGGCTCGGCCTGCGGGGTGATTTCCTCGCAATCCGTGGCGGCGATTGAGACGGCCGCGATCTGGATGTCAACCTCCGGGTTCTGGATTTATGACGGATACGTCAAGCCTCTGCCGTGCGACGTGTCAGATTTTGTCTTCCAAGACATCAACAGCGCGCAGGCCAGCAAGATCTACGCTGTGAATAATTCCAAGTACGGCGAGATCTGGTGGTTCTACCCGTCGGCCTCCTCGACGGAAAATGATTCTTACGTTGTATATAACTACCGCGAAAATCATTGGGCGATTGGCGATCTGGCGCGTACTGCCGGAACCGACCGCGGTGTGTTCGATAACCCACTTATGGTGTCTTCTGACGGATACATCTACGAGCACGAGGTGGGCTACGCCTACGATTCGGCGGTGCCTTTTGCCGAGTCCGGGCCGGTTGAGCTGGGTAATGGTGATCAGACGATGAGCGTGCGCCAATTGGTGCCGGACGAGCAGACGCTGGGCGAGGTCCAGGTCTCCTTTAAGGTGCGCCTGTATCCGATGGCCACCGAGACGACATACGGCCCGTATACCGCATCGCAGCCGACGGATGTGCGCTTTTCTGGCCGCCAGGTCAAGGTGCGCTATACCGGGGCGGTGCTGGACGATTGGCGGGTCGGCGTGCCTCGGATGGAGGCGATTGCAGCCGGTGGCCGTTAATGGATGAACTAGAGTTTCAGAGATGCGCCAAATACCTAGAGGCGGCATTAGAATACTCTGGAGGGACACACGGAATTGAGGATATTGCGGAGGGTGTGCGAGACGGGCGGTTTCAGTTCTGGCCGGCTCCGAACTCCGCGGCAATTACCGAGATCATTGTCTATCCGCGACTGAAAGAACTTCATTGCTTTCTGGCCGGCGGCGACCTCGATGAACTCAAGTTGATGCGACCATACGTCGAGGCTTGGGCAAAGCGTCATGGTTGCAGCAGGTCAACGTTCTCGGGCCGCAGAGGCTGGGAGCGAACCTTTATGAAGGAAGAAGGCTACAGGCCCCAGTGGTTTGTAGTGAGCAAGGAGCTTTGAAGTGGCAACACGACTACCGTACTACACCGGCGAAGACGACATTTATACGCAGTTGATGCGGCAATTCCAGGCGGAAGTGCCGTATTACAGCGCGCCCGTTACGTCTGGCGTCACTGGCGGGTACGACCCGATGCTGTACTCGCGCCCGCAGCCTGGCCTTAGTGACTACAACGCTGGCCTGCTTGGCGATAGCGGTATGTTCACCGGCGAGGGCGGAGGCGATGGCTCTGGCCTTCTCGGCTCTACAAACTCTGGCGGCGTTGCTCCTGATGGAACCGTTAGCACCGGCTTAGGCGGCATCTCGTTGTCGCCCTCTGGCATCGTCTCTGCCAACACTGTGAGCGTGCCGGCCGCGATGGCCTTGGGCCTTGTAACGGGTCTTCCTATTGGCCTGATCGCAACAATTTCAAACCAGTCGGCTCAGAATGCGGCGCAAGGTCTGACTAGTTCTCTGTCTGACACGATGGGCATAAATGCGCTTGATGGCATTGTCGCCACGGCTGGCACCGGCGGCACCGGCGGCGCTGCTGCGGCCGCTGGCGCTGCTGCTGCTGCCGCTGCTTCCGATGCCGGTTTGTCTGACGCGGCAATAGGCGCCGCGGCTCAGGCGGCGGCAGGCGCCGTCGTTGCTGGCGCGACGCCATCCGAGGCTGCAGCAATTGGCGCTGTGGCAGCAGGACAGGCTGGGCTGGCGGCAGAAGGAAATAGTGTTAGTACGGCGGCCGCTTTATCCGATGCTGGCCTTGCCGATGGTTTTGGTGATGGCGGCACGTCGGTCGGCGATGCCTCTGGCATTGCTGGTATTTCCGGCGGATTTAGTGATGGCGGAACAATCGGCGGCAATTCTGATGCAGGTCCTGCTGGCGGTATCGGCGGCGACGGTATCGGCGGCGACGGTGGTATCGGCGGAGACGGTGGTATCGGTGGCGACGGTGGTATCGGTGGCGGTGACGGCGGCGGCGGTGGTGGCGGTGGTGGCGGAAAAATCATCTGCACCAAGCTGCACGAGCTGGGCAAGATGCCCACCGAGATCTACGAAGCGGACCAAGCCTTCGGCGCGATGCTGGTCAGCGAAAGCCCTGAGACCTATCAGGGATATGCCTGCTGGGCGCAGCACGTCGTGCGCTGGATGGGCCGCGACGACTTGTTTGGCAAGTTCGTTGTCTTCGCGGCGTACCACATTGCAACGCCCTGGTCCAAAGCGATGGCGCAAGAGATGGGCGTGAAGGTTGAAAGCGGATGGTTCGGTCGCTTCTTGATGAAGAACGGCCTTAAGGTTTGCCGAGCCATTGGTAAGATGAATCAGGATAGGAGCGTTCAAAATGTCTAGAAGCAGCGGCGGCACCCAAACCACCAGAACCGAGATCGACCCGGAAGTTAAAACCGCGTATCTGCAGAACCTGCAGCAAGCGCGTAACGTCGCGGCAGCACTGCCGGCGCGCGAGTTCGCTGGATTTAATCCGCTGTATCAGGCCGGCGAGGCGCAGCTCACGAACCTCGGTCTCACGCCCTTCACGGGCCAAGAGATCTCCGCCTTCCAAAATCCTTACGAGCAGCAGGTGGTGCAGAACACGCTGCAGGACATTGAGGATCAGCGACGCATGGGGCAACTAGCCGAGGCCCAGCGCGCCACGGCCGCTCGTGCCTTTGGCGGCTCCCGTCAGGGCGTGCAGCAGTCGCTGACCAATGCGGCCGCTTTGCGCCAGGCGGCCACGACAGCCGCCAACCTGCGCCAGCAAGGCTACGGCCAAGCGGCGCAGCTTGCGCAGCAGGCGCGAAGCATTGGCCGCCAGGGTGCGATGGATGTTATGGGTCTGGGCGGTGCCCGCCAGGCGTTCACGCAGCAGCAACTGGACGCTATGCGTGGCCTGGGCCTCGAGCGCCTTGGCATCTCTCAGGCTGGTCTGAGCCTGAACTTGCCGAATCTGGGGATGTCTCAGTCGGTGCCGCTGTACCAGAACCGTGCCGCGGGCGCACTGGGCGGCGCTTTGGGGGGCGCACAACTGGGCGCGATGGTGCCCGGTCTCGGCGCTGGCGGTGGCGCAGCTCTTGGCGGTCTGCTCGGTCTGCTGTAAGGGGGAAACATGGCAACGTCTTTCGATATTGGCGGACTTCTTGGCAGCACTTTCGGCGGCGGCTTGTCTGGCCTCGAGGATCTGCTGACGCCGGAGCAGCGCGCCGCGATACAGCGGCAGTCGGGCCTCTCGGCCGCTGCAGCACTGCTCCAGGCCGCGGGGCCGTCCACGACGCGCACGAGCCTCGGGCAAGCACTTGGCTCGGCCTTTACGGCTGGACAGGCTGGGATGCAAAAGGGCACCGAGTCTGCGCTGACGCAGATGCTGACGCGCCAGAAGCTGGACGAGGCAAAACGTGCTCGTGATCTGCAGGCCAACATCGCCAAGATCCTTACGGGCGGTGCCGCGCCGGCGGGTGGCGAGGTGACGGCAGAGGAAGCGCTTGCCGTGCCTGGCATGGCCGCTGGCCCGACCGCCGAGCGCGCCGCCCTGATTGGGCAGCCGCGCGCAGCGGCCGCGGGGCCGCAGGTGTCTGGCAACGAGGCGAAGGCTCGCCAGTACCGGCAGATCGCTGACATTTATGCCGCGGGTGGTAAGGCAGAAGACGCCAAGCGATTCATGGATATCGCCGAGAACTTAGCGCCGACCCGCCAAGAAGTTGTCGGCCAGCCCTTTGAGGTGACCGCCTCTGACGGCAAACCTGTCATGGTGCAGCAATTTAAGGATGGCACCATCAGGACGATGGCAGGCTTTGGCCCTAAGCGTGAGGTTGTTCTGCAAACCGTTGATGGCCGAGTCATGGCAATCGACAAGAGTAAGCTGGCCGGTGGCGAATCCTATGGCACCGGCATGACCCCCGGCGAGCGCGAGCGTCTGAACATTGAGCAGGCGCAACTGCGAATCGCCCAGCAGCGTCTGGGTCTGAGTCAGGCTGAATTCAATCGCGGTGCTTATGACCGCGTCGAAAGCGCGCAGGGCATCGTGTATGTCCCGAAGACGCCGGGTCTGCCAATCATCCCCATTACGGACACTACGGGCGCTCCTCTGATGGGCGCTGGCGGCAAGCCTACCGAAGGCGAATCCAATGCCGCAGGTTTCTCGCAGCGGATGGAGCGCGCGCAGGGTATTCTTTCCGGCTTGCCTTCGACTGCTATCCCTGGCGTGATGTCTGCCGCGGCCGGGTCTATCCCGTTTGTCGGTAACGTTGCGCAGCGTGGCGTACAGACGGCGCAAGAGCAGCAGTTCAAGCAGGCCGCTGATGACTGGATTCGCGCCAAGCTGCGTAAGGAATCGGGCGCTGCGATTGGCACGGAAGAAATGGCAAGCGAATATCGCACCTATTTCCCGCAGGTTGGCGACACGCCTGAAGTTATCGCACAAAAGGCATATGCGAGACAGGTTGCGACCGCCGCTATGCGCCAGTCGGCTGGCAAGGCCTATAAGCCATTCGTGGAATCTGAAGAAGAGCAGAAGTCTCGCCAGCCTCCAGCGCCTCCGCCGCAAGAAGGCGCAAAGGCGAAAGACAAGCAAGGTCGAGACATTGTTTTCCGTAACGGCAAATGGGTGTTTGAATAATGGCAACTCGAATTGAACTTCGCGGGATGGCGGTTCCTGAAGAGGATCTGCCTGAATCACTTAAGGGCCGGCCGGTTCCTCTTTCCGATCTGCCGCCTGAGTTGAGGGGCGCAGCCGCCGCCCCTAGCACCGCAACGCAGGACATCCTGCGCCAGCTTGGCCTGGCCGCTCGCGCCGCTGGCCCGGTGGCCGCTGGCGCTCTGGGCGGTGGCGCTGTCCTCGGGCCGCCTGGCGCGCTGGTTGGCGCCCTTGGCGTAGGCCTTGGGCAGATGGTCGGCGATCCGCTGGTGAACCTGTTTAACATTGCAACGGGATCAAAAGTCCCGACGCCTTCTCAGGCCATTGAAGGCGCCATGACGCGCTTGGGGTTGCCTGAGCCTGCAACGGCGCAAGAGCGCATCGTGCAGGACATTGTGCGCGCTGGCACCTCCACCGCTGGCGCTGCTCGAGGCGCTGGCGTTCTGGGCACGAGTATCGCCAGAGAGGCAGCGCGCACCGGCGCCGCGCCTGCTATGGGTGCGGGCGCTCCGATCTCCGCTGAGGTTCTCAATGTCCTGGCGCGCTACCCGGCGCAGCAGGTCGCCGGCGCGAGCATGGCGGCAGGTGCCGGCGGCTCGCTGCGCGAAGGCGGCGCAAGCCCTGGCGCTCAACTTGGCGGCGCAATGCTCGCCGGCATGGTCGCCCCTGGCGGTCCTCGCCTGCCGTTGACGGCTCGCATTACTGAGGCGCCCGCCAACATCGTGCGCCCGTTTACCGAAGAAGGCCGCCAGGTCATCGTCGGCAACGTGCTTAACCGCCTTGCCACGACGCCCGAGCAGACGGCGACGCGCTTGGCCGGCGCTAGTCCCTTGGTCCCTGGCGTTCGCCCCACGACCGCGGCGACCGCAATGGACCCTGGCCTCGCAGCAGCGGAGACGACGATCCGCGCCTTGGATCAGGCTGGCGCATTCCCGGCTCGCCTGTCTGCTAACCAGCAGGCCATCCTTGAGGCGTATCGCCGCCTGTCTGGTCAGCCTGGCTCGATCCCGCGAGCCGAGGCAAAGCGCGCAGAAATCACAGCGCCGATGCGTGAGGAGGCCTTCGCTAACGTTACGGTAGACCCGCAGACGTTCCAGACCGGCGTTACCTTGACGGTAAATAAAGCGATTGAGAATATCCGCAACAGCCCCGCCGGTGTCCGCCAGGACGTTGAGACGGCCATGAACTGGGCGACCTCGCGTATCGCCAAGGCGCGCACCCCGATGGAGCTGTACGAGATCCGTAAGGACTTGGCGGCCGCCATGATGGGCAAATACAACCAGGACAACCCGAGTCTGCGCCTTGCGAAAGGCCAGCTCTCTGACGTCGTTAAGGCTGTTGACGATGTCATCGAGGCGTCTGCTCCTGGCTTTAAGGGCTACATGGAGAAGTATTCCAAGATGTCGGCCCCCATTGACCAGATGCGGGTGTTGCAAGACATTGAGCGTCGCGTCACCACGGGCCAGCCTAACCTGCTCACGAATGAACCCGTTATCGCGGCTGGCTCGCTGCGCCGCCAGCTATCAACGCGGGCCGATGAGATCGGAGCGGAGCTATCGCCGGCTGCGCAGCGCAAACTAGACAGCATCATCGACGAGATCAATCGCGGCATGGCCGCCACGGCTCCGGGTGTCAAGCCGCCAGGCTCGGACACCTTTAAGAACATGAGCATGGGCAACCTCATCGGCCGCGTGTTCTCCGAGTCGCTGGCGACCAACACGACGTTGCGCACCATGACCCGGCCGCTGGATTTCCTCTACAAGTTGCCCGACCAGCAAGTCCAGCAGTTGCTGGTGGAGGCGATGCTTGATCCGCAACTGGCTGCGCAGATGATGAGCAAGGCCAGCGTTATGAAGGTCGAACCTCTTGCGCGTTCGCTGCGCCAGAAGGCCGAGCAACTTGGATTCGGCGCGGCGATTGGAGCCGGCCAGTAACCTGTCATGCCAAACAAACCGAACGACGAGCAGGCAAAGCAATTCGACGGTTTCGTAAAGCACTGGCAGCAGGTGCTGAACCTGCAGGATTGGCGCATGGAGCGAGGCTCACGCCCTGCTCGTGGCGCGAT
>Ga0315902_10006112_pt1 | contig 16783 bp, 14 predicted proteins | sample LakEriMetagenome_9_FD_203523 | JGI IMG/M metagenome (GOLD analysis project Ga0315902, IMG submission 203523) | Freshwater fungal communities from buoy surface, Lake Erie, Ohio, United States - Buoy 12 MA117 | ecosystem: Environmental > Aquatic > Freshwater > Lake > Lake biofilm | place: USA...
AAGACACAGGTCAGAAAGTCATAGGGCAGAATGCGGTCCAGTATTCGCCCGCTCCCCACCCGAAGGTCTTTGATCGCGGCCGAATGTCTGTGATCGCGGACGGATCGCCTACGGCGACGTGACCGAATTGATGGCGAGAAATCGTCAAGGGGTGCCCATTGAGCGACCCCCATTCACCGCCACCTGCAGCAAACGCGGCGGGGCCCGGAACGAAACTTTCTGGAACGACACTATCTGGGGGAGGTGAGTCCGAAATCAGCCCCCGGCAGCGGGGGGCTGACTCCAGGGAGCTGTTCCGCGAGTTCGTCCACCACATTCCTGGAGCGAGCGCAGGGCGAACTCGACATGCAGGGCCGTCCCCAGGGGGAGAGCCGCCTCATCCACCTTGAACCGCGGATGGTGCACGCTGTAGGTCGAGCCGACCACCTCATTGCGAATCCCCAGGCCGACGAAACAGCCGGGAATCCGCCGGGCGTAGAAGGCGAAGTCTTCGCCCCCCATGACGGGTGCCGATTCGACAATGGAATCGGTCCCCAGCAGGTCGCGTCCAATCTGCTGGGCGAGGTTCCACAGGCCGCTGTCGTTCACGGTCGGGGGGAAGTTGCTTCCCAGGAATTCGACCGTCGCCTCGCAGCGATTCGCCGCTGCGAGATGATGGGCAATCTCGCGGATCCGCTTCTGGAGGAAGACCAACCCCTCCATGGTGAGTGAGCGCATCGTGCCGCTGAGTTCCACCTGCTGGGGAATGACATTCGTGGCGTCGCCGGCGTGGAAGGTCGTGACACTGACCACCCCGGAGTTCAGCGGATCGACCTCGCGGGCGATGATCGTCTGCAATTCGCACACGAGCTTGGCCGCGGTCACCAGCGGATCAACCGTCAGGTGGGGCATGGCGGCATGCCCCCCCACCCCGCGTACGGTCAACTTCATGAATCCGGTCGCCGCCATGAAGGTCCCCGCCCGCGACGTGATCTTTCCGGTCGGGGTGACGGGCCAGACGTGCAGGCCGAAGATCCGCTCAACGCGCGGATTGTCCAGCACCCCGGCATCGCAGAGTCGCTCGGCCCCCGCCCCGCCCTCTTCGGCCGGCTGGAAGAAGAGCTTCACGGTTCCCGGCAGAGACGATTCCCACTGCTTCAGCAGTCGGGCCGCTCCCAGCAGCATTGCCGTATGGCAATCGTGTCCGCAGGCATGCATCCGACCGGGATGTTGACTGGGAAAGTCAACGTCAGCCTCTTCGACAATCGGCAGGGCGTCGATGTCGGCCCGCAGGGCCACGCACGGCCCGCTTCCCCCCGAGAGTGTGGCGACAATTCCCGTTCCGGCGATCGGGCCTTCCCACTTGACCTGGAGTTCATCGAGTGTCTTCCGGATGAAGGCACTCGTCTTGTGCTCTTCGTAACCCAGTTCGGGAATCTGGTGCAGGTGCCGGCGCTTGGAAATGATCCAATCGCCCAACGCCCGGGAATGCTTCAGGACCGGAGACTCGGACATACCGGAGACATCCAGAAAGAGGTGCAACGCCACGGAACAGACCGAAGCGGGAGTATAGGCCATTCCCCATCAGGCAGGGAAACCGCCCGCCGGAATCCGATCCAAAATCCCTTACGGGGTGTCGCCGGTCCTTGGAAACGTGCTGCGCAGCGCGTTACCATCCCCGGCACGTGCGGGGCCTGGGCCGAACGCCCGCATCCGCAACTCACGCCACTTCAATCCGGGCAGGGGTCCAGCCTCCCGGCACTGCCGTTTCCTCCTCTTTGCGTTCGAGTTTCCGATGAAGATCATTCGCTACAGTGACTCCCAGGGTCGAATTCACCTCGGTGCCCAGCATGCCAACGGCAGCACCACCCGGCTTGAGGGAGACCTGTTTGGCAGCCGGCGCGACACTGGCGAAAAGGCCGAGATCAGCAAGCTGCTCTCCCCCCTGGTTCCCGCGGACATCGTCTGCATCGGGTTGAACTACCGCCGGCATGCCGAGGAAGGGAACCAGCCGATCCCCGAGTACCCGGTCGTCTTCATGAAGACCAGCAGCACCTGCACGAATCCGGGAGACCCGATTGTTCTTCCCCGCAAGCTGCGCAGCGATGCGGTCGATTACGAATGCGAGCTGGCCGTTGTGATCGGCAAGCCGTGCCACAATGTCTCGAAGGCTGACGCTCTCAAGTACGTCCTGGGGTACATGTGCGCCAATGACGTCAGTGCCCGCGACTGGCAGATCAAGAAGGGTGGCAGCCAGTGGTGCCGGGGAAAAACCTTCGCCACGTTCGCCCCGCTGGGTCCGTGCCTGGTGACCGCCGACGAGATTCCCAATCCCAATGCCCTGCAGATCAAGACTGTTCTCAACGGGCAGACGATGCAGGACTGGAACACGAACGACATGATCTTCGATGTTCCCACGCTGATCGAGTTTCTCTCGGGCAGCACTCTGCTCTCCCCGGGGACCGTGATTCTCACGGGGACCCCGCACGGCGTCGGTTCCGCCCGCAAGCCCCCGGTTTTCCTGCAGGGGGGTGACACGGTGACGATTGAGATCGAGAAGATCGGTGCCCTCACCAACCCCGTGATCGAAGAAAAGGTCTGACCAGTTCCGATCGCGGAATCGACGAGTGCTGTGGCACAGGCTGTTGTCTCCCGGTTCTCTCCCCCTGCATGCGAGTTCTCCATGCCCCACATTGAATTGCGTTTACTTCGCACATTCACCCGTCTTCTGCTGGTGTTGGCACTGGGATTGGCTGGCCTCACGGGGATGGGCCGGGCGGACGACGACCAGTCACTCGAACCCCGCCCTCCCCAACCGCTGTACCGCTACCTCGCCCGTCCGGAACCGAAGTTTGAATGGCGGCTCGAACGGACGGTCGAGACTCCCCTCGGGACCGTGCATGCCATCAAGCTGGTCTCGCAGGAATGGCACGAGATTGTCTGGACGCACGACCTGCACGTGTATGTCCCCCCGGGCTCGACTCCCAGGTCGACGATGCTGCTGTGGAACCAGGGGGGTTCGGGCAGCGAGAAGAACGCCGCGTTCGGGCTCGACATGGCACGCCGGGTCGGTTCGCCGATCGCCTTCCTCTATGGCATTCCCAACCAGCCGCTGTTTGGCGAACGGAAGGAAGACAACCTCATCGCCGAGACCTTTGTCCGGTACCTCGACACGGGGGATGAATCGTGGCCACTGCTGTTTCCGATGGTGAAGAGCCTCGTGAAGGCGATGGACACCCTGCAGGAGTTTTCGAAACAGACACTGAAAACCGAGGTGAAATCGTTTGTCGTTTCCGGTGCCTCCAAGCGGGGCTGGACCTCGTGGCTGACCGGAGCGGCTGATTCCCGCGTCAAGGCCATCGCCCCCCTAGTAATCGACACGCTCAACATGAAAGCGCAGGGGCCGTATCAGTTCCAGTCATTCGGAAAGTACAGCGACCAGGTGCATGACTACACCGAGCGCAACCTGCTGCCCATGCCTGAGACGGCAGCCGCCCAGGCGCTCTGGCAGATGGTCGATCCCTGGGCCTACCGGGCCCGGCTCAAGCTTCCCAAGATGATCATCAATGGTGCCAATGATCCCTATTGGACCACCGACGCCCTCAACCTCTATTGGAATGACCTCCCCGGCGAGAAGTGGGTGATGTATGTCCCCAACGCCGGGCACGGACTCGAGCAGAACCTGGCCGACGGCAGCAGGAACCGCGAGCGGGCCCTGAACACACTGGCGGCATTTGTGCGGCACCAGATCAAAGACAACCCCATGCCCCAGGTCCAGTGGAAGCATGACGATGCCGGTGGGAAATGTCGGCTGACCATCACCAGCACCCCGGCCCCCCGCTCGGGTCGCCTGTGGGTGGCCCGGGCGAAAACCCGTGACCTGCGGTTGTCGGCCTGGGAAGAAGTTCCCATGACAGGTGAAGAAAACAGCCTGTCGGGAACGGTCGACAAGCCCCGCGAAGGGGTGCTCGCCCTCTATGGGGAGGCCGACTACGAGGTGGACGGCCTCGCCCATCCCCTGTCGACTCAGATCCGTATCATCGAAGCGGGACAGTAACGCAGCCTCCTTGGGGTCGGCTCCCCGGAGGTTGGCATCTCACGCGGTGACTATCGGTTGCTTCGGGAAGGGAGACTTTCCCGAGCGCAACCACCGGCCCAGCCCGGCGAAAGCCAGCGACAGCATCGCAGCCCCACCGACCAGTTGCACCAGGCTGCGGTTCAACAGTTGGGCCCGCCAGTCGGAATAGACCGCCTCTCGCAGTTCGGGGGTCACCAGCATGCGGAGGTGCGCGATGTACATCGGTGTCTCGATCACCTTCTGCCCGTTGAGTGGAATCTCCTGCACATACGATTGCAGCACCAGGACCTTGTCCACATTCTGCCGCAGCACGGCAACCGGGTTCTGGATTCCGCGCCCCATTTCCGGTTCGTATTTCTGCCGCAACCAGCCGACCGCAAGTTCCGTCAGGTCCTGGCACGCCTCTTTCGGTGAAGAAAAGCGTCGACTGCGCACCAACAGCACCCCGTCGCTCTCGGTCACTCCCGATTCCGGACGGCTCCATTCGGGAGACTCGGTACTCACCTGATGTCCGGTGAGCAGGTCGGAAGCAACGCCCGACGGCCAGCCATCCAGCGACGATTTCTGTTCATTCAGCACCACGCGTTCCCGTTCGGGAGGCACGGCTGTTGGGGGAGCGGAAGACTTCTCAGCCTCGGCCCGCTCGGCCTCGATCAACCCGGCCCCTGCTCCTGGCCCCTGCTCCGCGGTTTCAGCGGGGGTGGTGACGGCCGATTCGGCTGGCAGAGACGTTTCGGCCTCGGGCCGCACAGGGGTCCCTGGCTGGGCCCAGACCACCTCCACCGAGATGCCCCCCAACCCCAGGCCCAGCACCAGGCCTGCGGCCACCAGCAGGCCCCGGCACATTCGGACCACCTTCGGAACCAATGGAGTCCTGCGATCTGACAAGGATGTCATCTTTCTGTCTCCCGAACTCATGACAGCGTGTGCCATCGATCTTCCCAGGTCTCTGTCGTCGGATCGCCAGCGTCGGCCCTCCAGGCGAGTCGGCCATCGGAGCACCGTCAGGCGCGCTGGAGGTGTTGATTGGCGATTCCGGGGGGGACTGACGGGGCGGAGAGGTGCTCCCCAGAACGACGGCCGTGGGGGGCCAACTGCACCACAATCGCCGCGGCCACCGCCAGCCACGTCCCCCAACGCTGGTCGAACACAAACACCTTCGACAACCCTGCGGCGACCAGGCCCATCCAGAGGACACTCGCCCAACTGAAGGACCGCTTTCTCTGGCTTTCGGCCAGTCGGCCCCACCCGGCGAATCCCAGCAACCCGGCGAGCCAGACTGCGAACCCGCCAGGGCTCAGTGAATGATGACCGTCGATCAGGGGCAGATCGCCAAACTCGGTCAGCAGGGGCGGTCCCAGGGGACCGGCACCATTCAGTTCGATGAGCAAGCGGGCCGACATCCAGGAAATCAGCAACCCGCCACAGGCTCCTGCCGCGACCTGGGCCATCCGGCGGGGAACCCAACCCCAACCCGTCGTCTCCATCAGTCGGGCCGGAATCAGGGCCATCCAACTGGCGACCAGTGTCGAGAGACCAAACAGGGCCACTCCCGGCACGCTACCGGTGATCTGTCGCATGCCAGGGGTCTGTGGCAGTCCGAGTGAGCCCCACAACCAGGCAGCCAGGCTGAGGAGCGCCGTAGAGAATCCGGCCGAACCCAGAGCTTCCATCAGCCCCGCCACCCGCTCGCGCCCCGCGAGTGGAAAGACCACGGGGGTGGCGGCCGCGGTTTCCCGACGGGGGGCCCGTTGGTCGACAGCCCGTACGGGTCCCGGCTCGAGACGCACTGGTGCACGTCGCTGGGGACCGGGTTCGGGAGAAGACTTGCGACCGCTGCCCCGCCCCGCGCGTGCCGGAACGGTCCGGGAGGAAGATTCCCGGCGGTCGGAATTGAGCGAGCGATAGACCAGGTAGCCCAGCCCCGCCCAGATCACCCATCCCGGGAAAAACAGCACCCGCACTGACTCGACTGGGGAAACCCGCAGTCGCATCATCGACAGGAAGAACATCGCCGCTCCCATCCCGAGGAGCATCGACAGGACGGGATGCGATTCCACCTGGTTCCAGAGATGCTGAAGCGGATTCGAAGGGGCACGGTTCGAAGCTGCCGGTGGATGGATCGTGGTCTCGGCGAAATCGTCCCGGGCCCATGGCTGTTCGAGTCCCCGGCGAGCCCGTGCCTGCTGCTCGACATGTTCGACATCAACGAAGTGCGACGCGGGGATCTCCTGCGACGGGGTGGAGGCCACCCGCACGGGGTCAGAGCGCTCCGCACTTGGCTTTTCGGACTGAAGTGCCTGCCGAAACTGGTCGGCAAACTCCATGGCCGAGCGATGCCGAAGTTCGGGATCCTTCTCCAGGGCCTGACCGATCACCCCCCGCAGTGACGCCGGCAGCAGTCGCAGGTCGGGAGCTGTCGCCAGGTGCTTCATCAGGATCTCTCCGGTCGTCTCGCCGTCAAACGGGACCGATCCTGTCACCATTTCGTAGGCGATGACGCCGAGGCTGTAGAGATCGAGAGCCTGCGTATACCTCCCGCGCGAGACTTCCGGGGCCATGTAGTAAACCGTCCCCACACTTTCGGTGTGCTGGCTGCGGCGGGAGGGAGAGATCGACTTGCACAGCCCGACATCTCCCAGCTTGACCACCCCCGATTCACGGAAGATGTTCGCGGGCTTCAGGTCCCGGTGCACCAGTCCCCGGTCATGCAGGTACTGCAGGCCGGCTGCCATCCCCTGCAGCCACGACTGCACTTCGGGAAGGGGGAGTCCCGCCGGGTGTTGCCGCAACAACTGCTGCAGGCTCGGTCCCGAGACAAACTCCATCAGCACCCAGTGGTTCCCGTCGGCGTCGGTTCGGATGTCGTAGATCGGCAGCAGGTTCGGGTGCTTCAGGTTGAGGCAGGCACGTACGCCGCGCAGTTCGATCTCTTCGTTTCGCTGCAGCAACTTGATGGCCAGTTCCTTGCCGGAATCGGTGACGGCGAAATACACCTCGCCGAAACCTCCCCGGTCAATCCCGCGCTTGATCCGCAGCCCGGGTAAAGGGCTCGCCTCTGGAGCGTAGGTAAACTTCATCAGCCAACTCCCGCCTGAACGGTTCCGCATCCTCTGGCCGCCGTTTCGCGAACTCCCAGTTTCTCCTCAAGGATATTCGCTGTCGCCGTCCCTATCTTGACAGGATTCCGATCGGAATTCCTGAATCGGCCACAAATCAACTCCCCACGCAATAATATTCATCCGTCCATTCCCGGGCCTGTTTTTCCAGGAACCGGTCGATTTTTGGTGGTCAGAAAGACGTTGCAGAACCAGAAACGTTCCGCCAAACACAGACGTTTCCATGAGCGGTCGGACTCGCCCAGAGGTCCAACAAAAGCCGGCTTGGGAGAGTTGCCGCAGACAGACAACCGTTCATGTCCCAAAATTACAAATCGCGCTCACTTCCAGAGATTTCTGACTGGACGCGAATCTCGGGGTGAAGCAAACTTCCGCCCCCTTCCGGAAGACCTTCCCGGTCATCCCCCTGACCTCCCCCACGACCTCGGCCTCGGCCCCAGTTCTCCCACGGACAGCCTCGCTGACTCTTCGAAAGCCCCGCCCATGCGCCCCCTCACCCCGCTCGCAGTTGGCTGCCTCATGCTGGTCGTTTCTGGTTGTGGAATCGTCCAGGAAACGACCCGGATGTTCCAACCCAACGGGGCAGACTACTCCGATTTCGACATTGACGACGGCAAGGCGACCGATGAATGGAGCATCGCGGGCCGCGAAGGCCGGGGTGACATGCCGATGGCCCGGGAAAAAGACGGCCTGACCGACATCATCTCGAGCGACAAGGCCCGCCGTATCGCCAGGAACCTGGGGACCGACTCTCCCTGAGACCGATTTGACGCGACAAACCGGGCCCCGGTCAAAGTCAGCCGGAGCGGCATTGCTGCCGCCCGGATGCGGACGTCTGCGCCGTTCCCACGAGAGTCGTGAGCGACCGGGAATCGACCCGGAATCGATCGGGCTGGCTCCAAGGCATCGGCGTCGACAGATCGCGGTCAGTGATCGGCAAACACGGGAGTCGCAAACTGGCCGAGTTGCTGCAGGCTTGCGGCATCGACCTCTTTGTGCAGGCTGTTGCCGTGCGAATCCATCGTGCAGATGGTCGCGAAGCCATTCACGCGCAGGTGCCACATCGCCTCGGGGATTCCGAATTCCTCGAGCCAGTGCACGCCGTCCACCGACTTCACGCACTCGGAATAATACTGGGCCGCCCCACCGATGGCGTTGAGATAAACCGCCCCGTGCTGCTGCAGCCCGGCCAGCGTCTTGGCCCCCATGCCTCCCTTGCCAATCACCGCCCGGATCCCAAATTTGCCGATGATGTCGGCCTGGTAGGGTTCTTCGCGTGAGCTGGTCGTCGGACCAGCGGCACCACAGTTCCACTTCCCCGAGGCGTCCTTCGTCATCACTGGTCCGCAGTGGTAGAGGACCGAACCCCGCAGATCAACCGGCGACTCGTGCTGCATCAGGTGATGATGCACAGCATCGCGCCCGGTGTTGACGATTCCGTTGATGACCACCACATCCCCGGCCCGAATGCTGCGGATCTTCTCTTCGCTCACGGGGGCTTCGAGCACCACTTCCCGGCCGGTGAGTTTGAAACCCTGGCCCACGGCCAGCTTCTTGATCTCGTCCTGTTCGCGGTAGAGCCACTTCTGGATTGCTCCCGTCTGGGGGTCGAGCACCACGCCGAGCCGGCGGAAGGCCCAGCACTCGTACGCGACCGAGACAAAAAACGAGGCGGGCAGGCGATTGATCACACCCACCTTGCAGCCCAGCAGGGTCACCCTGCCACCGAACCCCATGGTGCCGATTCCCAGGGTATTGGCATTGTCAACGATGTACTTCTCCAGTTCGGCCAGTTCGGCCACCGGGTTGACGTCGTCGGCATTTCGGAACAACTGCTCCTTCGCGTGCTCGTAGCCAGTGGTGCGGTCACCGCCAATGCAGACCCCCAGGTATCCTGCCGAGCAGCCCTGACCCTGGGCCTGGTAGACGGCATGCATCAGGCACTTGCGAACGCCATCCAGGTTGCGATCCGCCCGCCCCAGGCCGGGGAGTTCCTGCGGCAGTGAGTACTGGATGTTCTTGTTCTCGCAGCCTCCTCCCTTGAGAACCAGCTTGATCTCCACCTCGGGCTTGCGGTGCTGGTGAAAGTGGATGACGGGAGTTCCCGGTCCCAGGTTGTTGCCACTGTTTTTTCCCGTCAGCGAATCGACCGAGTTCGGCCGCAGTTTGCCAGCCTTGGTCGCCTTCGCGACCGCCTCGAGAATCTGCTCTTCCAGCGCGATCTGGTCGAACCCGACCGGTGTCTTGATGATGAACGTCGGCATGCCGGTGTCCTGGCAGATCGGCCGCTCGGTCTCACACGCCATGTCAACGTTGAGGGCGATCGTGGCCAATGCCAGCGAGGCGTTCGTATCGGGGGTCTCCCGCTTCTGCGCATCGGCAATCAGCCGGCGGATGTCGGAAGGAAGGTTGGTCGATGTCTGGACGATCAGTTCGAGCAGGCTGTCCGCAAACGACATGGTGTCTCACAAACCGCAGGAGAAAAGGAATGACAGGAACAGTTCGACCGGTTTTGTTGGACCGGCCGACCGTCAAGGAGTGTTACTTCGAAGAGCGGGGCTTTTTCGACTTCGAGACATCGGTCTCGGGGATTGCCGCGGCCCCCGTCGGCATTCCCAGGGCACGCAGCACGGCATCCAGGAACTGGTCCATGGCGAATGGCTTGCGGAGGTAATCCACCGCCCCCAGCATCTCGGCATATGCCTTGTGCCGGCCCCCCTCATTCGCCGTGATCATGATCACCCGGGGAGGATTCGGCAGTTGCCGGATGAACTCCAGCACGGGAAAACCACCCATCTGGGGCATCATCATGTCGGTGATGACCAGGCGGGGCTGGAAGTCGACAATCTGCTTCTGCCCCTCTTTCCCGTTGTTGGCCACCGACACCACAAAACCAGCCGATTCCAGGACGGTTCGGAGTGTCGAGGAGATCTCCCGATCATCATCAATGATCAGGACCTTCACAGGTTCAGACATGCTGCATCGCCGCCTTGCGGAACAGAAGTGAGTTGCTCGTCTGGCGATGGTATCTCGGCCACCAAGTCAGACACAAGATACCGCAACCGCCGCGCCAAGACCGATCGGGGGCACCTCGTCTGCCCGGTTTGTGGCGCGACGACCAGCCCCGACCACCAGCCTCGTCCTCCTCAGTGCAGCATCTCGCGCAGCAGGACGAGAAATTCCCGCTGGTCGGGATGCAACAGATCCCAGGCGGCGGGGAGGGGAACAAACTCGGCCCGATCCACTTCCCACGACGCACACCGGGGAGCACTGTCGGCCGGTGCCGGTCCTGCGAAACAGACAATCCTCTTGCCGCTCTTGCGATAGACGATGCTCCCCAGCGACACCAGGGGACCAGCACTCACTCCGGTCTCTTCCCGGGTCTCGCGACGGGCCGCCTCCTGGTCGGTCTCACCGGGATCGGGACGTCCCTTCGGAATACTCCACGGCTTTCCCCGGTTGTAGTTCCCCGAAGGATGCACCAGCAGGACCTCCAGGTCCCCCGAGGCCCCCGGTCGATACAGCAAAGTGCCACTGGAATACTCACGGACCACCGCCGGCCTCCGTCGCCAGAGAAATCCCCCCACCCGATCCAAACACTAGTAACCCGCCAACTGGGTTGCCTTCGCCACACGACCGATGCCAATCATGTAGGCGGCCGTCCTCAACGACACCTGCTTCGACTGGGCCAGGGCCCACACCTCGTCAAACGCCCGCGTCATGATCCGTTCCAGCTCGGCCCGAATCCGCGGCAGGTCCCAGCGGAACTGCTGCAGGTTCTGCACCCACTCAAAATAACTCACTGTCACCCCCCCGGCATTCGCGAGAATGTCGGGAACCACCACCACGCCACGCCGGTGCAACACCTCGTCGGCCTCGGGCAGCGTCGGGGCATTGGCGGCCTCGATCACGATCCCCGCCCGCACATCGCCGGCGATCGCGGGGGTCAGTACTCCCCCCAGGGCGGCGGGAATCAGGACATCGACATCGCTCGTCAGCAGTTCCTGGTTGGTGAGTGGAGACGCACCCGAAAAACCGACCACCGAACCACTCTGACGAGCCCACTGCGACAACTCAGCCACATCGAGCCCGGCGGGATGCCATACTCCGCCAGTCACGTCACTCACTGCCGTCACCCGCGCCCCCATCTCGGCGAGAAAGAGTGCGGTGTGCAGACCCACATTTCCAAACCCCTGGACTCCAACCCGCGCTCCCGACAGGCTGCGGCCAAGTGCATCGCAGGTGGCCCGCGTGATGATCGCCACGCCCCGTCCCGTCGCCTCTTCGCGCCCGGCTGAGCCATGCAGTTCAAGCGGCTTGCCGGTGATCACCGCCGGACTGAATCCGTGGTATTTCTCGTACTGGTTGACCGCCCAGGCCATCACCTGGGCGTTGGTCCCCATGTCGGGAGCCGGGATGTCCAGGTTCGGCCCGATCATCTCATGGATCTGATCGATGAAACAGCGGGTCACCCGTTCCAGCTCGGCCGGGCTGAGGGACTTGGGATCGACCCCAATGCCCCCCTTGGCCCCGCCGTACGGCAGATCCACCACCGCGGTCTTCCAGGTCATCAGCTGCGCGAGGGTCGTCACTTCGTCACCATCGACCTCGGGATGGTACCGCAGCCCCCCTTTCATCGGCCCACGCGATCGGTCGTGCTGCACCCGGTAGCCAACAAATGTTGCGATCTCCCCATTGTCGCGCGGAATCGCAATCTGAACCTTCACTTCGCGCTGCGGGGTCAACAGCAGGGTCCGCACGGCACGCGACAGGCCAAGTTGATCGGCTGCCGTCTCAAAATATTGACGTGCCGCATCGATCGAATTCATGTTTCCCCTCTTCGGTCCAGGCCAGATCCCCGCGCAGAGCATCCGTCGGTTCCCCGTGGATCTCCTGCTCCAGCGACCGGATCATCGCCTCCGCGGTTCCCGATCGCCGTTTCTCTGGTCAGCGTAGTCACCGGGAGTCTCTCCTGGCAACGCCCATCGCAGGGGCAACTTGCGGACCAGTTCGCGGGCATACAACTCGTGCCCTTCCGGCGAGAACTCTGCCGCATACTTCAGGTACAGCCTCTGACCGGACGACTGCGACTGAAACTCGGGGGAGACATCGATGAATTCGATATCCCGCTGACGGCAATAGTCGGAAAGCATTTCAAAGGGGCGCCGACTGCGGTACAGCCCGTCAGCCGGGATCCCCAGCCGTTCGCGGATCCCCCCTCCGGTCGTGGCCGCGGCCGAAATCTGCCACGGGGCCGGGATCGCGGTCACAAAAAACTGGATCCGCTGCCCCTCGACGAGGTCGCGGATCAACTCCAGCGATGAAAACGCCTGCTCGATGGCATCCTCCCAGTCGGGCGGCGCGTCGGCGAGCCAGAGATACTTGGATCTCGGAAAATCGATCGAGGTCGAGGCGACCCGGGAAGTCTGATCGGCCAGAAAGGCATTGAGCCTCTGCCGGCCCCATTGTGGCAACAGCAGCGCATCCAGCACCGACCGCCGGTTCCCCTGCCGTGGCATTTCCAGCCCCGGGTGCGGACAGTTCGCCGGATTCCCCGAGGCATCGGAAACGACAAACCATCGCACGGCATGGTCGTCGGAAATGTCCGACATGTCGAAATTCAGCAGGATCACGTCGGGCGCCAGCCCCAGCAGCCGATGTCGCAACTGCAGGTACGACAGCAGGGGGCAGTAGTCGGGGACCCCGGCATTGAAGACCTCGACCGAAGTGCTTCGTTCCTGGGAGACCATTTCCTGCAGTCGGGCACAGAACGTCTCCGACTCGGCCACATGAGCGGCAAACGTGCTGTCATCCCCCAGGCAGAGGATGCGCAGAGTCCCAGGGGGCTTGGGAAGAATCGGTTCCTGTCCCCGGAAGCCAAAACTGTTGACCGTCACCCGGACCTTGCGGTTGGTCTCGTTGTGGCGGACCAGATAGGCCCGCGACGGCTTCAACTCGTGGTGGGCCAGCCAACTCTTGCAGGTCAGCCCGCGATCATACAGTTCCTGGCGGGTCACCTGCCCCGTCGCGGAATCATGCACGCGCAGCCCGATCTCCAGCAGGCAAGCCAGCAGCAGCAGGAACAGCACTGCGTAACACAGGTGCTTGATCCAATTGGCGAGCGACTGAATCATCCGTGATTCCTGGCGACGACACAGGAAACATTCCAGTGCCGACAAGACCGAGTCGAAGGGGGGGCGGATCGTATCGGCCCCCCCAAAACGCCACAAGATGAACTCTGCAAGGGGTTTTCAGCGGGGTCGCCCGGCACGCCGACCAACCCTGAAGTGCTGCAGTGCCTGGCCGAGCCGATTCTGGTGACCTCCCCGCGACTCTTAATGCAAACCTCCTCTTTGCCGGCGAAGTTCCGGGTGCCAATCCCGTTGCTACGGAACGGGAATTCCCGAGGAGTCGCGGCACAACACGCACATCCGATCACCACACCATTGACCTTATCGGGGAAAATCGTGCCGAGGACCACTGCAGACCGGAGGCAAAACCGCCGATAACAAGTGGCACAGTCGTCATGGATCCGAACAACTGATCCATCGCCGACAATCGTCAGAGGTTTGAGATTCGGCGCAGAGTTGACAATCCAACTTTGCTTTCGTATCCTGCCTCTACTTCAGCGGGGGGTTAGCTCAGCTGGGAGAGCGACAGGCTGGCAGTCTGTAGGTCAGGGGTTCGATCCCCCTACCCTCCACCTCAAAAAAGCCCACACGGTCATCCGTGTGGGCTTTTTTCATGGTTTTCAATGCCGATTGATTTCAATTCTGAGCGAGCGCCCGCTGACCAACTGCGGCGCGTCCATCCAGAGACACGATCGCTGATCCATTGGCAGACGGGGCGGTCTGCACAGAGTAAATCGCCTCCGGAACGGCCGAGTTGATTGCCCAAACGGGCGAAATCTCATCACGAATCGCCTGTCCGAAGTCGTTCGTCGTCCCGAACCCCAACCGGAGATCCGCCACCGCTCACTTGCGCGAATGAAGGGGGGGGCGTTATACTCGGACGACCATGTTCACTGGTCTGGTTGAAGGTCTGGCCACCGTCGTTGAGATCCGTACGGAAGGAAGTTCCAGGCGTCTGTGTGCCCATCCGGGTGTTGTTCCGGGCGCACCTCCGCGGATCGGCGACAGCATTGCGCTCAACGGCTGCTGCCTCACACTGATCGCCGCCGACGAACGGGGCTGGTGGTTCCAGGCCGGTTTCGAAACGCTCGCCAAGACCAACCTCGGCGAATTGCAAGCCGGGTCTCCCCTCAACTGGGAACGGGCCCTCCCCGTCGACGGCAGGCTCGGCGGCCACTTCGTTCAGGGCCACGTGGATGGGCGGGGGACAGTCCTCTCGGTCGCCACCGATGGCGAATGGCGCACCATCTGGTTCCAGGTCCCCCCTGCACTCGCCCGGGGGATGATTCCCAAGGGCTCGATCGCCATCGATGGCGTCAGCCTCACCCTCGTCGAGGTCGTGGAGGACCGGTTCAGCGTCATGCTGATTCCCCACACCCTGGCCTGCACCACACTTGGCTCTCGCCGCGTGGGAGACACGGTCAACATCGAAACCGATGTCCTCGGCAAATATGTGCAGCGCATGCTGGCCCCATACCATGCTCCCGGGGCCGACCATGCCTGACCCCGAACGCCAGACCCGCAGCCGGCTTGTCGAGTTGTTTGCCGAGCACCAGTTGCATCCCCGGCACGACCTCGGCCAGAACTTCCTGATCGACCTCAACCTGCTCGAATTCGTCGTCGCTGAAGCCCAGCTCGATCAGGACGATGTGGTCCTCGAAGTCGGCACGGGGACCGGCGGAATGACGGCGTTTCTGGCCGAGAAAGCCGGGGCCGTCATCTCGGTCGAGATCGATCCGCGGGTGCATGCCCTCGCCCGTGAAAAACTGGCCGCGTTTCCCCACGCCACCCTGCTGCTGACTGATATCCTCGAAACGAAGAACGAACTCGCACCCCTGGTGCTGCAGACGGTGCGTGACCGACTGGCCGAACGGCCCGGACGCCGGCTGAAACTGATCGCCAACCTGCCCTACTCGGTCGCCACACCGGTGATCACCAATCTGCTGGCCAGCGAACTGGAACTGGAGCGGATGGTGGTGACCGTGCAGTACGAAATGGCGGAGCGGATGCGTGGTGCTCCCGACACCAGCGACTATGGCTCGCTGGCGGTCTGGATCCAGGCCCAATCCGATTGCCGCATTCTGAAGCGACTCGGTCCCGCCGCCTTCTGGCCCCGTCCCAAGGTCGACTCGGCCATCGTGCGGATCGTTCCCGATCCGGTGCGTCGCCATCAACTGGGGGACCGCAGGTTCTTCCAGGAGTTTCTGCGCAGTCTCTTCCAGCAGCGGCGGAAAGTGGTCCGCAAGGTCCTCTCCAACCAATGGGGAGATCGGCTGACGGCTGACTCCCTGTCTGCCGCATTGGCCGACGTGGGGCTGACCGGCTCCGAGCGGGCCGAGCAGTTGCCCGTCGAAACGCTGATCCGGCTCTCCCGCCGACTCGAGCCCCTGTGCGGCTCTTCTTCGCGCACCAACAGCCAGGGCGTGGCGGAATCGGGTCCGGCCGAACCCAATCCTCAACAGCCAAACAAACACGAACTTCACTTGCCGAGCCGGGAGGGCGATTCAACTTCCGCCCCGCCCCTCCCCGCTTCCCTCACTGTCACCTCGCCCGGGGCCTGACGCGCCCGGGGCTTTCACTTCGCCTTTTCTGCCCACCGAGAGAACCATGGAAGACCGCATCGCCTACCGGGGCATGACTTTCGACGACGTGCTGCTCGAACCGGCCTTCAGCGAAGTCCTCCCCTCGTCGGTCGAGGTGAACACCCGGCTGACCCGCAACATCGGGCTCAATGTGCCCATCCTTTCCAGCCCGATGGACACCGTCACCGAGAGTGAAATGGCCATCGCCCTCGCCCAGGAAGGGGGGCTGGGAATCGTCCACAAGAATATGACGGTCGACCAGCAGGCCCTCGAGGTCGACCGGGTCAAGCGCAGCGAGCATGGCGTGATTGTTGACCCGCTCACACTCCCACCCGACGCCACCGTCGGCGAGGCGTGCGAGATCATGGACAGCCGGAACATTGGCGGCGTCCCCATCACCGAGAATGGCAAGCTGCGGGGAATATTGACTCGGCGGGATCTGCGCTTTCTGGAGTCGAAGCAGACCCGCATCTCCGAGGTGATGACCCGCGACAAGCTGGTGACCGCCCCCGAAAACACCAGCCTCGAGACGGCCCAGCGGATCCTGCGGGAAAATAAGGTCGAGAAACTTCTGCTGGTTGACGAAGATTATCAGTTGAAAGGATTGATCACGATCAAGGACATCGACAAGAACCTCAGGTTCCCGAACGCCTGCAAAGACGCTCGGGGACGTCTGCGGGTCGGTGCGGCTGTGGGCGTGCATGACTACAGCCGGGCTGAACTGCTGATTGAGAAGGGTGTCGATGTGATCGTGGTCGACAGTGCGCATGGTCATACCCGCAACGTGATGGACACGGTGCGGGAGATCAAGCGGCGCTGGAACATTGACGTCATTGCCGGAAACGTCGCCACCCGGGAAGGTGCCGAAGCCCTGATGCGGGCCGGTGCCGACGC